>Ga0153954_1000964_pt1 | contig 18012 bp, 13 predicted proteins | sample TSFL038MetaG_FD_102277 | JGI IMG/M metagenome (GOLD analysis project Ga0153954, IMG submission 102277) | Attine ant fungus gardens microbial communities from Florida, USA - TSFL038 MetaG | ecosystem: Host-associated > Fungi > Mycelium > Unclassified | place: USA: Florida, Wekiwa Springs State... | reverse complement strand
TCGCCCCGCGCGAGCCGGGCGCAATCCGCGGACCGGCGCACATGTTCCGGTTGACCAGAAGAGCGTTCCGTTCTTCAAGACCGGCAAGGAAATGCGCGAACGGCTGAACCGCGACAGTCCCGAGGCCGGCGCCTGAGTTCCCGAGCCGGGGTGGCCCAAAGCCCGGTGGCCGTCGGTCGCGCCTGATGCGACGGCTAGTGTCCCTCAACGCGAGCCATCGCCATGAGAAAATTCTTCAGCACGCTGTTTGCCATCTTGCTGGGTCTGATCTTCGTGACCTTCGCCGTGGCAAACCGGCATTTCGTCACCGTGTCGTTCGATCCCTTCAATTCGGCGAGCCCCTCCATCTACGTCAGGATGCCGTTGTTCGCCTTGATCATCGTGGCCGCGATCCTGGGCGTCGTGGCGGGCAGCTGCGCCACCTGGTTCGGCCAGCGGCGCTGGCGGCGCGCGGCACGCCAGCATGAGACCGATGCCCGCACCGCCAAGGCGCAGCTCGCGGAACTCCGCAGCCAGGCACTGGCCTCGCGGGGTGAGGCTCAGCGGATGGCATTGCCAGTACACGGCGGTTTTTACGGGGCCCCAGGGCGAGACAGGCAGGGGGCCGCGTTGTAGAACCCGCGGCTGCCAGGGGCAGTTTCCGAAGCTTGCGGCACTGGACCCCCCGAATTTTCCGCTATACGAAAGACCATGTCTTTGCTTGTCAAAATCTGCGGCCTGTCCACGCGCGAGACAGTTGACGCCGCGCTTTCGGCCGGTGCCGACATGGTGGGATTCGTCGTCTTTCCGCCATCGCCGCGGCATCTTGCGATCGAGACGGCGCGCGAGCTCGGCAAGCAAGTTGGCCAGCGCGCGGTCAAGGTTGCGCTCACCGTCGATGCCGATGACGCAACGCTGCAAAGTATCGTCGAGGCGTTGCGGCCCGATATTTTGCAGCTTCATGGCCATGAGACGCCGGCGCGTCTCGCCGAGATCAAACGCAAATTCGGCCGCGACGTGATGAAGGCGCTGCCGGTTGAGCGCGCCGCCGATCTCGCAACCCTGCCGGCATATGCAGACGTCGCCGACCGCATCCTGTTCGATGCCCGCCCGCCCAAAGGCGCCACGCGCCCGGGGGGGCTTGGCGCCGTGTTCGACTGGCACCTCTTGAAGGATCTTGATCTGAAGCGGCCGTTCATGGTTTCCGGCGGTCTCCATGCCGGCAATGTCGCCGAAGCGCTCCGCGTCACCCGCGCCGGCGGCGTCGATGTTTCCTCGGGCGTCGAGCGCGCGCCCGGCGTCAAGGATGTCGAGATGATCCGCGATTTCATCCGCGCCGCGCGTGCAAGCGAAGAGTTGATGGTGAGATGAACCAGGCCCGTCCCAATTCCTTCCGCAGCGGCCCCGACGAGCGCGGGCATTTCGGCATTTTCGGCGGCCGCTTTGTCGCGGAAACGCTGATGCCGTTGATCCTGGATCTGGAGAAGGCCTATGTGGCGGCCAAGGCCGATCAGTCGTTCCAAGCCGAGATGAACGGCTATCTGCGCGACTATGTCGGCCGGCCGTCACCGCTTTATTTCGCCGAGCGCCTGACCGAGCATCTCGGCGGCGCCAAGATCTATTTCAAGCGCGAGGAGCTGAACCACACCGGCTCGCACAAGGTCAACAATGTGCTGGGCCAGATCATGATGGCACGGCGCATGGGCAAGAAGCGCATCATCGCCGAGACCGGCGCCGGCCAGCATGGTGTCGCCACCGCAACGCTGTGCGCGCGCTTCGGCCTGGAATGCGTGGTCTATATGGGCGCGGTCGACGTCGCGCGGCAGCAGCCCAACGTGATCCGCATGGAGATGCTGGGCGCAAAGGTGTTTCCGGTGCAGTCGGGCACGCGCACGCTCAAGGATGCGATGAACGAGGCGCTGCGCGACTGGGTCACCAACGTGCACAACACGTTTTACTGTATCGGCACGGTGGCGGGCCCGCATCCCTATCCGATGATGGTGCGCGATTTCCAGTCGGTGATCGGCGACGAGACGAAGAAGCAGATGCAGGAGGCGGAAGGGCGGCTGCCGGATTCGCTGGTCGCCTGCATCGGCGGCGGCTCCAATGCGATGGGCCTGTTCCACCCCTTCCTCGATGACCCCTCGGTCGAAATCTTCGGCGTGGAAGCGGCCGGCCACGGTCTCACGCAATTGCATGCGGCCTCGATCGCGGGTGGCCGGCCTGGCGTGCTGCACGGCAACCGCACCTATTTGCTGATGAACGATGACGGCCAGATCCAGGACGCGCATTCGATCTCGGCGGGGCTCGATTATCCGGGCATCGGTCCGGAACATTCCTGGCTGCACGAGATCGGCCGGGTGAACTATCTGTCGGCCACCGACGACGAGGCCCTCGAAGCATTCCAGTTGCTGTCGCGGCTGGAGGGCATCATTCCCGCGCTCGAGCCTGCTCACGCCATTGCCAAAGTGATGGAGCTCGCGCCCAAGCGCGCGAAAGATCATCTGATGGTCGTCAATCTCTCCGGCCGCGGCGACAAGGACGTGCCGCAGGTCGGTGACATCCTGAAGGCGAGGAAGAAGTGACCACCCGCATCGACGCGCGTTTTGCGCAGCTCGCCAAGGAAGGCCGTTCGGCTTTCGTCACCTTCCTGATGGCCGGCGATCCGGATCCCGCGACTTCGCTCGACATCATCAAGGCGCTGCCGAAGGCCGGCGCCGATGTCATCGAGATCGGCATGCCCTTCACCGATCCGATGGCGGACGGCCCGTCGATCCAGGCCGCGGGCCTGCGCGCGTTGAAGGCCGGCATGACGCTCAGGAAGACGCTGGAGCTGGTGCGCGCCTTCCGCAAGGACGACGACGCGACTCCGCTGGTGCTGATGGGTTACTACAACCCGATCTACATCTATGGCGTCGATAAATTCTTGGGCGACGCCAAGAGTGCAGGCGTCGACGGCCTGATCATCGTCGATCTGCCCCCGGAAGAAGACACCGAGCTCTGTGTGCCGGCGCTGAAGGCCGGGCTCAACTTCATTCGGCTTGCAACGCCGACCACTGACGACAAGCGGCTGCCGGCGGTGCTCGCCAATACGTCCGGCTTTGTCTACTACGTCTCGATCACCGGGATCACCGGCAGCGCCGCGGCGGATTCGAAAGCAGTCGGCGATGCCGTGGCGCGCATCAAGCGGCATACCAGCCTTCCGGTCTGTGTCGGCTTCGGCATCAGGACGCCGGATGCCGCGCGCGCCATCGCCGAGCGCGCCAATGGCGCGGTGGTTGGCACGGCCTTGGTCGACGCGCTGCGCGGCAGTCTCGATTCGGAAGGCCGCGCAACCGCCAAGACCGTTGATGCGGTCACCGATCTTGCCGCTTCGCTCGCCCAGGGCGTGCGGGATGCGAAGAAACAAGCGGCGGAATAGGTTAAATTGGCGTCGCGTAAGCGTGAGACGGCTTGCCCGGCTGGTCCGGGCCGCCATATATCGAATCGACCGCCAATCGGAGTGAAACATGAATTGGCTCACCAACGTCGTTCGGCCGAAAATCCGCAACATCCTGCGCCGCGAGACGCCGGAGAATCTGTGGATCAAGTGCCCCGATTCCGGGCAGCTCGTGTTCTACAAGGATGTCGAGGCCAACCAGTTCGTGATCCCCGGCTCGAACTACCACATGCGCATGGGCGCGCTGGCGCGGTTGAAGTCGATCTTCGACAACGAGACGTGGTTCGATGTCGCTTTGCCGGAGGTGACCGCCGATCCCCTGAAATTCCGTGACGAGAAGCGCTATGCTGATCGCATCAAGGATGCGCGCGCGCGCACCAACCTGAACGATGCTGTCAAGGTCGGCTACGGCAAGCTGGAAGGAGCCGCCGTCGTCGTCGCGGTGCAGGACTTCGATTTCATGGGTGGCTCGCTCGGCATGGCCGCCGGCGAAGCGATCGTTCGCGGCATGGAACTCGCGGTCGAGAAGAAATCGCCCTTCATCGTATTCGCCGCGTCCGGCGGCGCGCGCATGCAGGAAGGAATTTTGTCGCTGATGCAGATGCCGCGCACCACGGTCGCGGTGCAGATGCTGCGCGAGGCGAAACTGCCCTACATCGTGGTGCTGACCAATCCGACCACCGGCGGCGTCACCGCTTCTTACGCCATGCTCGGCGACATCCAGATCGCCGAGCCCGGCGCGTTGATCGGTTTTGCCGGCGCGCGCGTGATCGAGCAGACCATCCGCGAGAAATTGCCGGAAGGTTTCCAGCGCGCCGAATATCTCCTGGATCACGGCATGGTCGACATGGTCGTGCATCGCCATGACCTGCGCCCGACGCTGGCGCGGCTGTGCCGTCTCCTCACCAAATCTCCTGCGCTCGAAACCACGCCGAGGGCAGCGCCGCTGGTGCCGGAGCCGGCCCAGATCGTATCGGCTCCGGAAACGGCGCCGGCTGCGCCGCACGCGTGAACGCGCCCGCTGCCAGCCCCTCCGATTCGCTCGGCGATGTCGTGGCGCGGCTCGGCGCGCTGCATCCGAAGCGGATCGACCTCAGCCTCGATCGCATGCATCGCGTGCTGGAGCGGCTCGGCAACCCCGAGAAAAAAGTGCCGCCGGTGATCCATGTCGCCGGTACCAACGGCAAGGGGTCGACGGTCGCCTATCTGCGTGCGGTTCTGGAGGCCGCCGGCCTTCGTGTTCACGCCTATACCTCGCCCTATCTCGTCCGCATCAACGAATGCTTTCGCCTCGCAGGTAGGCTGGTCGGCGACGACGAATTGCAGGCCGCGCTGGAACACTGCGAGCAGGTCAATGCGGGCGAGCCGCTCACCTTTTTCGAGGCGAAGACCGCAGCCGGCTTTTCCCTGTTTGCGCGGCATCCGGCTGACGTGTTGCTGCTGGAAGTCGGCCTCGGCGGCAGGCTTGATTCGACCAACGTGATCGAGGCGCCGCTGGCGAGCGTCATTGCGCCGATCAGCATGGACCACATGGAATTCCTGGGGGACACGCTGACCTCGATCGCGGGCGAGAAAGCCGCCATCATCAAGCGCAACGTGCCGGTCATCTCGGCCGAACAATCTCCGGAGGCGATGGGCGTGATCGAGCAGCAGGCGCGCCGGATGCGCGCACCGCTGCATGTGGCCGGGCAGCAATGGCATGTCAGCGTCGAGCGCGGCCGGCTGGTCTATCAGGACGAGCGTGGGTTGATGGATCTCGCCGCGCCAAGACTGTTCGGCCGACATCAGTTCGACAATGCCGGGCTTGCGATCGCGACGCTTCGCGCGATCGACACGCTCAAGCTCGGTCAAGCCGCCTATGAGGGCATTGTCAATGCCGAATGGCCGGCGCGGATGCAGCGCCTGTCTTCCGGCAAGCTGATCGAGTTGGGGCCTGCGGGCTGCGAGATCTGGCTTGATGGTGGGCACAATGCAGAAGGCGGCCGTGTAGCGGCGGCGTCGCTCGGCGATCTCGAGGAACGGGTGTCGCGGCCGCTGGTGGTGATCGCGGGCATGATGGGCAACAAGGATGCCGGCGCGTTTCTGGCGAATTTCACGGGCCTCACCCGCCACATCTTCACGGTCGAGATTCCCGGGCAGGACAATGCGATGCCGCAGGATCGTCTGGCCGATGCCGCGCGCGCTCTCGGCATGCGCGTCGAGATCGCCGGCAGCGTTGAAGCCTCGCTGCGCTCAATTGCAAAACTCGCTTACGAAGTGCCGCCACGCATTCTGATCGCCGGCTCGCTCTATCTCGCCGGCCACGTGCTCGCAGTCAACGGCACCCCGCCGGCGTAAAACAAAACGGCCGGCGAGGCGCCGGCCGTCATGCAAATCATCTCGCGTAAAATGAATCACACCGCAGCCGTGATCCACTGCTGCAGCTTCGCCTTTGGCGCGGCTCCGACCTGACGGGAGGCCATTTCGCCGCCCTTGAAGATCATCAGGGTCGGGATCGACATCACGCCGTATTTCGACGCGGTCTTCGGGCTCTCGTCGACATTGAGCTTCACGATCTTGACCTTCTCGCCCATCGCGCCGGCGATCTCGTCGAGCGCGGGAGCGATCATGCGGCAGGGGCCGCACCATTCGGCCCAGAAGTCGACCACGACCGGCCCTTGCGCGTTCAGCACCTCAGCTTCGAAATTGGCGTCAGAAACCTTGCCAACGGCCATTGGGATACCTCGTTTGGTTGGAGAGTGTGACGCGGCTGTAGAATCGCGCCCGGATCATGAAAGAAACGTATGAACGGGGCGTTGCCGGGTCAAGCGCGGGGCGTTCCGGCGACCGCGGATGTCAGCTCCGCGTCCAGCGCGGGAGCGGAAATCTCCATTAAATCAGTGGTTTCCGTCCAGAGCAGGGCGGCCCGGACCGTGCGTTGGGGATAAAGCTTCCCGAGAATCGCCCGGTAGAGCGCGAGTTGGCGCACATAGGCGGGCGGCGCCTCGGTGGCCGCCGCGGGCGGGGCGTGGTTGGTCTTGAAATCGACGATCAAAACCTCGTTTGGCGTCACCACCAGGCGGTCGATCTGGCCGGAAACAAGCGCCCGCGGCCGTCCCGGCAGGTCGAGCCGGCCGACGATGGCGACTTCGGCGCGGCTGCCTTCGGCGAACACAGCGGCGAATCGGCGGTCGCCGATCAGCGCCAGCACCTTTTCCGCGAGCGTCTTCCGCTCCACCTCGCTCCAGGCGGCGGCGTTGCGCGCGAGGAATTTTTCGGCGGCCTCGCGGCGTCGCTCAGCGGCGAGATCGGGCAGGGATTGCAGCAGCCGATGCACCAGGGTGCCGCGCTGCAACGCCTTTGTGCGCTGCTCGACCGATTCGCCGGACCTTGTTTTCCGAGCTGCATTGTTGCCCGCATCCGAGGGCCGCAGGAAATGATCGACTGATGCCCCCGCCGACACCGGCGTGCGCAGCCAGTCCGGCAGCTTGCGCGGCACGCCTGCCGCTTCAACAGCGGCTGCCCCAGCGATGGGGGCGCCATCTTCGGGACGCAGGTAGCGCTTGATCGGACCATCCGGCGTTTCGGTGATCTCTTGTCGCAATCCGGAGCTTTGCAGTCCCTTGTCGATCAGGTCATACCAGCAAAGGGGACGTACGTTGTTCATGTTGCCGGGCTTGCAGCCGGCTACGATCAGCCGGTCAGCCGCGCGCGTCATCGCGACATAGAGCAGCCGCCGATATTCGTCCTCGGTATCTTCCAGCATTGCCTCGCGAGCGGTCGCGATGATCCTGGGATCATCGGCCTTCCTGCCGGCCCAGACGACGACCTCGCCGCCATTGCCGCGCGGCACATTGATCAATCTGAGCCGCTGCGTGTCCGAGGGCGACGACGTCGTGTCGACCATGAACACCACCGAAGCTTCCAGGCCCTTGGCGCCATGCACGGTCATGACACGGACCTCGTCGCGGGAGATTTCCATGTCGCGCTTCACCTCGGTGTCGGCCGAGCGGAGCCACGCCATGAAGCCCTGCAGCGAGGCCGGGGCCTTGCGCTCGTAATTCAGGGCGAGCTCCAGGAATTCATCGAGCGCGTCATTGGCCTCATGCCCTAGCCGTCGCAGGATGCGCTGCCGTCCACCGTCGCCGCCGAGCAGCCAAGCGTAGAACGCGAACGGTGTCTCCTGCGTGAAACGGAACTCGCATTGGACGAGGCGATCTTCCGCGCCCTTGAACTTGTCGCTGGCGACCGCATGCTTTGACAGCGCAGCGCGCAGCGAGCCCTTGCGGTCCCAGGCGAGCTCGAACAGGTCGTCGTCGGTGAGGCCGAACAGCGGGCTCTTCAGCGCGACCGCGAGCGCAAGATCGTCCTGCGGCAAAAGCAGCGCATCGGCGAGGTTCATCAGGTCGATGATGGCGATGTGCTCGGTCAGCTTGAGCCGGTCCGCGCCGGCGACGGGAATATTCGCCTGCTTCAGCGCCTGGATGATCGCATCGAAGATATTGCCGCGGCGACGCACCAGTACCAGCACATCGCCGTAGCGCAGCGGCCTTCGGTCGCCGGCATGGCCGGTCATGGTGCCGCTTTCGATCAGCCGCTTGATCTCGGCCTGGATGCGTCGCGAAAGCTTGACCTCAGGGCTCGTCAACGACACGCCGTCGAATGGCGCGCGCCAGCCCTCGATATCCCGTTTCTCGTCAGCTTCCGCCAGCGTCCACAGCTCGATCAGGCTGGGGCCGGCGTCGGTCAGCGAGTGATGGATCGGATAGCCGATGTCAGGCGAATGGATGCTGCGATAGATCGCCTGATCGCGGAACACGTGGTCCACCGATTGCAGGATCGCCGGTCCCGATCGGAACGAATAGTTGAAGGAGACCGGGTCGAATTTCAGCCCGGCTGCGGTGAATTTCCGGGCGAGCTCGCGGCGGCGGGTGTCGAACTCATTCGGTGCAGCGCCCTGGAACGAGAAGATCGACTGCTTCTCGTCGCCGACCGCGAAGATGGTGCGGACCACGCCATCGCGCGCGCCGGCGCCGGCGGTGAACTCGGAGATGATGTGATCGACGATCTCCCATTGCCGCGGGCTGGTATCCTGCGCCTCGTCGATCAGCACGTGGTCGACGCCGCGGTCCAGCTTGTAATGTACCCAGCCGGACGAGATGCGCTTCAGCATCTCCAACGTCTTGTCGATCAGATCGTCATAGTCGAGCAGCCCGCGCTCCAGCTTTTCGCGGCGGTAGTTCGAGGCCGCGGCGGTGGCGATATGCAGCACCGCTTCGGTGCGGTCGCGGGTGACGACCGCGCGGCGCTTCTCGATCAACGGGCCGAGGCGCTGGATTTCGGCTTCGAACAGCCGCGCGATGGACGGATTGGCATCGCCGAACTTCTTTGTGACGATGGTCTTGCGCGGCGCCTTCTCATCCGTGAGGAACACGCCGAGATATCGGTCGACCTGCTCGGCGCCGCTCGCCGCGAGTGCATCGCGCAGCCGTCTCGCCTGCTCGCCGTCGGATTTGCTGCTGCCTTCGAGCGCACCCGATAGCTCCGGCCATCGGCGCCGCGGCAAATTCGGTCCGTCGAGAATGTCCTGTTCGATATCTCCGATGCGATCGCTCGCGCCGACGCCGAGCACGGCCGCGAGCTGCGCTGCCGCAGGCTCCGTGCCGCCGGCCGCATCGGTCCAGGCCATGAAATGGTCGCGGGAGAGGCAGGCCTCGCGCACGACATCCTTGAAGGTGACGTCGGCAGCGCTCGCCATCGCGGTTTGAAGCGCGCGTCCGATTGCGCTGTCGGGCGCACGGGACGCCTCCAAAAACACCTTCAGATTGGCGCGCTCCATCATGTCGGTCTGGTCGCGATCATCCAGCACCGCGAAGCGCGCCGGCACGTTGGCTTCGAATGGAAATTGCTGCAGCAGGCGCGTGCAGAGCGCATGAATGGTCTGCACCTTCAAGCCGCCCGGCGTTTCCAGCGCGCGCGCAAACAATTCCCGCGCCGCTTTTCGCAGCTTCGTATTGGGATGGGGAATGCCGGCCTCGCGAATCGCTGCATCCAGCGCGGCATCGTCGAGCGTCACCCAATGACCGAGCGTCGTGAATACGCGCTCGGCCATGTTGGCGGCGGCGGCCTTGGTGAAGGTGATGCAGAGGATCTTCTCCGGCGGGACGCCATCGAGGAGCAGCCGGATCACGCGCTGAACCAGCACATGCGTCTTGCCCGAGCCGGCGTTCGCGGAGACGAAGGACGACGACGCGGGATTCGACGCGCGCGCCTGGGTGTCGCGAACCGCCGAAGGAATGGGACGTGGCGCCTTCACCATTCCGGAAGTCCCAATCCGCCGGCTGCGGACCATTCCTTGATCCGCGCGAGATCATCGTAGGTGCCGTAGCGGTTGGTCCACATCGACAGCACCAGGGAACGATAGGGCTCGTCCTCGTTCTCGAACCTGCGAATCAGCGCCTCGAGCTGTTGTCGCGCGTGGTCGGCGGCGGCGTCCGGGTGCTGCGGCGTGTCGCTCGGCTTGATCTTCAGTTCGAGCGAGCGCTCCTCGCCGGGCGGGTTGTTGCCGCTGAGCCGGACATAGACCAGCTCGCCGACGGAGCCGCCCGGGTCGATGCCGTCAAAGCCGCCCTCGCGCAGGATCGCGGCTTCGAGTGTGAGCTGCGGCGACAGCCCCATGCGCACCTGTTTTCCGGTCGGCGGCTGCCCGGTCTTGTAGTCGAGGATCGCGAATGTGCCGTCGGTTCGGCGCTCGATGCGGTCGGCGCGCGCCGAAAGGTGGAAGGTCCGCTCATTGTCGAGCTGGATCGCGATCTCACCCTTGATCTCGGCGTCGATCGCGCCGATGTTGCCACGGCGGCTCGTCTCCCAATCGGAGAACCATCCGGCGATGCGCTGAAAGCGCGGCCACCACAGCGCCTTCGCCTCGGGGCGCTCCATCAGCGGCGCAAAATGCCTTAGTCCGATCTCGCGCAGGGCACGCGCCGGATTGTCGGGAAGCTTGTCGGCGAAGTCTTTTGTGAACTCGCCGATCGCATCGTGGATCGCCGAGCCGCGATCGGCCGCCGACAAAGGCATGTCGACGGGATCAAGCGCGTCGAGCCTCAAAATATATTTGGCGTAGATGGTGTAGGGATCGCGTAGCCAATCCTCGATCGCCGTCACCGATAGTTTCAGCGGTCGCGTTGCGCGCGGCGGCTTCGGCGCGGGCTGTGCGATCGGCTTGATCTCCTCGGGCCGGTCGAGCTCATGGGCAAAATGCAGATATTGCTCGCCAGCGGCTTTTGCAGCCTTCCAGCGCACCTCGCCCGCGACTGCTTCCAGCCGATGCAGGAAGCGCGAGGCCACCGCCGGCGCGCCGCTGGCCTTCGCCGAATGACTGAGGATCACGTCCCTGGTGCCGAGCAACTGCGCGAAGTCATGCGCGGAGAGGCCGATGCGACGCTCCGGCAGATCGAGGCCGAGTTCATGGCGCATCGGCCGGCTCAGCCAGGGATCGATCCGCGGCGCCGGAGGCCACACGCCTTCGATCAGGCCGCCGACAATGACGCGATCGGCCTGCATCAGCCGCGATTCCAATGGTCCATAGATGTGGAGCTTCGCGCCCGGTCGCTCCGGCCGCCGCACCGCGCGATCGGCAAAGGCGGTCTGGAAAACTTCCGGATAATCCGGCAACGCGACCATCAGTCCGCTCTGGCGCTGCTCCGATAGCAGCTCGTCGAAAGCGGCCGCGAGCGCGAGGCCGTCCTGCCCTTCGAAGGCAACGGCAATGCCACTCTCGTCGCGCGAAAATTCGATCAGGATATCGCGATGGCGCGTGGCGAGTTCGGCGAAATCATAGGGCCGCGTCGGCGACAGGCTTTCCAGCGGCTTCAAGGCCGCCTGAAGCGTCGTGATCAACGCGTGCGCGCGATCGAGCTCGTGGCCTTTCAACCGCGCCCGCCGCTCGGCGCGATGCAGTGACGACACCTCGCCGCGATTCAATTTGTCGAGCTCGTCGCGGAAGCGCGTGAATTCCTGTAAGAGGCCGGCCGTTCCCGGTTGCGGACGCGTGCCGCGCAGTAACGCGAGTTCGAGCGCCTCTATCGCCGGTTTCAGCGCGCCTTCCGCACCTCCGAGCCGGCACATCGGATGTTTCAGCAGCGCCAGCAGCGTCGGCGGCTCCAGCCCGGACGCGACGGTTTCTGCCGCAAGACGGGCAAAGACGCCGGCGGGCGTTTCGATCAGCACGTCACCGCCGGAATCCTCGTAGTCGAGATTCCAGCGCCCGAGCGCGGCCATCACCCGCCGCGCCAGCGCGCGGTCGGGCGTCACCAGTGCCGCGGACTTCTCATCCTCGCGCGCCTCGCGCAGCGCCACCGCAATCGAAAGCGCTTCCATTTCCGGATTGGGCGCCTCGATGACGGCAAGATGTCGCATGGCGCTTGCGATATGCTTGGCAATGTCCGGCCGCTGCAGCCGGTCATGCCATTGCGCCGTCGCGTTCGACGGCCGCATCGCCTCCGACAGCAGCACGTCACGGCCGTCATCCGCCGGCGGTTCGAGAATCTCGACGTCGCTGCGTTTGAGGCCGAAGCGGTCGAGCAGCGCATGCATCGCAAATTGCGGATGGTTCGAGGCGGGATGTTCGGTGAACTTTCCACGGTCGTCGCGCTCGCCGCCGATGCCTTGCCACGACGCCTCGTCGAGATCGGTATCGAGCCCGGGCAGAATCACGGCTCCCTGCGGCAGTTTCGCCACCGCGTGAAGAAACTTCGCGGTGGTCGGCATCGAGCCGGTCGAGCCCGCGGCGATCACCGGCCCCTTATGATGTGCGGTCAATCGCGCGGCTTCTGCGGTGATCAAGAGATCGCGCCGCGCCGCCGGCTCGATCTTACCGATCTCGGCGAGATAGTTCGGCCAGGTCTCGCGCGCGATCTGCAGGAATTGCAGCGAGTGCTTCCAATATTCGTCAAGCTGGTCGGGCACGAGGCCGTCGAGTTTCTTCCAGGGAACATCGCGCGTGACCATGTCGTCCATCAAGCGCGCGAGGTCGGCGGCGAGCGCCAACGTCGCGGCGGGACCGCCGACCACCAGCGGCGCCAGCACTTCGCCCTTTGCCCAGGCCGCAACAAGGCGCGCGAGCGTGAGCCGCCGCTCAAGCTCGCCGAGCCGCGGCGGAATGTCGAGCGGCGCAGCGCTGCCGAGCTGCTCGGCTTCGTCGGCGAAAGCAAGCTCATCCTCGTCGATATCGCCGAGCGCGACGATGCGCGGCAGCACCGCGGTGTCGCTGTTCAATTCGTCGAGAAACACCTCGCGCGCGACGCGCATCGCGCGCCGGGTCGGCAGATAGAGCGTCGCTTCGGCGAGCCGCGCTGGATTGCTGCGCGCCTCGAAACCCTCGATCAGGCGGCCGTCGATCAGCGCCGCGATCACGCTGCGGAGGAACGGCACGGAAAGGGGGATGCTGAAAACGCGCATGGCGGGCCTGATTCGAGGATCAGGAGAATATAGGGGTTCTCAACTCGTCATGCGCGGGCTTGACGCGCCTGCGGGGCCGAAGCCCCTTCGGCGCGGCGGAGGCCCGCGCATCCATCGAAAAAAAATGATGTTGAAGAAGATGGATTGCCGGGTCAAGCCCGGCAATGACGACGAGATCCTACGCCACGCTCTCCAGAAACGCCTCTTCCGCGGCATTGACCGCTTCCGGGGTGCCGACATGCATCCAGACGCCGTCGAGGCGGAGGCCGAATAACCGCTCCTGCTCATTGGCGGCGTCGAACATCCTGGTCAGCGAGAACTCGCCTCTCGGTGCACCCGCGAAGATCGACGGCGACAAAATCGCAGCGCCCGCATAGACGAACGGCACGACCTGATGCTCACGCCGCTTGCGCAAGGCGCCGTCCGGCAACATGGCGTAGTCGCCACGGCCGCCATAGCCGATGCTGCTTGCGGTCGGGGCCATCAGCAAAAGGATGTCCATCCGCGCGGGGTCGAACGCCTGGGCGAGCCGCGCGAGATTCGACTGCACGCCGTCGATCCACATCGTGTCGGAGTTGACATGGAAGAATGGTTTGTCGCCGAGCAGCGGCAGCGCCTTGACCACGCCGCCGCCGGTGCCGAGCACATGCTGACGCTCGTCGGAGATGATGACCCGCGGTGATTTGCGTCCGGCGACATGCTCGATGATCTGCTCGCCGAGATAGTGCACGTTGACCACGGCCTCGCTGACGTCAACGGTGGCGAGCTTGTCCAGCACATGATCGAGCAGCGGCCGGCCGGCGACGGGCACCAGCGGCTTCGGCATACGGTCCGTCAGCGGGCGCATGCGCAGGCCGAGGCCGGCAGCGAGGACCATGGCTTTGGTGGGTTTGACGGACATGTCGGGGAGTTCTCGGATCTATTCGGCCGCCGAATCATACCACGTGATTCGACCGGCGCAGGAGTGCTTGAGCCCATAGTCGCCGGACATGACGGCCGTACGACGGCAGAAGCTCATGCCTCCGCCGGTGCGCGACGCGCCTTCTTCTTGTCGTTCGGCTTAAGGAAGTTAACGCCGATCTGGTCGCCATTGACCCATGCCAGTTCGCAGCGGCGATAGGCGAGCCCGGTCGACGAAAGGAGCAGGAAGAATTCCTTCAAATGCAGGCCCTCGACGGAGCCCTCGACGCTCAGCTTGCCCCCGGTCTCGGAGACATCCTCCAGGACGCAGTCGCGCCGCCAGGTGCCGTCGATCCCCATCATCTGCGCGGGGATTCCGCGCTCGAAAGTGACCCGCTCACCCTTGCGCCGTTCCATGGTCGTCGACATGTCCTGGCTCCAGCCCCGATTGCGGCCGCTCTGCGTTCGCAGCATGGCATGCCGCAGCCTAGGAGCGGCCGGCTAACAAGCGGTAAATCTACACTGCCGGGGGCGGAACGTGCGCCTGATACCAATCCCGCAGCGGCGCCAGCGCCGGGTGCGCCAGCGAGCGGGTGAGATACGACCAGATCCGCGGCTGGTGCCGCAGATATTGCGGCTTGCCGTCGCGTCGGTTGAGGCGGGCAAAGGTGCCGAGCAGGCGCGTATTCCGCTGCGCCGACAGGATGGCATAGATGGTCGCAAATTCGGCGGCGTCGAACGCGGGATCGGCCGCGCGTCGCGCCTTGATGTAGCGCGAGAACAGCGACAGCTCGACCAATTCCGGCACGTCGATCCTCGCATCCTGCAGAAGCGATACGACGTCATAGGCGGCAGGTCCCAGCACCGCATCCTGGAAGTCGATGATGCCGACGCGAGCAATCCCCGATCGCTCGCCGAGCCAGATGAGATTGGGCGAGTGAAAGTCGCGCAGCACCCAGGTCCGCTGTGCCGCGGCGGGCTTCTGCAGGATGTCGCGCCACATCGCCACGAATTCGGCGCGAAGATCTTCGCTCGGCGCCACGCCGCGGTCCGGCAGGTACCATTCCAGCATCAGGCCGATCTCGACCAGCCAGGCATCGACGTCGAAGATGGGAATCCGGTAATCGACCTCTGGCACCAGCGGCAGGGTTTCCGGCAGCATCTCGCGGTGCAGTTCAGCCAGCGCGTCGGTGGCGGCCTCGTAGCGCGCAACGATCGGCGCCGGCGGATCGCCTTCGACAAAGGGCGCCGTGCCGAAATCCTCGGTGACCAGGAACCCGCCTTCGAGATCGGCGTGATGGATCGAAGGCGCCGACAGGCCGCGCCCGCGCAGGCCGCGATCGATCGCGACAAAGGGTTTGACGTCCTCGGCCAGATGCACCGCGGCGCTGTAGGGCTTCCCGTCATAGATCGCCGGGCCGTCGGGCCGCTTCGGCGAGTTCATCAGGATGAAGACGCTGTCATCCTGCATCAGCCGGGCATAGGAGCGGATCGAGGCGTCGCCCGCCATGCGGCGACGGCGGGCTTCAGTGAAGCCGGCTCCGTCCAGGAACTGTCGCAGCAGTTTCAATCGTTCCACCAGCGCGGCCGCCTTGCCGTGGCCGGTGATTTCGGCGGCGCGTGCCGTCGAGCCGAGCGCGGGCCGATGGCTGAAGGCAATGTCGACACGATCGCGCGGCAGCGTGTGGCCGGCGCGCTCGGGCCATTCGATCAGCGCTACCGTGCCTTCGGGCAAGGGCGACAGGCCGATCTCCTCCAGTTCGGACGCGTCGCTGATGCGGTAGAGATCGGCGTGCAGCAGCGGGAACGAGGGCAGCTCGTAGCTTTGAGCGAGCGTGAATGTCGGGCTCGGCACTTCGAGCGCCTCGTCGTCGGCGAGATAGCGGATCATGGCTCGCGCCGCCGCAGTCTTGCCGGCACCGAGATCGCCCGAGAGCGTGATGACGTCGCCCGGTCCGGTCAGGAGCGCGAGGTCCGCCATCAGATTCGCAGTCGCGGTCTCGTTCACCAGCGCCACCGAAAATGTGGCGGAAAATGTCTCGGGCGCGTTCATTCCGCGGCGTCGCGCTGCACGGCCTGTTGGAGAGGAAATTCGCAGATCACGGTAGTGCCTTTGCCGGATGGCGGTGCAAAGCGCACGTCGCCTCCGTGCAGTTTGACAAAAGAGCGCACCAGCGACAAGCCGAGCCCGGCGCCGCGATGCCGCGACCCCTGGGAATGGCTCTCGAACATGTCGAACGCCTTGTCGCGGAACTCGGCCGGCATGCCGGGGCCGGAATCGGTCACCGTGAACACCACGCTGCGGTCAGTCCGCCGCGCGCTGATGCCGACGGTGGTGTCCTGCGGCGAGAAGCCGACCGCGTTGGCGAGCAGGTTGTAGAGCACCTGCACCACGCGGCGTTCGTCACCGATAAAGCTGCCGACATTGGGATCGACCTCGACCTCGAGGCGGATGCGATCGGTGGCGAGCCGGTCCTGCAGGCCTTCGGCCGCGGCGTCGATCGCCTTGCGGATGTCGACCGGGCCGAGCTCGAGCTTCATGGCGCCGGCATCGATGGTGGCGAGGTCGAGAATGTTGTTGGTCAGCGCGAGCAGTGCGTTGGTCGATTTGGTGACGTAGTCGAGATATTCGGCCTGTTTCGGCGTCAACGGCCCCGTGGATGGATCCGAGAGGAAATGCGCGAAGCCGATGATCGTCGTCAGTGGCGCGCGCAACTCGTAGGAGACGTGGTGGACGAAGTCGATCTTCATCTGGTCGGCGGCCTTCAGCGCGTCGTTGCTCTCGCGCAAGGCCCGCTCGACATTCTCGGTGTCGGTAATGTCCTGGAAGGTCAGCATGGTGGCGCCGTCCGGCAACGGCCGGCTCAGGCATTCGAGCACGCTGCCGTCCTTGCGCTCGAGCGTGACCTGCACGTCGGTGCGGTTCTCGATCGAGGTGATCGCCCCGCGAATGGTGCGCCAGGAGCCGACATCGTCGAACAGCGGCTTGCACCAGCCTTCCACCGCGTCGATATGCGGTTCTTCGCGCAGCGCCTCCGGCGACAGCTTCCACATCTTGGCGAAGGCCGGATTGAACAATTGCGCCCGGCCGTTGCTGCCGAACACCGCAACGCCCTCGGCGAGACTGTCGAGCGTCTCGCGCTGCACGCGGATCAGGCGGTCGAACTGCCGCTCCAGGTCGAGGCGTTCGGTGACGTCGTCAAAGAGATAGGTGACGCCGCCTTCCGGATTCGGCGTGGTGACGACGCCGAGCGCGCGACCATCGGGCAGGAACCAGGTGTCCTTGGCGGTCTCGATCGCCTGGTAGGCCCCGTGCAGCTTCGCCTTCCAGGCGCGGAAATCCGCCTGTTCTGGGAGCTTTCGTGACGCGCGCAGCCGGTCGAGCACGCTGGAATCGTCGGGGTTGCCGTCCAGGAACGCGGTGTCGAGGTCCCACAGCCTTCGATAGGAATCATTGTAGAAGGCAAGCCGTCTCTGACCGTCGAACACGGCGACGCCGGAAGAGAGCTGGTCGAGCGTGCGGCGGTGCGCCTCCGCCATGCGGACCAGCGCCAGGCTCAGCCCATAGGCCTCGCTGGCATCGATCGCGACGCCGACGCTGCCGCCGCCGACATTGATCGCGCGCACGTCGTAGATTCGCCGCTCGCCGCTCGTCACGATCGGCAGTCGCGCCGTGAAGGCATTGGTCGCGCCGAGCGCCCGTTCCATTTCGGCGCGGTGGCTCGAATCGAGCAGTTCGAGATGGTGCTCGATCGCGTCCGTCGCGCTGCCGGCCTCGGTGGCCTGGACATAGGCGGCGTTGGCGTAGTTGAGCGAGCCCTTGGCGTCCTTGGCCCAGATCGGGAAGGGAGAGGCGTCGGCAAAGCCGCGCAGCATCTCGGTCTCCACCATCACCGCCTTCAGGCGGAAATTGGTCTCGGCCAGTTCCCGTCGCAATCCCGAGAGTTCGCGAATCCGAACAATGGCCTGGCCGCCGATCGCGCGCCCCATGGCCTCGATCGAATGACCGTTGGAGGTTGTGAGGTTGAGCAGAAAGCCCTCGCCGCTCTCCCGCAAGGCGTCGACTGCGTGGTCCATTTGCAGCGCCGGCTCCGGCGGCAGCCAGGTTCCGAAGGCGAGGACGCGCTGCGGCGTGTCCTGCTGCATCAGCAGCGAGGTATCGCCGGAGATTCGCGGCCGATTGTCGCCGGCCGCCCAGGAGATGAGAACCTGCGGTTCGGCGAACAGCAAGGCGCTGTAGCGGTCGGCCTGGAGCT
>Ga0153954_1000963_pt1 | contig 18014 bp, 14 predicted proteins | sample TSFL038MetaG_FD_102277 | JGI IMG/M metagenome (GOLD analysis project Ga0153954, IMG submission 102277) | Attine ant fungus gardens microbial communities from Florida, USA - TSFL038 MetaG | ecosystem: Host-associated > Fungi > Mycelium > Unclassified | place: USA: Florida, Wekiwa Springs State... | reverse complement strand
TATCGATCTCATGTAAACGACGATTTAAACGACTTTCACTCAACATATTTGGAATATATCCATCATGTTTTAAAATCAGTCGTGTCCTGGCAAAATTTCCATTAAAAAATAGTGCTGAAACGAGATACAATAGATAAGAATAATTTTGATATGCATAAGAACCCTCCAAAAAAAGATACTATGCATAATGTATCACGCATGAACAAGCCTGCACCTGTCAATTGACACGCTAAGCACCTCAGCCAAGTCACGACTTGGCCTTCGGGCACTTAGCCCTTCACTTGCCAAGTTCGGCAATGTTCATGCGTGATTTAGAGCGCAAGTTGGGTTTTAACCCTGATTCATCATAAGGTTGCAATTAGGGGGTTAAACCTTAATCTTATCTCTGACTTTATCGAATATCCCATTGACCTTATCTTGGACTTTTTCTTGAGTTTGATCGATCTTCTCTTTAGCCTGATCTTTCGCATTTTCATAGGCATCTTTCGATTTGTCGATAGCCTCGTCTAGTTTTTCTCCGGGCGTTTTTTTACGTGCATACAATGAGCTGCTTGAAAAAGTGGCCACGCAGATAACCGCTACAAATATTAAGAGGAATGACATTCTTTTCATAATTTATCTCTTGTAAAATTTTCCAAGATGGAAAATTTAGCACTTGTTTTTAAATAATTCAACTTTAAAATCAGCCTTAGGGGCAATCAGAGGTTATATGCGCGAGCCGATTTTAAGAGTGAAGAATTTGACGACCCGTTTACAGATGGGCCAGCATGCCATCGCCGTTGTTGAGGATTTATCCTTTGATCTGCATCCAGGAAAAACTCTAGCTCTTGTGGGAGAATCTGGCTGTGGGAAAACTCTTACTGCTCTTTCAATCATGGGCATTCTTCCGCATCCACCCGCATTACATCCCTCTGGAGAAGTGAACTATAAAGGAAAAAATCTGCTTTTCATTTCTGAAAAGGAAATGAGGGGAATTCGTGGGGCGCGCATTGCAATGATTTTTCAGGATCCTACATCGGCTCTTAATCCTGTCTATACCATAGGTTCTCAGTTAATGGAGGTGGCAGAATTGCATCTTGGACTTTTTGGAGAAGAGGCTTATACCAGGGCCCTTAAAGCTCTAACAGAGGTGGGTATTCCTTCAGCAAGTGAACGTTTTGGCGATTATCCACATCAATTTTCAGGAGGAATGCGCCAAAGGGTGATGATTGCCATGGCTTTGATGTGTGAGCCGGATATTTTAATTGCAGATGAGCCCACAACGGCTTTAGACGTGACAGTTCAGGCTCAAATTATGGAGTTGATGCGCGAGTTACAGAAGAGAAAAGGCATGGCTATTCTATTGATTACCCATGATATGGGGATTGTCGCAGAAATGGCCGATGATGTCATTGTGATGTATGCTGCGCAGTCTGTCGAACGGGGAAATGTCCTCAGCATTTTTGATCATATGGCCCATCCATATACCCAAGGGTTGTTTGCTTCTAGGCCAGCTTTGCATAAACCTAAAGAAAAGCTTCATTCTATCAAAGGTTCTGTTCCACCTCCCGATCGCTTTCCCGCAGGATGTCGCTTCCATCCACGCTGTCCATACGCGATGGATAAATGCTTTTCAGGAGATGTACCTAATTTTTTGATAGGCGACCATCCGGAGCATGATGCCAAATGCTGGCTGCATGATGGCAGTGAGGAGAGCGCCCTCAAATTGAAGGATAGAAAGGATAGAAATGAGCGATAATCTATTGCAGGTTCGTGACCTTAAAGTCTATTATCCCATAATGTCAGGCATTATCCGCAAGATTGCCGGATATGTTAAAGCCCTCGACGGGGTAGATTTTAGTTTAAAGCAAGGTGCGGTACTGGGTATTGTCGGAGAAACTGGATGCGGGAAAACAACACTTGGAAGGGCCATATTAAGGCTTGTGGAACCGACAGCAGGCCAAGTCATCTTTGAAGGAAAGGATGTATTAAAGTTAAATCGAAATCAACTTAAAGAGTTTCGACATCAAGCGCAGATAGTCTTTCAAGATCCATTAGCTTCTCTCAATCCACGTAAAACAGTTTTTGAAAGTATTGGGGAAGGCTTGCGCTTTCATGGAATGGTAAAAAATTCGCGCGAACAAAAAGAACGAGTAGCTGAAGTATTAGAATGGGTAGGATTTTCTCCCGAAAGCATGCTGCGCTATCCTCATCAATTTTCGGGAGGACAGCAGCAGCGGCTCTGCATAGCGCGCGCCATCGTTCTCAATCCGAAATTCATCGTCTGTGATGAAGCTGTTTCAGCTTTGGATGTATCGATACAAGCTCAAATCCTTAATCTTCTGCAAGATCTCAAGCAGCGTCTATCATTGAGCTATCTTTTTATTTCGCATGATCTTTCCACTATCAAATACCTTAGCGACCATGTTGTCGTGCTTTATCTTGGTCATGTGATGGAAAAGGCGTCAGTCAGGGCCTTGTTCTCCCATCCTCGTCATCCCTACACCCAAATCTTACTCTCCGCCATTCCAAAAGCCCATCCTTCTGAAAACAAAGAACGCCTTATGCTTACAGGAGCAATGCCCTCGGCCGCAAATCCCCCTTCAGGATGTCCTTTCCGCACACGCTGCCCCTATGCTCAGCCTATCTGCTCAAAAACACCTCCAAAAAAAGTTGTTAAGGATCCTTCAACAGGTGAAGAAAACGAATACCATTGTATTCTGTAAGAAGAGAATTCAGAAGGCTATGAGAAGGGAATTCAGAGGTCAGAATAAAAGTAGCCAGTAGTCGGTAGCCGTAGAAAACATTGATGCTTTTATGCTTGCCGCATTCGCGGCAAGCATAAAAGCATCAATGTTTTCTACTGGCTACTGGCTTCTCTTCTTTGACTCCTGAATTCCTCATTCTGTTATAATAATTATTAATTACAATTAATTAGCCTTACGACGAGGGTGGTTATGATAGGTAATGAATCGCCTTTTCCAAATGAGCCTCTAATACCAAACTATTATTCTAAAAATGAGAGTGTCGAGCAAAAAAAAGAGAAGCCCGCTCCTTTGATTTCGAACCAAATTCCTTCAACTCTTTCTTTTTACAATCAAGATTTAAAGTCTGACCATTTAATTACACCGATTAATCCAGATCAACTTTGGAATCAAGTCTCTCAAATACAAAATACAATTGACATGATCACTTTTCTTGATCCCAATAAGCCGTCAACATTTCAAAAGTTTATTGAAGAAAATAGAAATCAATTCTTTGAAAATTTAATAGAACAGTTAAATGTATCCTTTCAAGAAGAAGCAGTTGAACAATCGGATGAAATACTTTTGGTTTCCTCAGACCCCTTTAGGATGCCTTTTGTAGAAGTGATGGAGTTGCTTGCTAAAACCATGATCACGTTTGATGCAAATAGTCTTGGGCAAAAAATTCAACTTTCTGATGAATGGATGAGCAGTCTGGGGGAAGGGATGCAAATGGGAATCATCTTTGGCAATTCTATTGGAAGGGGCGGATTGCTTATCATGATGGGCACTTTGATTAAGCAGGCGAACGAAGTGATCGCCTTAAAGAAAAAAGATAGCAAAAGTCATCTTTCAAATCGAGATGTCAATCAAAGGAAAATAGAACTGTTAGAATCGTGGGTAAAAAGACAAAAGGTATTATTGAAAAAATATGCTGCGGAAAGCGCTTTGTCAACAAGCTTGGCTGTCCCTAAAGCAACAAGTGTTTTAATGCAAACTTGCAATATGGCGTCCACTCCGGCGGGAATGGCATTCAGTTGGATGAGCAGCGGTTTCGCTATTGTTACATCGGCTCTGCAATGGAGACGCTCAGCCAAACGTCTTGAAGAGCATCGTCTATGGACAGAGACCTTCAAAAGTGGAGATTTGGAAAAGGTTAAAAATGAACAGCAAAGAACTTTTGAAAAGCGTTTGAAAATAAATACTTTAAAAATAAAAGGTTTTTTAGAAATCCTCGAAAAAGCTGAAGGATGTCTTCCTCAGGACCAGAAGAGAATTTGCGATAAGATGCTAGAAGAATTGAAAAAATTTAAATTAGAGGGATTGGAAAACATTGCGAATATTCAAGAATTGAAGGCGTATCTTTCTAGTCCAGAGACACCTAATCGATTAAACGACGCTATCATTAAAAAAGAGACTTTATCGGTTTCGTTGCGTAATGCCCTTAAGGCTTTGGCTGCAAAAAAGGAAACGATTGATCGTGATTTTTTTAAATTTGAATCGCATAAAGCCAAGGCGATGTTTTCTGCAGCGACAGTCGTAACCGCTTTGGTGATAACCCTTAAAGTTCTTGCGATCATCGGAGTCGCTATAGCTGCTGGAGCGTTGATGGGAACAGGATATGGTCTTATCGCTGTTGCTATTGTCTTATTTATTGTAGGTTTGGCTTATCTCTATTACAAGAAACCAAATCTTTTTAAGACATTCTTAAAAGGAGTGCAAGCTAGGCTTGCTTTTCATCAGGTGCCTTTAATGATTCAAAGGTTCCGTCGTCAGAATGCCATGTTTGAAGCTTCGCGAGTTTCTGAGTCGATCCGCCAATTGAGTGCACGTAAGGAAGAGATCGCTCGGCTTCTCATGAAAACAGATCCTATTACGCTAGAGGAGATTCCTGAAAAGTTGCGCAAGCGAATGATTAAAGAAAAAATAGACTCCTCCAATGATCAAATTAAAGTGTTTTTAGAGAATTATCAAAGTGAAATAACGCAAAGAATTGATAAAAAAGAGAGGAAAATTACAGATTTAAATTCAAAATTGAGCGGCTTGGCAGATTCTGTTGAAAAACAAGAGAAAAAAGTGGAGGAATTAAAGGCGCGCATTAGAGAGGCTGGCTGGAAAGATTATGTACGTGCTTTAGCTTTTCCTCGACCTAAAGGTCTTGAAGATGGTAAAGATGAGGCGGATATTCTAGCTGAATTTTTATTGCAAGATGAGACTTTATTGGAAGATACCGAGACGGCTGCTCTACTTAAAAAGCTCAACATCGATTTAGCGGATATTTATAAAAAATCCTCAGATCGTCAAGAGCTTATTCAAGAAACTGCATCGGCGATTCGTGCATTTTTTGCGATGGATGATGCTGAAACTTTGACAATGATACGTAAGCAGCTTTTGTCAATAGAGGAATGAGAATGGAAAATCGCCTTATTTTAGAGAATCTTCAGCAATGGCTTATTCAAGCAGATTTGGATTGCAGCATTCAGGAAGTCGAAAAGCCTTTTTCGCAGCCTTGCCTCATGATTTATGGAGGAAATGATTCCAAAAATCGAGAGCAGCTGATTGAAATCACTGTCCAGTCCATCCCTTTAAATCCAGAAGTTTCCTCAGATGCAGAGGAAGGAGAGCAGTATTCGCGTCTTCAGATGGACGCTCCTTTTCCATTTGCCGTCCAAGATCTAGCCATGTCTGAAGTGGCTCAATTTTTGCATTTTCTTAATCTTCAAATTGAACTTCCAGGATTCTATTTGAGCTATGTAGACAAAATCATCGTCTATCGTTATATCTTGTTTTGTTCCCAGAAAAATTTCCCTAAAGAAATCATTCTAAGCATTTTGGGTTCTATCTTATTTTTCCAGGATATTTTTGGGCCTCCCTTAGAGAAATTGGCTGAAGGACAGGTAACTTTTGTCGCTCTTCTTGAAGAAATTTCCGAGCATTTTACAAAAGCGACTACAGAAAAGAAAGATTGAGAGGAATTCAGAGTTAGAAAATTAAAAAGGGAAATTAGCGACTCAAGGGTCCAGGGACTCAGGGTTTGCCTTCCGTCCCTATGGTCGTTTGAGTCTCTGATATCCCTTTTTATTTGTTATATAAAACATTCTCGTTCGTTTGAAATAGATTTTGCATGAGCACAATTTTAGAATCGATTAATATTTTAGGTTAGGGATTTTTAATAAAATCGGGTACCGGTGCGCAATGGCAGTAGTAGCATGAAAATAGCAGAAAGGAATGATAAGGCATGGCAGACAACACGTCTGGCTTTTATGTGGACGAGCATACTCAATACCCCTTTTTGGGCCATTTTCAATATGCTTCCTTTCATCCTATATAAAGACTTACATGCCACTCCTTTGCAAGTGACTGCCATCGTCATTTTAAAGCCGGCAGTCTATTTAATCGCTCTTTATTGGAGTGCCCCCATCGAAAAGCGTCAAGACCGCTTGATTTCAAATCTCATTCTCGCACGTGTTTTGGGGCATCTTCCATTTTTCTTTTTCCCTTTTATTGACAACCCATGGTTTTTTATCGGAGCCTTTGGTTTTTATATGATGTTGACCAAAGGAACCGTTCCGGCATGGATGGAAGTGTTGAAGCTCAATATCCCTGGAATTTCCCGGGAGCGTCTTTTCGCTTATGGATCCACCTTTACCTATCTTGGAGCGGCGGCCATTCCTTTCCTTCTCGGAGGCATGTTGGATGCTTATCCTCATTCATGGAGATGGATTTTCCCTATCACAGCATTCATTTCCCTGATTGCCATCGTCTTTAAATCGCGGATCCATTTCAATCTACCACCTTTGGAAACGGAACATCAAAGCCCTTCGGTCCCATGGAAGCAGGCATTCATCAAGCCATGGAAAAGCACGTGGGAGCTGATTCGCAAGCGGCCCGACTTTGCACGTTATCAGCTAGGATTTATGTTGGGGGGATCGGGATTGATCATCATGCAGCCTGAGCTTCCCATTTTTTTTGTGGATAACCTTAAATTGACCTATACTGAACTTGCCGTTGCATTAACACTATGTAAGGGGATTGGTTTTTCTCTGACATCTCCTTTTTGGGCAAAGCTGATGCATAGGATTGATATTTACCGTTTCAATAGCTGGGTAACGCTTCTTGCATTCATCTTCCCTTTCTGCCTTATTGCTGCTCAATTTAATTTAGCGTGGCTCTATGGGGGATATCTTCTCTATGGAATGATGCAAGGCGGAAGTGAAATGAGCTGGAATCTTTCTGGACCGCTATTCGCCAAGCAGGAGGATAGCTCTGTCTACAGCAATGTCAATGTGCTGACTGTCGGTTTGCGTGGCTGCTTTATCCCTGCATTAGGAAGTCTTTTAGGCACTATCTTGCATTCGACATCCATCATGTTAATCGGAGGGGTGCTCTGTTTACTTTCGACCATCTTCATGGCTACTTATAGCTGGCAGGAGCGCTATAGCAAGCTAAGACTGGAATAGCGTTTCTTGAAGTAGCTGTCGAGTTCCTGTGAAAAGCTTGGAGTAAATTCGGTTTGAAAGAGGGCAATGTCGGAGATCAGAGCTTCTTTTAATAAATGATGGATAGCCATTGGATCTTCAATGGCTTCTTCCGCTATTGACAATTCCTTTAAAAAGTCATCCATATGTTTATATGCACAAGACTGTACTTTTTGCTCAAAAGGATTGAGAGGAGGAGGGGAAAAAATCAGGTCTTCGGATAGGTATTGAAGAATGATTGCTGTTGAAGCTGAACCTAAGATGATTCCAAGACGATGGATGAAGGTCCATTTGATGCGTCCATCAGAAGAAGAGCTTGCATCGATCTTTTGACGAGCTTCATGCTCAGCGTCAACTAGAGCTTGTTCCAAAATGTTTTTGGTGGAGAGCTGGCGCAATTTAGCTGAGGGACTGGCGAGATCGGTTGATTTGCCTTTAAGAATGGCTTCTAGAAGAATCTGATGAGGTTTTGCTAGAAAGCTATCGCGCAGTTGCTGATAGGTTTCGACAAGGCATTCGAAGGGCTCTGGGTGCTCTTCCAGAAACTCAAAATATTGATGGAGGGCATTTTCATGATTTGCGCGTTTTTCCAGGGGGAGAGCCGCCTTAACAATGGCTTCTGCCAATTGCTTATGAAGGGTTAAAAGCTCTTTAGAATTGGTATGAAAGACGCGCTTTTTTTGTCGGAGTAGGGCTTTTGCTGTTTTGATCAATTTTCCATGAGGTTGAAGTTCTTGCATGGCAAGCTTTTTATTCTGGAAAAGAGGGGCAGCCGTTTGCAATAAATCGAGGCGCTGTGGAGATTCAGGCAGCAGTTGATAACCTAGGGTCCATCCAGCACGCTGGCTAGGATGTGGAAAACCCGTTTGGGTCGATTCTAATGAGATCGAGAAGGTATCAGGAAATAATTTGCTAATCGTTTGATTTTTTGGATCGAGAGCTGAAGTTCCCATCACTGTGACAGTTTGTCCGGGAAATAGAGTAAGGGTTTGGCATAGAGTGCAAGAATTGTCATCCTGCATCTCTGTAAAGATAGGAGATTGTTTTACCAAAACTCTAGCTTCAGGGTTTGAGGCGATCCCATAGCGTTCAAGGAGAGCAAGTGCCTTCATTTGAAAGAGCTCGACATATTGCTTTGTTAAGTTGATAGTCGATTCGCCGGCTTTGGTGGCTACAAAGGGCCGTTGTTGTTTTTCATTGCTTTTTGGAGGGGTTTTTTCAGAATAATGATACGCCACAGTGATTGGTTCTGATAGGTCGATTTTAGGGGGAAGCTCTTTAGAACAACCGCCTTCCCTCGATAGGAATTTAGACCAGCCTTTCCCTTTATTCATTTTTTCATTGAGGCATTTATCTCGGCGCTCATTATATGAGGCCACGGCTTTGGTCAATGCTTCGGCAAAATTTTTCTCGTCAGGACTTCCTGCTTTCTTCAATTGTTCAATGAAAAAGCGCTTGCGCGTGATCAACTCAACAGCATTTAAAACCTCTTCATTCGATGTAGGAAATGAGGCTTGTTGATTTTTGGAAGAGGGGTCGACGGCATTAAAAAAAAGAGAGCGGACGAGAGAAATCGTTTTAAAAATGGACGAATGGCTCTCTTCTTTTGATTCTTGGTTGGAAAATGCTTCTAATTTGCGGATTGCGTCATGCAGTTCCGCTGTTGAATCTGAAAAAGAAGTTTTATCCATACCGTATCTTCTCACACATAGAAGCTGTAGCTCTTTCGAGCCAAAATAGACATAACCAAAAAATATTCTATCATTAAAAGTGATTTTTGTAAAAGGGATGCCTGACAAACAGAAGTCAGAATTCGGAATTCAGAATAAAGGTAGTCAGTGGCCGGTAGGTAAAAAGTGAATTTTCGGTGAAAATCTCTTATGTGCTCACCCGAAGAGAGAAAAGAATTCGAATCTGACCGCCTTCATAGGTAGCAAGTTGGGTTTTAAGCATTAGGCTATTCATATGCTTCGCGTGCTTCGCGCAGTATGGCTTTCCTACCGACTACTGCTACCGGCTGTTTTTATTCCGAATTCTGACTTCCTCTTAAAATTTCGATGCTGATGTGGCATATCAAATTTTTTTAGTTTAAAATTTTTTAATCAATTAAAATAAATATAGAACTATTTAATTAAAAATTAATGTGATTTATGAGAATTGGTGAATATATCAACTCATTTTTTGAAGAACCAATTTTAAATTATCCGCTTAATTATTCAGAAAAAGAAACTGATAAAAAATTGAAATTTTACGAAAAAGCACTTGGAGTGGGGACTTTAGTAGCTCTTTCAATTGTAACTGTAGGTGGTTTTTTTATTTATCAGATTCACAAAAAATACACGTCTTATGCTAATAAAGAAGAACTTCCCATTTCAAGTAAAAAGATAAATGAAATAAGCATTCCAATTTTTAACAAAGAAAAATATATCAAAAATCCTACAGAAGCCTTAAAAGAAGCTGCCGATAAGTGGGTGGGCCTTTCATCTTTTAGGAATCTGGATCCTAATGATCAAATCGAAGCTGATATACATAAAATGTATATTGCCAGTAGTTTACAGGATGTCGATGATGGGGCTTGGGTTAATGAGTTTTTATCTGAAAGAGAAAATCTATCGATAAATTTATTACTTAACGAAAACAATTCTTTAAATATTTTAAATAATTTGTTTGATAAATTTGATGGTCAAATTTCCATGAAAAATTGGAATAATTTAACGTTTGCACTCGATAAAGATCTTAAGGATGAAGAATTAGATAAATTCCGTGAATTTATTTTCAAATTTAAAGATTTTAGTTATGCCGATAAAATTAAATTAATCCGCAATTTTAGAAGATTGCCTCCTCAAGAAGCTTTAGCGAAAGATCCGAAGGGACTTTGCCATTTTATTTGGGGAAATCAAGAAGTGCCGCCAAGAGATGCTCTCAAGGATATGGGATTTTTTTATAGGACCTTTGCATCCAAGGTGAACGACGAGTTTTGGGATAAGGCGCTTATTCAGATCTTTAATGGGATTAATCCTCAGGAAATATCCACTATTATTCAAGAAAGTTTAAATTCACCTAGAGACTTTTCAAATGTAGAATCTGCGATTAAAGCCTCTCCATGGTTAGCAAAGCATGCGGCGAATGATGATCAAATCTTGCAAGGATTTTGGAAGGGAAAAAAGCTCAATGTTGTTTTACAAAATTTAGATGACTGGCATGCAAAGGGGATTATTTCTGAAGAACGGTGTATAGAATTATTAGATAGGGTGGTCGCAAAAGCTGATGAAATTGCTCTTCTTAACATTTTGAGCACAAAATTTTGCGTGACAGAGCCTTTTCATGATAAATTCTTGAAGCCTTTTATATCGAAAACTATCGAAAAATTATTAAAAGATAAATCTATAGATGAGCAACTTAGTTTAAAACCACAGCTGTTAACCAAGCAGATGATTAAGGATTATCCAGAGGTCATTCATAGCTGGCAAAGTGATATTGTGAATCATGGATCTGCTGAACAATGTTCTAATTGGTTTGAAAAACTTCAGCAGTTCTATTTGATTGAGCGTTCAGATACTCATCAAGGGCTTATCAAAGAATTTATCGGGCAATTGTCAGAAGATAATCTCAATAAGGTACTTGGACAAATGCACCCTGTTGTGGATAAATTATTTTTAAGAGATACAAATTTTAAAATTTCACAAAAAATTGATCAGCAATTGAAAAGGGAATTTGATCAGCCAGTGCTAAACCAAGGAACGTATGAACGAAGTGTCGTTCGCCTACGTAAATGGATGGACAATAGGGGTAAACATCATCCAGAATTAGTGGATGCCTCTTGGAAAGAATTTCACACTCTAGTCGTCGAAAAGGAGAAAGAACTTAAGGAAGGTCCCTACGAAGATCTTCAAAAAACTTCCTTTGATTCCATCATGGATAGAGTTAAACAAGAAAAAAAAGCGGCAAAACTCGCAAATAAGGAGACCTCGGAGGAATCGCTAATCCTTGAATTTTTCCACGATCTCAAAGAGAAAGCTCTCAATCAAGAACACGTCTCTATTCCCTTTTATTATCATTCGACGAAACGAGAAGGACTTGAAGGTGTGCTAGATTCTGAAAATCAGCAGATTGAAGTCAGGCATGAAAGTGTGTTTGCTGGCGCCTGGACAAGCACAAGAAGAGAATCTATTTATGGAGATTACTGTATCGTTATGGATAGATCAATTGAATCATTTGCATCTTCAAAAGAACAAGCGATGATCAAGAAACAGAAAGAAGGGCAACATTGGGTAGGCTTTCGCAAACACATCAAATTATACATGCAGCAATGGCATTCTTCCACTTCACCATCTGCATTTATTGATAAAGTGGCGGAAGAAATCAGTGAAAATAATGTTTCCCACATTTCAGTTCCCTTGGAAGAAGTCGATCAAATTAAAATCCTTCTTCATCAACGGAATATCAAGGTCCCTGTGCTACCAGTTCAGGTGACGGATAGAATTCGCAATTATGTCTCTGAATTTTTTCCTGCTAATTTTAATACGCCAATATTCAAACAGGTCTGATGATGTGAAAGATTAAATGCTAAGATGCAAAAGACGCAAAGGAAAGAGAAAGGTAATGTTATATAAGCCCCCTTTCAGTGTCTTAGCGCCTTTACGTTGATAAGATTACTTAAAGACGCTTCCATACGCTAAAGCGATTCCGGCTGCCGCGGAAGCTCCGCCTAAAGTAGCTAGAAAGGCACCCTTTCCGTTTTTCTTATCGAAAAGTTCGTTAATCCCTTTATAGAAACAACCTAAGCCAAAAACACAGAGTGAGATGACCGCTGCTGTTTCAGCCACAGGGTTTGCATTCGAGAGAAAACCGGCCTGGATTTTACGCAGCTCATTATCATAATGTTGTTTTTCAGCATCAATGCGTTTTTGATGAAGCATATTCAGTTGTTCAAGTTCAATATTTTGAGAAGTCGTCAATTCGTGAACATTTATATCGAATGATTCTTTGAGTAGACTTAATGTATTTTTATGCTGATTTTCAGTGATTTTGAGTTCTTCTTCTATAAATTTTCTTTTTAGCTCTAATTGTAATTTAGCATTTTCGATAGTCTGATTAGCCCTCTGCATTTCTAGTTGAGCTTTCTGACGAGTTTGGTAATCATTATTTTGAAGGTAGAGCTTGCTTACAGGAGATGCTGTGGATGGATTGAGTGACCAGCTAATTCCAGCCCGAAGGAAACCATTGCCGACACTTAGAAGTGTATTTTGAGGGGTGCTAAAGCCCGTAATCACTCCTCCTGGAAGTTCGGCCAAAAATTCTGTTGCCCCTAAGGCCAAGCCTTCAGGTTTGACGGCATCTTTAAAAATGTCTCCCATGATTTGAGTCAATGCGTCCGTTGCAACCATCCCTCCTATGGATAAAGGATCAGGCTTTTTTTGGTAAATGAGCTGCGTAATTAATGTATGAGGCATATTAACGATAAGTTTAGCCAATACTCTTGCAAAGTATAACTCTGTTTGTGTAGAGATAATGGGATTCATTTTATAAGCACCTTCTAATTATGGATTAAGCTCTTCCGGAATTGGTTTTCCGCAGGCTGCTTCGATAGTAATGCTTGTCCCCTGAATGATATCTAAAGCCTGTTGCTTTTCTAAGGCATTGGAAAGAGAAATAAGCTCGCCACGTCGCAGATACTCGAAGGCTCGTGATTCAGGTGGATGTTTTGTCAAATGAGAGCCCAGCTGTTTTTTTCCATCGCTCCCACACAGATAGAAGCGTTTTCCTTGGAATGATTCGACTGGAGGGCTGACGACGCGATAATAGTGTTTATCATTTTTCAATGTAGGCCAACCAGAAGAGGGATGACGAACGAGGAGATAAGACATTTTAAGGGAACTCAGGTTAATGGAACCCGCGCGCTGAATTTCACTGATGAGATAGGGTTTTACGAACTCCCTTTGTGCATAGCAAGGACTGTTTGGGGTTTTTAAGGCAGGACATTCGCCGCGCCATATGCAGGGAGCTTGAATGGGGATTTCCTTATTGACAAGTCTTTCTCGAAGCTGCAATACGCGTTTGTTTGATTCTGAGAAAGAGCTTTCTACCAGGAGCAGATGTCCTTCTGGATTCAGACGATCTAAAAGTTTGCGCACAAATGTCAACTGCTCTTCTTCCCATGTTTTTTTGGATCCAGGAAAGAGTTCATCGAGAGAGTGCCCTAAAATAATCAGGTCGAACTTCCCTTCCACGGGCATCGATTGCCCTAGGCAATTCCATTGGCGAATAGTCAAGGGAAGACCATAACGTCCGCATACTTCTGCTCCAAGAGATAAGGCTTCGTGGCTTCTGTCGGTTGCAATGACCTCATGGGCGCCATGCCTTAATGCGGCAAAAGCAAAGGGAGCGGGCCCGCTGGCAATATCAAGGACGCGTTTAGGGGGATGCGGCAATTCGCCGATCAGTGAAAGTCCTTCTTGATAATGCACAATCCATTGATAGAGGAGATAGGCGCCAAGCAGGTGAGGGTCGCTAAAATAATTTTGTCCGATTAAGGATTTTCCATTAGCAAAACGTTGGTTCAATGCTGTCACGGCAGAGACAACGCTTCGAAATTCTCTCGTCTGCAATACGTCTGCGGGACCGGCCAATTTATGCAGGCGTCTCCATGCCCCAATCAAGATGGGGATAATGGTTTCGAGATCTGGTAGAGGCGCTTTTTTATGTTTCATGCGAGATTATTCAAAAATAAGAGCTTTTTCTTTTTCGGTCATAGGCCGCCAGCTTCCTAGGGGAAGAGGCCCTAAAAGCAAGCCGCCGATACGGATGCGTGTTAATTCCATCACTTTTAAGCCAGCGTTTTCCAGAAGCTGACGTACTTCGCGTTTTTTGCCTTCACTGATAGTGACTTTCAATGTGCCGCGACGTACTTTGCTCACTCGGAGCGGTTTGACAAATATGCCTTCAACGAGTGTGCCACTAGAGATGGCCTTTAAATGCTCGGCGGTAATTTCAGAATCAGTTTTAGCTAAATACTCCTTCTGAATATCGGAAGAGGGATGGATCACTTCATTGGCAAAATGGCCATCATTCGTCAGTAATAATAACCCCTGTGTATCTTTATCTAGACGTCCGACTGTAAATAGGCGATAGGGACTATCCTGGAATAAATCTAAAACGATCTTTGTATGATTTGTTTTTTTTGCTGTGCAGACATATCCTGAGGGCTTATTTAGGACATAATAAACTTTAGGCTCTTTCTGAGCGATTTGTTTTCCATCAACCAAGATATCGTCATTTTCATCGACCATTGTCTGTGGCTGGATCGCAATCACTCCATTGACTTTGACTCTGCCAGCAAAAATGATCTCTTCGCAATTTCGGCGGGAGGCTAAGCCTACGGCTGCGAGAAATTTGCTTAACCTTTGTTTTTTTGATGGAGTATTCATAATAAATCGGATAAAAAAATTTAAATCCTTTTAACAATAAATGAATTCCCAAAAAAAAACAATATTATTTTTGGAGGGATTTTAAAACCCAACTTGCTACCTATGAAGGCAGTCGGATTCGAAATTATTTTCTCTCTAGAAGCTCGCACCTTCGGCTCTGAAAATAAGGGGGTCATATTTTCTAATATGGCCCCCTTATTTTTGCGAGCTTCTAGAGGAAAAGAATTCGAATCTGACCCGTTCATAGGTAGCAAGTTGGGTTTAAAGGATATCTTGAAAGTCCGATCGAATTTTAAAGACACTCTCTTAATGTTTTCATAACATCGGCGGCGCTAGGTCTTGCTGCAGGATCCGGATGAAGCATTTCCCATAGTAAAAATGAAATCCCTCCTTCTTGAGGCTGCTCCTCATGAAAGGTTTGTACCGTCTCTTTCATCTTATTCATCAAAGTTTTTTTCTCTTCAGGATTATTCGTCGAACAATATTGCTTTAGCACAGCGTACCAAGGAACAGGTTGCAAGAAAAGTTCATGCAGCATGCACCCCGCCGCCCAGATATCTATGGCATAGGCAGTCATCTCATCGATTTTAAAATCATTGTCAAACATTTCGGGAGACAAAAACTCGATTGTCCCTTTCAACCCCCCATGAACTTTTGCGGCTTTGCAAGCCATGCCAAGGTCGCATAATTTGAGTTTGTTTAGAGTTTGCAATAAGACATTTTCTGGCTTGAGGTCGCGATGCACAATCCTTTTGCGATGGAGGTAAGCGATATGCTTCATGATATTGATGGCTATTTTCATTTTCCTTTTTTTAGAAATTTTTTCTTTCGATGTTTTCCAGAAAGAGATCAAACTCATGAGGTCAATAGGATAATACTTCAATAGAAGCACCTGCTCATTTGAATCAGATTCGTTCATCGATAGCGAGTTGGATTTGAAATAAGCGCATTTGAATAATCGAGGAAAAACTCCATCATTTCTGTATTTGTCCAAGTATTTGATTTCATTTTCGGCCATTTTTCTGCGAGTGGTATTGGTCAGTTTTGAAATTAGACAGGCAACGCGTTTAGGTTTTTTGGTGAGAAGCCATGCAAAATGAGCCTTCTTAAATGTTCCCTTTTCAATAAATTTATTAGGATCAGTGGAATGCGGAAAAAATAAAAATATATCCTGGCCATGATTATAGGCCTGCAGGAAGCAATTTTCCTGATGAATTGTTGCCGGCACTCTAAACGGCAGTGTTGAAGGAGAATTTTTCAGTTTTTTTTGCAGCTTACTCACGGCCTTTAAAAGATCTGGAAGATCTTGTTCGTAAGGAATTTTGAGCATTTTGAGTCGTTCAATGTTCATTTGCCTGCGTTCTTTTTTTCCTATCGCTTCATGAGGATAGAGCATTTTTTCTTTGAACCAATCGATGTTTAAACCCAACTTGCTACCTATGAAGGCAGTCGGATTCGAAATTATTTTCTCTCTAGAAGCTCGCACCCTCGGCTCTGAAAATAAGGGGGCCATATTTTCTAATATGGTCCCCTTATTTTTGCGAGCTTCTAGAGGAAAAGAATTCGAATCTGACCCGTTCATAGGTAGCAAGTTGGGTTTTAAGATTTTATGATGATCGCCGCTCCAATCATTCATGGAATAATCGATGGTAGTCTCATCTTCCGTTGCATAAAGAATCTCATTTGACCAAATTTCGACCGATTTACATTTGATGTCAGCTTCTGCATGTGCTGGAGGAGAGAGGGGTAGGGAGGAGAGTCGGATTGATTTTCGGGCAGAGTCTAATGCTCGCGGAATGTGTTGTATATTCGAAAGAAGATTTTTTGGAATAGTTGCCAGTTGAGTCCATTGTCCAAGAGCACTTAGCATGATTTCACTCCTCATTATGAAATTCATCATAAATAAATCGTTTTTTTTAACATCAAAAAATTCATATCTTATTTAGTTCGTTTTTTATTATTTAATTAATATTAATAATGATATAATTATTTCTATGAATAACGATGTTAATGTTTTTATAAAAACTATCATTACCACTTTAGATTCGAAGCAGGCCTTTAAGTTGGAAAAAGATCCAACTTGCTGGTGGGGCTTTTCAGTCAAAACCCTTGAAGCGCCTTCATTGTTACAATCCATAGGCAATCGGCTCATTTCTCTTTTTTGGAACACCAATGGAGAGAATGAACAATCTTATCAAAAAGATCTCGAGAGTATATTAGATAAAGGGGTACTGGAAAATCATTTTCATCACGATGAAAATGAAATCAGATTGTTTGACGAGCTTAGCCGGGCACTTAGGGATTCAGGGGCTGCGAAGATCGCAGAAAAGGTGGATCAAGCCGGAAAGATATTGCAAACAAAGAGCACGGAAAAAAAAGGCCGCCCACAGGTAAAACGAAAAAAAACAAAGCCTCAAGCACCTGTAGCGACAGAACCCGCGACGACATCATTGAAAAAAACGGAAACGGTCTTTGCTGAAGATCTTTCCGATTTGTTTGCTCAATCTGCCGAAAATGCCAAAGAAAAATCTAGGCCCAAGGAAATATCCAGTTCAAAAGGATTGCGGCCTGACAAATCCACAACTTCATCCGAAAATCACCTCGAGTTGAAATTACCTGAAGGGGAGAAACCTGAATGGGCAAAGACCCTTGAAAAAGGGAATGCTGTGTCTATACCGTATGGAAAAAATCGCCAATTCTCAGTGGACATCAGTGATGAGGCGGCAAGAAATCTTCTGGGAATTCGTTTTCATAATCCTGAAGACCATCAACTTAATGTCGAACTCTTCGAAAAAGCCGTCGAAAAGTTTGCCAAAAAAGCTTATCAAAAATTGAAGAGCGAAAACGTCAAAGGTGGCACCATCGATTACAATTTTTATAGTGAGCAAGTCGAAAGAGATGGAGATGGTAAAGAACTCAAACGTGGACAACGCTCCTTTGGAAAAATTGTCTTTAGGTATTACCCAGGGACCCAAGGTGAGAAAGAAAAATTCATGGTATTGACATGCTATGAAATCAGTTTGAGCAATTTTGAAAAACAGCTCCAACGCGGACAAAATTTTGAATCTTGGGCAAAAGAGAATCCGCCTATCGAACTTTATTGTAAACCTATCTATCTCGGCGGAACGAAGTCTAATTTATAAGACACCTTCTTTCTGCATCCTTTCCCTTTTAACCTAAATTCGTGCCCGTGCCCCCATCCTATTACCCATAAGTAGTGCAATATTTGTCTATAATATAACATAAAGGGCTAAACGCAGAGACGCAAACTCGACTTTAGCATTTTTTAAGCACATGCTAAGAAGTAAAGCAATTCTTCAATGTCTATTTTTTCACATATCGGTTTTTTCCTGTCCTGAGGAAAATATTTTTTGTTGAGAATCAAT
>Ga0153954_1000962_pt1 | contig 18017 bp, 18 predicted proteins | sample TSFL038MetaG_FD_102277 | JGI IMG/M metagenome (GOLD analysis project Ga0153954, IMG submission 102277) | Attine ant fungus gardens microbial communities from Florida, USA - TSFL038 MetaG | ecosystem: Host-associated > Fungi > Mycelium > Unclassified | place: USA: Florida, Wekiwa Springs State... | reverse complement strand
CCTACCTGCTCAAGCCTGTCGTGGTCGACAAGGGCAACTGGGAGAAGGTTTTGGTTGACTCCGGCTACTATAAGAAGTCGCAATTCGATTGAGCACCGGATGGTGAGTGTGGGGGCGGGCAACGGACGCACCTCTTTTGCCTCTTCCCGTTCTCACGGGGAGAGGTGACGCACGGCAGGACCAATATAATGACCGCAATGCTGGAGATGCGCGCCGTCAGCAAGGATTTTGCGGGCGTGCGTGCGCTGCGTGACGTCAACTTCACCGTGACTGCCGGCGAGATCCATGCCCTCGTCGGCGAGAACGGCGCCGGCAAATCGACCCTGATGAAGGTGCTGAGCGGCGTCTATCCCGCAGGCCACTATGAAGGCACCATCATCTTCGACAGCGAGGAGCGGCGGTTTCGCGACATCAACGACAGCGAGCGGCTGGGGATCATCATCATCCATCAGGAACTGGCGCTGATCCCGCTGCTGTCGATCGCCGAGAACATCTTCCTTGCGCATCCGCCGTCGCGGCTCGGCGTCATCGATCGTCACACCGTCTATCGCCGCACCCGGGAGCTGTTGGCGCAAGTCGGCTTGCGCGAGTCGCCGGATACGCTCATCACCGACCTCGGTGTCGGCAAGCAGCAACTGGTCGAGATCGCCAAGGCGCTGTCCAAGAGGGTGCGGCTGTTGATCCTGGACGAGCCGACCGCGAGCCTCAACGAGGCCGACAGCGCCGCGCTGCTCGATCGTCTCGTGGCATTCCGCGAGCAGGGCATCGCCTCGATCTTGATTTCCCACAAGCTGAACGAGGTTGCGAAGGTCGCCGACCGCATCACCGTGCTGCGCGACGGCCGCACGGTGGACTCGATCGATTGCCGCACTGAAAAGGTCGAGGAAGACCGGATCATTCGCAGCATGGTCGATCGCGACCTCGCGCATCGCTTTCCCGAACGGCAGGCCGGGATCGGAAATCCCGTGCTTGAAGTCGAAGACTGGTCGGTGCGTCACCCGCTGCATCCCGAGCGGCAGGCGATCAAGAATGTCGACTTTGTGGTGCGGAGCGGAGAGGTGGTCGGCATCGCCGGCCTGATGGGCGCGGGCCGCACCGAATTCGCCATGAGCCTGTTCGGCCGGGCCTGGGGCGCCGGCATCAACGGCCGGATCCGGCTCGACGGGCGTGACGTCCATCTCACCAGCGTGCCGGCTGCGATCGATGCGGGACTTGCCTATGTGACGGAAGACCGCAAGCAGCTTGGGCTGATCCTTAGTGATGACATCAGGAAGAACATCACGCTCGCGAGCCTCGGGCGGGTCTCGTCGCGCGGAGTGATCGACGATTTCAGGGAATTGAAGGCCGCCAGCGAGTACCGGACCCGCATGCGCATCCGCAGCCAGGATGTCTATCAGGAAGCGGGCCAGCTTTCGGGCGGCAACCAGCAGAAGGTCGTGCTGTCGAAATGGCTGATGACGGACCCGAAGGTGCTGATTCTTGACGAGCCGACGCGCGGCATCGATGTCGGCGCCAAATACGAGATATATTCCATCATCAACGGGCTGGCGGAGGCCGGCAAGGGCGTCGTGGTGATCTCCTCGGAGATGGCTGAATTGATCGGCATCTGCGACCGCATCTATGTCATGAACGACGGCGCCTTCGTCGGCGAGTTTGCCGGCAGCGAGGCGACGCAGGAAAAGATCATGCGTGCGATCATGCACAACCAGCGCCTCGCCAAAGCACACGGGAAGGAGAAGCGCGTGGGAGAAATGCAGTCATGACCGACAAGTCGGTGTCGCTCCCCGATGAGCGCAAGGGCGGCAGCTTCCTCAAGAACAACCTGCGCAACTACGGCATGCTGCTGTCGCTGTTCGCGATCATGCTGTTTTTCGAGATCATGACTGACGGCACGCTGATGCAGCCGCTCAACCTCACCAATCTGGTGCTGCAGAACAGCTATATCGTCATCATGGCGCTCGGCATGCTGCTCGTGATCGTCACCGGGCACATCGACCTATCCGTTGGTTCGGTCTCGGGCTTTGTCGGCGCGGTCGCGGCCGTACTGATGGTGCACTACCATGTCGATTTTCCCCTGGCCGTCATCGCATGCCTCATCGTCGGCGCGGCAATCGGGGCGGCGCAGGGCTATTGGGTGGCCTATTTCGGCATTCCGTCCTTCATCGTCACGCTGGCAGGCATGCTGGTGTTCAAGGGGCTGGCGCTCGCGGTGCTGCAGGGCCAGTCGGTCGGGCCGTTTCCGCCGACGTTCCAGAAATTGTCCTCCGGTTTCATTGCCGAGGTATTTCCCGGCATCGGCACGCTGCATCCGACCTCGCTGTCGATCGGCATCGTGCTGGCCTTGGCGCTGGTCTATGCCAGCGCCAAGGGCCGTGCGCGCGAACAATCGCATGGCATCGAGGCCGAACCCTATGCGCTGTTCTTTGCCAAGAGCGTCGCGCTGTCCTGCGTGGTGCTCTATTTCACCTATCTCATCGCCTCCTATCGCGGCTTTCCGAACGTTCTGGTGATCATGGCGGCGCTGATCGCGCTTTATGGCTTTGTCACGCGGCGGACCGTGATCGGCCGTCAGATCTATGCCGTCGGCGGTAACGCCAAGGCGGCAAAGCTGTCCGGCATCAAGACCGAGCGGCTCACCTTCTTCACCTTCGTCAATATGGGCGTGCTTGCGGCACTTGCCGGCCTCGTCTTCGCCGCGCGGCTCAACACCGCAACCCCGAAGGCCGGCACCGGCTTCGAGCTCGACGTCATCGCCGCCTGCTTCATCGGCGGCGCCTCGGCCTATGGCGGGGTGGGACGCGTCGGCGGCGCCGTGGTCGGCGCCATGATCATGGGCGTGATGAACAACGGCATGTCGATCCTCGGCATCGGCATCGACTACCAGCAGGTGATCAAGGGCCTGGTGCTGCTCGGTGCGGTCTGTTTCGACGTCTACAACCAGCGGAGATAAAGAGAGATCGGAGGGGAATGCGAGGGCTGCTCACGAAGATGTCGCTTTGGTCGCGATCGCCTTCAACGCGCCCGACAACGCATCGAGAACGGGCCTGGCCTGATCGCCGAGGCCGTGTCGCTGGGCAAGGAAGACGGGATCGTTGTAGGAAAGCCAGGTGGCGCCGGCCTCATCCTGCCAGACCAGCGCCTTGAGCGGCAGGTCGATGCCGATGGTCTGCACCGATTGCATCAAGGGTGTGCCGCCTTTGGCGTTGCCGAAGATCAACAGATCGGTCGGCCGCAAGGGAAGGCCGACATCGGCGGCGCCCGCCGCGTGATCGACATGGGCATACACCGTCAAGCCCTTGGCTCGGACCTCGGCCTTGAGCCGGTTCATGGTTTCCTTGGGGTCAAAAACGCTGCGTACCGTGATCAATCCATCTGCGGCCATTGTGCATACTCCAGACAGCCATTGCACCGTTTTGGAATGTAAGCGCAGAATATGACGTGCCGGCACCTGTCTTCCGGAAGACGCGCGGACCTTCGCCACCGGTCTGCCGCGATTTCAAGCGGCTAGTTTCTCCAGGCTCTTCCAGTCGAAATTCACGCCATGGCCGGCGCGCGCCGGCGCGAGCGCCATACCGGTTTCCAGCACCAGCGGATGCTCGATATAGCGGTCGAGGCCGAAGCCGTGGGCTTCCAGATAGAAGCGGTTCGGGCAGGCCGCGAGCAGATGCACGGTGATGTCGTGCGCGCCGTGGCTGGTGACCGGAAGATTGAAGGCCTCTGCCAGTCGCGCGATCTTCATGAAGGAGCTGACACCGCCGCAATTGGTCACATCGGGCTCAGGGTAGGAAACCGCGCCGGCGGTGATGTAATTCTTGAACTCCCAGAGCGAGCGCAGGTTCTCGCCCGCGGCAATCGGCACACCGCCCGCGGCCAGGATCCGCGCGTGACCGGCGACGTCATCGGGAATGATCGGTTCTTCGAGCCATGTCAGGTCGTAAGGTTGCAGGGCGCGTGCGGCGCGAATGGCCTCTTCGACGGTCCATTTCATGTTGGCATCCGCCATCAGCGGAAAACCTTCGCCCAGATGTTTGCGCATCGCCTGCACGCGCGCGACGTCGGAGGCGAGGTCCGGCCGGCCGACTTTCATCTTGATGGCGCGAAAGCCCTTGCGGAGATTGTCGTCGGTCTGTTGCAGCAAGGCGTCGACCGGCAGATCGAGGTCGATGCCGCCCGCGTAGCAGGGAACGCGCGCGTCGTATCCGCCGAGCAGGCGCCAGAGCGGCAGCGAGGCCCGACGTGCCTTCAGGTCCCACAACGCGATGTCGACGGCGGAGAGCGCCAGCACGGTTGGCCCGCCGCGGCCGCCATAATGCAGGCCCCACCAGAGGCGATGCCAGATCGCTTCAGTCTCGTCGGCCTCGGAGCCCTCGACCAGATCAGGCACTTCGCGGCGAAGAATATCGGCGACCGCGCCGCCATTGCGGCCGACGGTATAGGTGTAGCCCACGCCCTCGGCGCCATCGGTGTCCCGGACGCGAACGGTAATCAGCTCGAACGCCGTGATCTGTCCATGCGTGCTGTCGGACAGCGTGACGGAAAGAGGGATCCGGTAGAGTCCGGTTTCGATATTCTTGATGCGTGTCATGACGTTCCATCCGGCTTTTTGTTCAGAGTAGGACGAATGCCGCGCGCCTTGCAATCGGCGGGGACGGAAAACAGGGATCACGCCCGGCCACGTCCCTGGGGTTGGCGCGCCTTCGATCGAGCTGGTAGAACGCAAGTAACAGATCAAGTCTGAAGAAGGGTTTTATCGATGATCGAAATCGTAGGCGTTATCGGGGCGGGCACCATGGGCAACGGTATTGCGCAGGTCTGTGCGGCGGCCGGGCTGCAGGTGGTCATGACCGATATCTCCGAAGCGGCCGTGCAGCGCGGGGTGACGACGGTCGGCGCCAGCCTGGAGCGGCTCGTCAAGAAAGAGAAGATAAGCGCGGCCGACCGGGAAGCCGCGCTGGGGCGCATCATCGCGACCACGGACAGAACGAAGCTGGCGGACTGCGATCTCGTCATCGAGGCGGCGACCGAGAACGAGGAATTGAAGCTGAAGATCCTGAAGGATCTCAGTGCAACGCTGAGCCCGCGTGCGCTGATCGCCACCAACACCTCGTCGATTTCGATCACCAGGCTTGCGACCGCAACCGATCGCCCGGACCGTTTCATCGGCATGCATTTCTTCAATCCGGTGCCGGTGATGGCGCTGCTGGAGCTGATCCGCGGGCTGCAGACCTCGGACGACACCGTCGCCAAGGCCGAAGCCTTTGCAAAGCGCGTCGGGAAGGTCGCCATTACCGCGAAGAACAGTCCGGGCTTTGCCGTTAACCGCATCCTCTGCCCGATGATCAATGAGGCGATCTTCGCGTTGCAGGAGGGGATCGCGACCGCGGAGGAGATCGATGCCGGCATGAAGCTCGGATGCAACCATCCGATCGGACCGCTGGCGCTGGCCGATCTGATCGGTCTCGACACCATGCTGTCGGTGATGGACGTCTTCTACAAAGGCTTCAATGACCCGAAATACCGCGCCGCACCGCTTCTCAAGGAGATGGTGGACGCGGGCTATCTCGGCCGCAAGACGGGAAGGGGTTTTTACGAATACGGCAAACCATAGTTTGCGATCGCCAGGACAAGGTCCAAAGCAACGTCGGGCGCGACGCTACTCGGCCTTGATGTTGGCGGTGCGGATGATCTTCGTCCACTTCACCGTTTCCGAGGCGATGAAGTTTTTGAAGTCTTCCGGCGTGCCGCCTTTGATGATCGCTCCCATGTCGTGAAGAGTGTCCTTCACCTTCTGGTCTTGCAAAGCGCCATTAAGATCCTTGTTCAGCCGCGCGATGATGTCGGCCGGAGTCTTTGCCGGCACCAGGAAGCCCCACCACACCACGGCCTCGACACCGGGGAAGCCCGCTTCCGCCACGGTCGGCACGTCGGGCAGAAGTGAGAGCCGCTCGGGTGAGCTGACGGCGATGGCGCGGAGCTTGTTGCCGCGGATTTGCGGCATGCCCTGTACGGGATCGATGAAAATGAACGAGACACGACCGGCCATCACGTCGATCATCGCCGGAGCGCCGCCCTTGTAGGGGACATGCAGCGCGTCGATGCCGGTGACCTGCTTGAAGATTTCCGCCGCGAGGTGGCCCGATGTGCCGGTGCCGGCGGAGGCAAAGGTCAGCTTGCCTGGCTGGGCTTTCGCCATGTCGACGAGGTCCTTGACGGTCTTGGCCGGAAAATCCGGCGCGACCAGGAGCATCAGAGGCGAGTAGCCGATCATCGTCACAGGCACGAGATCCGTCTCGGCGTTGAACGAGAGATCGTTGCCGAACAAGGCTGCGTTGGTGGAGAGATTGTTGGAGCCGATCACGAGGGTGTACCCATCCGGCTCCGCCTTGGCGACAAAGCCGTAGGCGATATTGCCGCTGGCGCCGGGCCGGTTGTCGATCACGATGGTCTGACCGAGCCGGGGTCCCGCCCGTTCCGAAATCGTGCGCGCGACGATATCGACCGCGCCGCCTGGCGGGAACGGCACCACGAAGTGGACTGGCCGGTCCGGATAGGCTCCCGCCAAAGCGGCTTTTGGCAGCGCCGACGATAACACGGTTCCGGCGAGCAGCGAGAAGATGGTGCGTCGATTGATCTCGGTCACGAGTGGGTCTCCTTCATTGTTTGCGCGGTGTGGCCCTTTGCGGGCCAGCGCAGCAGTCTCGCCGCGGTGCCGCCGAGCACGCGGGCGCGGTCGTCATCGGAGAGGAACGGTAGTTCACGCCTGAAATGATCGAGGCATTCGAGATAGCTGCACGGCAGCCGCGTCACATCGGAACCCCACATGATGCGATCGGCGCCGAAGGCCTCGAAGGTCCGTTGCAGAAACGGTGTGAGGCGCGAAAACGGATAGGGATCGTTGGTGTAGCAGGGGATCGAGCTTGCCTTGACCGCGACATTCGGCAACCGCGCCAGCGCCAGCAACTCCTCAAGATCGGCGAAAGCGTCCTCGTCGCGGAGCGCACTTTTGCGTCCCATGTGATCGATGATGATGGTGAGCCCGGGATGACGTCTTGCGAGGTCGCCGATCTCCTTCATCAGGCCGGGCGCGAGCGCCATCAGGGGAATGCCGAGCCGCTCGAGGGCGGACCAGTACCAGTCGATGACACCAGGCGCGAGCCAGCGCGCCCAATGCTCCCTGAAGAAGGTCATGCGGATACCGAGCATGCCGGGCTGCTCCAGCCAGGTTTCCAGCCGCTCGCACGCCCCGTCGGCTTCCGGGTTGAAGCGGCCCATGATCGCGAAACGATCGGGAAAGCGGATTACGGCTTCGATCGCGGTGTCGTTGGAGTCGCCGACCGGGGAGGGGGGCACGATGACAGCGCGGTCGACGCCGATCTTGTCCATCATCCCGATCGCCTCGTCCGCGCCGAGCGGCTCGGGCCGGTGCGGCCGCGCGCCGGGAACGACGACGAAGGACGGTTTGCCGATCTGCTCGGCCGGCCAGGGCCGGTCCGGGCGATGCGCTTCCCAAAGATGCACCTGCGCGTCGATGATCATGGCCGTCACCGCGCTCAGTTGAAGATCGAAGCAGGGATGCGGCTGTAGACCCGCCGCGCGTTACCGGCAAAGATCGCGCGCTTCTGCTCCACGGTCAGAATCGACGAGCCGTCGATGTAGCGTCGCGTGTCGTCATAGTTGAAGCCGGTCTCGGGATCGACGCCTTTCACAGCGCCAACCATCTCCGACGCAAAAAGGATGTTCTCCGCGGGGATCACTTTGGTCAGAAGATCGATGCCGGGCTGATGGTAGACGCAGGTATCGAAGAACACGTTCTTGAGGATGCCTTCGGACAGGGGGGGCCGCTTCTGGTCCTGCGCGATGCCGCGATAGCGGCCCCAATGATAGGGAATGGCGCCGCCGCCATGCGGGATGATCAGCTTCAGCGTCGGGAAGTCCTTGAACAGATCCGACATCAGGAACTGCACAAAGGCAGTCGTGTCGCCGTTGATGTAGTGGCTGCCGGTGGTGTGGAAGACCGGATTGGCGGCGGCGCTGACATGGATCATCGCCGGCACGTCGAGCTCGACCATCTTCTCGTAAAGCGGGTACCACCAGCGATCGGTCAATGGCGGATCTTTCCAGTAGCCGCCGCTCGGGTCCGGATTGAGGTTGCAGCCGACAAAGCCGAGCTCTTCAACGCAGCGCGTCAGCTCGGCAATGCAGGTCTTCGGCTCCACGCCCGGCGACTGCGGCAATTGGCAGACGCCGATGAAATTTTTCGGATAAAGCCTGGTCAGGCGATAGATCAGGTCGTTGGAAACGCGCGACCACGCCGCGCTGACCGAGGCGTCGCCGATGTGATGGCTCATGCCCGAGGCGCGCGGTGAGAAGATGGTCACCGAGGTGCCGCGCTCGCGCTGCAGCTTCAACTGCGCGCCTTCAACCGATTGTCGCAGCTGGTCGTCGCTCACCTCGAGTGAATCGACCGACGGCGTCTGCGAGCGATCACCGATCGCCGCGATCTGGCGCTTGCGCCAGTCCAGCACGTCCTGCGGCTCGGTGGTGTAGTGGCCATGGCAATCGATGATCGGCCCGCCTGACACCGACGCGCGCCGCGGTCCTTCGCCCGCTTCGAGATTGGTCGGCGCGGACAGGCCGGAGCCGCGCGCCGCCATGGCGTGGAAAAAGCCAGAGCCGGCGTTGCAACATGCACAGCCCGTCCAATGGTTCAATCCGGGATAGGTGAGCACGCGGTCTCTCCTCGAGAATGTGGTTCGTTCGCTTGTCAGTCGTGGATCTTGCAGCCCAGCCGGGTCAGCGCCGCATCGACCCAGGTACGGTCGAGCTTGCCTTCCTTGATCGCGGCCATCTGCTTGATCTCGGCCTGATGCTTGGCTTCCGTGGCCTTCAGCACTTCCGCCGTGGCGTCGTAGGGCACGCAGACGATGCCGTCGCCGTCGCCGACGATGAGGTCGCCGGGAGCGATCACCATGCCATCGATGGCGATCGGCACGTTGATCTCGCCGGGGCCATCCTTGTAGGGCCCGCGATGGGTGACGCCGGCCGCGAATACCGGAAAGGTGCCGGCATGAAGCGTGTCGTAATCTCGGATCGAGCCGTAGATGACGATGCCTGCGATGCCGCGGCGTTCGGCCTGCGTCGTCATCATCTCGCCGATCAGCGAATTGGTGAGGTCGCCGCCGCCGTCGACGACGATGACATCGCCCGGCTCGGCGATGTCGATCGCCTTATGCACCATCAGATTGTCGCCGGGGCGCGTCTTCACGGTGAAAGCGGGACCTGCGAGCACACCTTCCTTATGGATGGGGCGGAGCGCGGGGCCGCCGGCCGTCATGCGCGACATGGAATCGCTGATATTGGCGACCGGCAATTCGCGGAATTTCGCGACGATGCCCGCATCGACCTTGCGCGTGCGCTTGCAAATCTGAAATCCGATCACTGCGAAGACCTTCCTCGTTGTTCCATCCGGCCCGATTGTCACCGCCTCAGCGGACGACGAGATCGCGACCGCCGGCCGGCCCATTGTTGCTTGATGGCCGGTGTAGGCCTTCCCGGCCTATTTCGTCCAATATGATATTGACAGCTCGGCTATACGTTTTGACTATAAGAACATGGATTATCGTCAGCTCCGCTATTTCATCGCCGTTGCTGAAGAGCTCAGCTTCAGCCGGGCGGCCCGCCGGCTGAACATCAGCCAGCCGCCGCTCAGCATCCAGATCAAGGCGATCGAAAACGAGGTCGGGACAGCGCTGTTCAGCCGCAATCGCCGCAAGGTCGAATTGACCCAGGCAGGCGAGGTGCTGCTGGAGAATGCACGCCGGGCGGTGCAGCAGCTTGAGTACACAACCGAAGCGGTGCGCCGGGCGGGCCGCGGCGAGGCGGGTACCATCCGGCTGGCTTTCACCAGCTCGGTCCCCATGCGTGAAGCCTTCGCGCGGATGCTGCGCAGCTTTCGTGGACGCTATCCCGATGTGCAGATCGAGCTGCAGCACATGGGAACAGGCTCGCAATTTTCTGCGTTGGCGGACGATCAGATCGACCTCGGCATTCTGCGGCCGCCGATCGCGCTGCAAAAGAACCGCAACATCAAGCTCACGCCGCTGTGGCGCGACCGGTCACGGCTGTTCTTTCCGAGCAACTCGCCGCTCGCGCTTTCCGACGCGCCGGTCGAGATGGCCGAGCTGGTCGATCAGCCGTTTGTCGGTGTCGAGCCGGTCGTCAATTGCGGCATGCACGAGCATCTCATGACACTGTGCGGCGTGGCCGGCTTCACGCCGCGGATCGAGCAGCAAGCCCGCGAATTGAATACCGTGCTCGGCCTTGTTTCGGCCGGACTCGGAATTGCCGTGCTGCCGGAATGCTACGCCTGCATGGCGATGCCTGGCGTGTCCAGTCGGCCGATCGCCGGCATCGACGCCGAAAGCTGGCTCATGATCGCGATGCGCGATCGAAGCCTGTCGGCGCTATTGCAGCGCTTCGTCGATGTCGCCTGCAATCTCGAGGCGGCGGATGCGCCAGGGCTCGTGCCGCCGCGCGTCACGGATGGCCGCGTGAATGCGGAGCGCGCGAAGACCAGCAAGGCTCGTTGAGTTGTCGAGAACCTTCGCCGCCGCACGGCGGAAGGATGCCGTTTTGCGTTGCACCTATGATGGAGCGGACATCTCGCAGAGAGAAGGCTCAATCATTAGTTGAGTAGAGTCGTTGCTTGCCGTGCAGCACCAAACGCAGTACCGTTTTTACCGATGAGCGCGCTCTACGCGATCTCGGACCGGGTCGAGCTTGCAATGAACCTCACGCGGAAGGTTGGACGAAACAGCTCCGCTTGGCGTGGGGTTGGAGCGCTTCCCTGAGTCAGAACCCCGCACGCCTCACAAGGCAGCTCGCTTGGGCAGCTCACTTGGGGTGGCGGTTTGGAGGCTACGATGTCGACCTACAACATCCTTATCCTCGGCGCTTCATACGGTTCGTTGCTGGCGTCGAAGATCTTGCTCGGTGGGCATTCCGTGAAGCTTGTCTGTCTTCCGGCCGAAGCGGATCTGATCAATTCCGAAGGGTTTCGTGTTCGGATTCCAATTCGCGGCCGGAGCGAGCCCGTCGAACTCGATTCGCGCAAGCTGCCCGGCCGGGTGTCGGCCGCCGGAGCAGCGGACGTCGATCCCCGGGACTATGACCTCATCGGACTTGCGATGCAGGAGCCTCAATACGGATCACGCGGAGTGCGCGAGCTTCTGGACGCTGTGGCGACATCGCGGGTGCCGTGTATGTCGATCATGAATATGCCGCCGCTCACCTATATGCGGCGCATTCCCGGGCTGGATTCCGAGTTGCTCAAGCCCGCTTATACGGCACCGGAAGTCTGGGAGAAATTCGACCCCGCCACGCTGACGCTCTGCAGTCCCGATCCGCAGGCAATAAGGCCGCCCGACGAAAAGGCCAACGTCCTGCAGGTGACTCTGCCGACGAACTTCAAGGTCGCCCGCTTTGATGTCGAGAAGGGCAACGAGATCATGCGGCGGCTGGAGAAGGAGATCGATGCTGCGCGTTTCGATGCCCCCGAGGGCAAGATACAATTGCCGGTGAAGCTGCGGTTCTATGACTCCATCTTCGTGCCCTTGGCGAAGTGGGCGATGCTGATGGCCGGAAACTACCGGTGCATAACCGAGGACGGGATGCGAACCGCCCGGGAGGCCGTTCATTCGGATCTGGACGCATCGCGCTCCATCTACGATTTCGTGCTCGATGTCTGCGTCAAGATTGGTGCCTCGCGCGACGAACTGGTGCCTTTCGAAAAGTACGCGGCAGCGGCAGAGAGCCTGTCGCGTCCCGCCTCCGCCGCCCGCGCGTTGAACAACGGTGCCCCGAATATCGAGCGTGCGGACAAGCTCGTTCAACTTGCCGCGAGGCAGAAGGGCATGAGTCATCCCACCCTCGATGCTATCGTGGCACTGGTCGACCGAAGGCTCGAAGCCAATCGGAAGATGAAGCCCGCGGCGGCATAGCCGATCTACGACTGGCCGGCTGAAGGCCTCGACGCGCCGGATGTGGAGGAGGTCAAGCCTGAAAAGGCCCGTCAGATCGCCGCTTGCGACGCGCCGTCGAAGAAGTACAGCCGGTCGGGATTTAAGGCGAGGCGAAGCTGGTCACGGACTTTCGCCCGAACGGTCGGCTCCACCGAGGCCGCCATCGTGCTGGGGCCGACCTTCACGTCCAGGAGGATTTCCGACCCGAGCTTCTCGACGACCTCGACCACGGCATCGAAGGCGAGATCTGCCGGGTCGCTGCTGGACGCCACGCGCAGATCCTCCGGACGTATCCCAAGTGTGACGGCCTCTCCGACATGCTGACGAAGCCGGCCCGTGATCTCGGCCGGCAGCCTGATGTGGATTCCATCGTTATGAGCCCACAGCGGGCCGTCAGCATCGGCGACGATCGTCACCGTCGCGAAATTCATCGCAGGCGAGCCGATGAAGCCGGCAACAAAGCGGTTGGCGGGTGCATTGTAGAGCTCGAGCGGCTCGCCGACCTGCTGGACGACACCATCCTTCATGACGACGACGCGATCGCCGAGCGTCATCGCTTCGACCTGATCGTGGGTCACGTAGATGGCAGTGGTGCCGAGACGCGTGTGGATCTTCTTGATCTCCACCCGCATCTGGACGCGCAGCTTGGCGTCGAGATTCGACAGCGGCTCGTCGAACAGGAACACCTTCGGATGCCGAACGATGGCGCGGCCCAAGGCAACGCGCTGCCGCTGGCCGCCGGAGAGCTGCCGCGGCTTGCGCTGCAGTTGCGCCTGGATCCCGAGGATCTCGGCCGCAGCCTGTACCCGCGCGTCGATCTCCGGGCGACCGAACCGCCGCATCTTCAAGCCGAAGGCCATGTTGTCGTAGACGTTCATGTGCGGGTAGAGGGCATAGTTCTGGAACACCATCGCGATGTCGCGATCCATCGGCGGGAGTTCATTGACGACCTTGTCGCCGATCAGGATCTCGCCCGAGGAGATGGATTCGAGTCCGGCCACCATGCGAAGCGTCGTGGTCTTGCCGCAACCCGAAGGGCCGACCAGAACCACGAATTCCTTGTCGTTGATATCCAGGTTCACGTTCTTGACTGCATGGAACCCGTCAAACGTCTTGTTCAAGTTGCGTATGACGACCCGTGCCATGGGTTCACCCTTTGACCGCTCCGGTGAGACCGGCGACGTAGTACTCGACGAAGAACGAGTAGACGAAGGCGACCGGAATCGATCCGAGCAGGGCGCCTGCCATCAGCGAGCCCCAGTAGAACACATCACCGCGGATCAGCTCCGACGTGACGCCGACCGAGACGGTCTTCTCCTCGGGCGAGGACAGGAAGACCAGCGCATAGATGAATTCGTTCCACGACAGCGTGAACGCGAAGATCCCGGCCGAGAGGATTCCGGGCACCGCGATCGGGAAGATGATGTAGAGCATCGCTTGCCAGCGGGCGGCGCCGTCGATGCGGGCGCATTCCTCGAGCTCCCGCGGGATCGCCTTGAAGTAACCCATCAAGAGCCAGGTGCAGAACGGGATCAGGAATGTGGGATAGGTCAGGATCAGCGCCCACGGCGAATCGCCGAGCCGAAAGTTGCGGATGATGTCGGCCAAGGGAATGAAGAGCAGCGTTTGCGGCACGAGATAGGTGATGAAGATGGCGGTTCCGAGCATGCCGGCGAAGCGGAATTTAAGGCGCGAGAGCGCGTATCCGGCCAAAAGCCCGCAGAACAGCGAGATCAGTGTCGCAGCAATCGAGATGAAAAGCGTGTTGAGCATCCAGGTGCTGAACAATGTTTCCTGGAGCAGATACCTGATGTGATCGAGGGTCGGGTGCGCGGTCCAGAACGGCGCGTAGTTCGGCGCATTCCATGGGCGATAGAGCTCGCTGTCGGGCCGCACCGCGGTGACCAGCATCCAGTAGAACGGAAACAGCAGTGTGAAGATGAACGCGCTCAACGGGATGTAGAAGAAAATCCAGCGCCGCCATTTTGCACCTTCGATCATGGCTCAAAGGGTCTCCACCCGGCGGATGTAGAGGAGTTGCACGATCACGACGACGAGCAGCACCGGGAACATGGCGAGCGAGATCGCCGCGCCCTGGCTCAAGAGCCCGGTGCCGACGCCGACCTGGTAAGCATAGGTCGCGAAGAGCTGGGTGGCGTTGGCAGGCCCGCCTCCGGTCAGCACATAGACGAGCTGGAAATCGGCAAAGGTCTGGATGACCGAGAACAGAACCACCACCATCGTGACCGGCAGGAGCAGCGGCCACGTCACGTACCAGAAGCGTTGCCACGGTCTCGCGCCGTCGATCGCCGCGGCATCCTGCAATTCCGGATTGATGGTCTGCAGACCAGCGAGCAGGCTGATCGCGTAAAACGGCACGCCGCGCCAGATATTGACGATGATCACGGAGATCAGCGCCAGGCTCGGATCACCGAGCCAGTTGATCCGGGTGCTGATGAGGCCAAGCCTGAACAGCGTCCAGTTGATGACGCTGAAAGTGGGATCGAACATCCACTTCCATGCGAAGGTCGAGAGCACGGTGGGGATAATGAACGGCAGAAGGATGAAGGCGCGCGTAAAGGCTTTGCCCTTGAAGTTGCGATTGAGCAGAAGCGCGAGCCAAAGGCCCAGAGCGAGCTTGAAGACCGTCGTCACCGCCGTATAGACGATCGTGTTCCACACCGCGACGCGGAAGATGCTGTCATCGAGCAGCGCGGCGAAGTTCTGCATCCCGACAAAACGGCCGGGTACGCCGACCTTGGCATCCGTCACCGACAGCTCGACGCCCTTGACGAACGGATAGGCGATGAAGAGGCCGAGCAGCACCATGGTCGGCAGCAGAAGGACGAACGCGAGCCAGCGCTCGTCCTCGAGAAGGCGCGTGATCGGCCACCGCCGCACGGCGCTCTTGTAGGTGTCCGAGGTCGCAATGTCGCTGGCAGCCATCTCAGGTCCTCTCGACCGTGGCTCGCTTGACCCCCGCTTTTGTCGTCCGCTCAGACCCGAAGCGTCATGAACTCTAGGCGTGAATCCTCGCAACCTCCTCGTGCGCCCATTTCGCGGCGTCTTGCGCCGGCATGCCTTGTATCGCCTTGGCGGTCATGTCGACGATGATGTACTTGCTGAGCACCTCGGCAGCGTGCCGGTCGGCCGGTCCGGCATAGCCGGGGAAACGCCCGGCCCGCGCCGCCGTCCGGAAGGGCAGCATCACGGGGTCCTTGTCCCAGAGCTTGTCCTTCTCCCAAATTGTGGTCGCCCCGACGGAATAGCCCTGCTGCGAATCGAACCACGCCTGATAGACCGGTTTCGATGTGATCCAGCGCAGGAACTCCTTGCCGGGCTTTGGATCCTTCACATACTTCATGAGCATGTTGGACATCGGCAGGTGATAGCCGAACTGGCCGTCGGCGCCCTTCGGCAGCGGCGCGTGCAGAATGTCCTGCCAAAGTGGCGTGCCGTTCTCGGTCAGATAGACGTCGGGCTTGCGCTTGGCCTCAAGATAGATCGAGGCGCCGTTCAACGTGCTGCTGATCGTGCCTGCGAGGAAGGCCCGGTTATTGCTGCTGTCGTCCCAGGCGAGCCCGCCCTCGTCGTAAGCGTCCTTCCAGAAGCCAACGGCGAAGTTGACGGAATCGACCGTTGCCTTGGAATTCAACACGACCGTCTTGCCGTCCGCCTCGACCTCCTTGCCGCCCCATGACCAGAGATACGGATAGGCATAAGTCGGCGGGTCGCCAAAGCTATGGCTGACCGCTTGACCGAAGGGCCGGCCCTTGGCCTTGAGCTTTTTACCGGCCTCGCGATATTCCTCCCAGGTTTGCGGGAATTTCGGCGCCTCGTAACCGATTTCCGCCAACCAGGACTTGCGGTACGCCAATTGTGCGCCGAGCACGCACCACGGCACCGCGATCCATTTCTTGCCGTCGTTGGCAACGACGCGTGATTCCTCGTAGAAGCCGCCTTGCGCCTTGCCGATCTCGTCGGCGACGTCGCTGACATCGGCAACGCTCTCGGGGTAGAGCTGCGGCCAATTGTTCAATGCACAAATGATGTCCGGACCGGACCCCGACTGGATTGCAGAGGTGGTGCGAGCCTGGATGTCGTTGCCATTGATCATCTCGATGCTGAGCTTGACGCCGAGCGCCTTCTCGCATTCGGGCACGATCTCCTTCTGGAGAACGGTGTCGGAGGCCGGGACGAAATCGTTCCACCGCAACCAGTGGAGCGTGGTGGCCTGGGCGAAGGCTGGCGCCTGCTTCAGGGCAAGAATTGACGCTATTCCTCCGGTCCTTGCGACGACCGCACCGCCACCGGAAAGCTTGAGCAGCTTACGCCGACTTATGCGCGCCATGGCTATGTCCTCCCTGTTATCTTGTGCTGAATTCTCCTCTCTGGACGTCCGTAAAAGCATTTGGGCGTGAAGGACGCGAGATTCAACGTGCCCCGTCACGTTCATGTCGACGAGGCGGCGGACACCAACTCCCGGGCAACCTCGGCCCTTCGCGACAGGGGAGTGTTGCCCCGGCCAAAGCCGGAGCTCGCCGCGTCGAGCAGCGAAGCGGCCCGCCTTTGGGGGAACTTGCTCCAGCCAAAGCAACCGGCTCGACTTGCCGACAGCGACGCAGCTCCAATTCGGGCTCGCATCGGAAATCAAAATTACAAATCTATTTCAATAAGATGGGAGTGCGAGTGGCAACGCTCGCCGCAGTCGCGGCATGGGGCAGGTCTTGGTCTTGGAGCCGCTGCGTTCACGCAGATGCTGCGGCTGCTCCGGCGGAAGAACGCGGCGCAACAAAACCTTCATGGATATGCGAAGGTATGTTCGACGGCCTCGACGCAGCCATCACCTGGTATCCCACAAGTTCGATCGGCGCTCCCGAGCCGACGAATGCGGACAACGACTATTCCAAAACCACGCACATCCTCGCTATCCTTACGGTCGCTCGCTTTTTCGCGGGAGCATGGATTTGAGGAAACCGCCATGGCCATCTACACGGTCGGGTTGAAACTCCCGACGCGCACCAAGGCGCTCACGATCGAAGCTGAGGACGCACTGCTCGCAGCCCTCAAGATGAAGCTTGAGAACCCCGAGGCACGCATCACGTATGTTCGCAAGTCGAACAGGCGTGGAGATCGTCGGCACCCGCATGACGCGCTGCTGAAAAAGACGAATGCCTAGCCGTTAGATGGAGGCTGGCTCGGCATTGTGGTCGAGCGCGCACAAGAATGTCGGCTACGGCATGAGCCCGCGCGTGTATCCTTTCGAGGTTGCGGCGTAGACGTCCTTCAATTCCGCTTCCAGGAGTCCCTTGGCGACGATCAGCGCGCAGACGGCTGCACGAACGTCACCGTCGCACGCCGCGATCACCTGGTCGGCAGCTTCATCCAGTGGATCGGGTTCGTGGAGGGGCTTTGGATCGGCCGTCATACTCAGATTCCGCTCAGATTCCCGATTGACCGGCCGTCAGTATGTTCCTATTTTGTTCTCATGTCAATCGGTGCGCCGTCCGAGGACTGAACTTCGGTCGAATGTCAGAGGTGAATGGTCGGGATGGCAACAGCAGTCACCATCCTTCATGCAGACCTGGATGCCTTTTACGCCTCGGTTGAGCAACTGCTCGACCCTTCGTTACAAGGCAGACCCATCGCTGTTGGTGGCGGAGTTGTGCTTGCCGCCTCTTACGAGGCCAAGGCGTTCGGGATCCGAAGCGGCATGTCGGGGCGACAGGCGCGCGAGCTATGTCCACAGCTCACTTTTGTCGGCGGTCATTTCAAGGACTACCAACGGCTCGGGGACGCCGCCATCAAGGTCATCGGGGATTTCACGCCTCTGGTCGAGCGCATTTCCATCGACGAGGCTTTTGCCGATGTTGCGGGCTGCACCCATCTCTTCGGTACGCCTGCCGAAATTGCAACGGCCATCCGCCAGCGGGTGCGCGCCGAGCTTGGTCTTCCGATCTCGGTGGGCGTTGCGCGCACCAAGCATCTGGCGAAGAT
>Ga0153954_1000961_pt1 | contig 18033 bp, 17 predicted proteins | sample TSFL038MetaG_FD_102277 | JGI IMG/M metagenome (GOLD analysis project Ga0153954, IMG submission 102277) | Attine ant fungus gardens microbial communities from Florida, USA - TSFL038 MetaG | ecosystem: Host-associated > Fungi > Mycelium > Unclassified | place: USA: Florida, Wekiwa Springs State... | reverse complement strand
CCGGCACGCCTCCAGGATTATTCTGTCCGCCGCCGGAGCCGAAGTCTTTCGGCTTAGCCTCAATATGATGGCCAAGCATGAGCTCGTTGTTGGCCGCTATGACTTTTTTTGCGAGCTCCGCGGAAAAGGGCAATACATAGGCGCGCGGCACGAGGCTCGGTCGATTTTTCTCGTCGAGTTCCTCGACCCACAAATGGATAGCCCCGGCTTCGTTGTTGACGACACTGCGTTCGACGACTCGCGCCCACAACAACTCAAATCGCGGCGGCAAGGCTTCGTAGGCAGACCATCCGAGCAGCCCCTGTAGCTTGAAGAACACGAAGATGTATAAAGCGCTCGTCACAACGATCGCGCCGGCTTTGACCCGCAACGGCAGATTAGTTCGCGTGAGCGCGATCAATAGCAGGACGCCGAGCGCCGCATAAGCGAGCGCAAGTCCCAAAATTTCGCTTTGCAGGCTCATTTTCGCATTCCGATGCCGGTCCACACGGAGCCGTTGAACATGCTGAGCGTACGCAGCAACGATTTCTGCTCGCGATTGACGTCGGTGACTTTGCCACCTGAATTCATTGTGAAGCGCACGGCTGTCTTCTCTTCGCCGCTGTCGTTGAGCTCAATTGTGTCGTAGTGCACGACCTGGACCGTAGGATTGAGCCTCTCGACTTTGACCGACACCGGTACGGGGCGCCCGGTCGTTGCGGTGAAGTGGTAGACATTGACGGTGTATTCGCCCGCAACGATGCCGCGGATGCTGACGATTTCCTGCCGAATAGGCGAATCGACCTTGGTGTCACCGACGAGGATGAAGTCATTGGCGCCGCCGCGGTCGTCGCGGTCCAACACCATAAATCCTGCTTCGCGCCGGCGATAGAAAACGATATGGCCGAGCGGATCTTGCACAAAGAGGTCGATATCGTCGGGATGGTTGTCCGGCCAGCTCATGGTAATGAGAAATTCGGCCTTCGTGTCGATCTTCCCGCTCTTTGCATCCGGCGCAACCATCAGCAGCGTGATGAAGAACAAGAATGCGATGACCTGAAGCGCCTTAAACAGCATGACGCCGAATGGATCGAACGGCTCGTCACGAGAGGCGAGATCAAACTCGTCGATCATCGGCCTGCCGCCGATTTCCGTTCGAGGGCTGAGACGACATGAACCTCGGTTACGCCAACGGCAAAATTGAATAGCCGGCTCGTTGCATCATCGAGCATGAAGTATTGTATTTTGATCAGTATTGAGCCGACGAGTCCCGCCAGCGTCGTGTACATGGCGACCGCCATGCCATCGCTCATCAGCGTCATGGATGACTTGAGTGCGCCGCGATTGTCAGCGTCGAGGTTGGCTATCGGTGCAAGCATCATAATGAAGCCGACGATCGTGCCAAGCAGGCCGAGCTTCATCAGCGTGTCGCTTGTGAACGAGCCGAAATGGTTCGATCCCCGCAGCTGTCCGGCAAGCCCCCGCAGTAGCAGCGTCTGATCGAGGCGTAAGCCCCCATTCAGTCCAGCCTTTGTCGCTAGATTTCGGATATGCGAGGTGATCAGCCCGGAAGGGAGCCTGTCAGCGGCGTTTGGGGTGTCAAAAGCGAGATGACGAGGATCGGCTGCAATAAACTCCGCCGCCTGTCGCGCAGCATCGTCTTCGCGAGAAATAATGATTGTCCGCCAGAGGCAGTGCAGCGACGCCCCGATATAGAGAAGCGCGATTAGCGACGAAATATGCGTGCGATCGCTTACGATCATTTGCTGGATGAGGCCAAAGTGCCAAAGCAGCACTGCTCCGAAAGTAGTCACGCCGGTGAAGATCAGCCATTGTAGCAACGGTGTGTGTAGCAGCGGTGCGCGGCGGATCCACGTTGTCGTCTGCTTCCCGGGATCGCCCTTGAGATTCTTCCGAAATTCCTCGCGATATTCCAAGTTCACATTTCCCGCCCCGGTTGATCCTCGTTTTGAATTCGAGATTGAGGGCAAGCGAGCGATTGTCAAAGGGCACAGGACCCGCGATGAGTTGGGCAATATGCCCAACAATTCGCTAGGGTCTCGCCAACGACACCGTTGTCGGAGCCAAGTCTGCCAATCGGAAATAACTATAGCGAAAGGCAGCCGCGACTTTAGCCGGTGCGGCGAGAGAACTCAAAGCTCGGCTGGTTCGTTTTCGGCTTATTGCCTATCGAGTTGCGTTTTCCTGACGAAAGCTTTCGCGATAGCGTTGGGGGCTTATCCCCATTCGGCGATGGAAAGCCGCACGCATCTGCTCTGGACCGGCAAAGCCACACGCGAATGCGACAGCTTTCAACGCATGATCGGTCGCCTCGAGCAAATTGCGAGCTTGATCGATGCGCACCCCCTCGATGTAGTTGTGCGGGGTTAGCGCGAGTTCTTTGACGAAGAGACGCGCGAGGGTGCGCGGGCTCGTACCGGCAATATTTGCAAGCTTCTCGACTGAGAATGGTTCACTTACATGCTCCAGCACGTAGGCTTGCACCTTGCCGATTGGTGTCGCCGGATTGAAACGGGCGTGAAGCAAGGGGCTAAACTGCGATTGGCCGCCTTGGCGCTGTGCGACGACCAGCAGTCTCTTGGCGCAGGCGAGCGCGATCGATGCTCCATGATCTTCGCTAACCAGTTCAAGGGCCAAGTCGATACCGGCGGTGACTCCTGCTGAGGTGACCAACGCCCCGTCCCGCAAGTAAATCCGATCATGCTCTACTCGGGCCTCGGGGAACTCCGCAGCAAGTTGTGCGGCACTCTGCCAATGGGTGGTGACGCATTTCCCATCGAGCATTCCGGCCCGGCCGAGAGCGAATGCGCCGGTGCAAATGGAGCCATAGCGAACCGACAAGAGCGCCCAATCGTGAAGCCACTGCGAGAGGCGCTCGTTTTTGTGTGCATTTGGAAGCGTTGGCCCGCCCGCAACTAACACAGTGTGAAAACGCCTAGCGGCCTCTGCAAACGTCAAATGCGCACCAAGTGTCATCCCATTTGACGCTCGGATCGGCTTTCTATGCGATGCAATGACGATGCAAGCGTATCGATCATTAACGGGCAACAAATCGTTGGCCTCAGCGAACACATCGAGTGGACCAGCCACGTCCAGGGCCTGCACGCCCTCGTGGATGATCAGTGCAACATTCTTCTTCGCCATCCGCGCACCTTATCCCTGAGTGCTCTCAACTGGCCACGGCTGGACCAAAGGCCAAGGAGTCATCCAGTCCGGCAGTATATCGATGACGATTGGCAGGATTTCAACGGTCGCCCCGATTGCTGCCAAACTTCCGGCCGGGGATGATGGAAAATGAACACGTTAGTGGCGCAAGAGGAAATAGTGATGATCATCGATACTCTGCTTCCGACAGCAAGCATCGAAGGCATCAAGGTACCCGACAGCAGGCTCGGCCGCGCGATCACGGAATTCATTCGCGATAGGGAGAGCGAATTGCTCTTCAACCATTCAATGCGGGTTTACTTCTTCGGGGCAATCGCAGGTAAGCGGCGCGAATTGACCTTCAGTCATGAACTGCTTTACGCGGCCGCGATGTTTCACGACATCGGCCTCATGCCATCGCACAGCAGCCAAAATCTCCGTTTCGAGGTTGACAGTGCGAATGCCGCACGCGAATTTCTCAAAAATCACAGTGTTGATCCGTCCGATGTCGAGAAGGTCTGGACGGGGATTGCGCTTCACACCACGCCAGGAGTACCCGAATTCATGCACCCCGTCATCGCGCTCACCACGGCTGGCGTCGAAATGGACGTGCTGGGCCTGACATACGAGCAATATGCTGACAAGGTGCGCGAAGCTGTTGTCGCAGCCTTCCCGAGAACAGCGCACTTCAAAGAAGACATCATCCAGGCCTTCTACGACGGCATCAAGCATAAGCCGGACACGACTTTCGGCAACGTCAAGGCTGATGTGATCGCCGATAAAGAAGCTCACTTTCATCGCGGCAATTTCTGCTCAATTATTCGAAGCTCGCGTTGGAAAGCCTGACAAGATTAGCCACATCAACTGAGTATCTTAAGTCTCTCGCACTTGGCGGGATGATCGCAGGATTAGCAGCCTTTATTGACATACGGCTCGGTCACATTTCGAAAGGAGTTTCGTATGGCAAAAGTGGTTTCGGGCATTGAAATACCCGATAGCAAGCTTGCGCATGAAGCTACCGAGCTTGTGCGTCAATATGAGAGTGAGATGTTGTTCAATCATTCCGTACGGGTTTATTTATTCGGTGCCATGAAGGGTATTCGCCAGGGCCTCAGATTCGATCGTGAGTTGCTTTATATAGCGGCTCTCTTTCACGATATGGGCTTGGTCGACACCTACTCCACGGAGTCGAAGCGGTTCGAGGTGGATGGCGCTGACGTCGCGCGCGAATTCCTCAAAGCCCACGGCGTTTCTGAAACTAACGCGGATTTAGTCTGGGAGGCTATTGCTCTCCATACTACTCCCGGGATTCCACAGTACATGCGCCCCGAAATTAATCTCACTAACGCGGGCGTTCTAGTCGATGTTGTCGGTATAGGATACGATGAATATTCATCGCAGCAACGCGATCAAGTCGTAGGCACCTTTCCGCGCGGCAATTTCAAAAGCGAGTTCATTGAGATTCAAACGAGATCTGCAATGAAAAAACCTGTGACGACTTTCGGAACGGTGAATGCGGGCTATGTTGAAGCAATAGATCCCAATTTCCGCCAGACTAATGTTTGCGCTCGTATCCATGGCGCGCCTTGGCATAGCTAACGCACGGTTGCTGCGCGTCCCCGCAGACCAACATCGTAGCTGCACAGATACTTTGGTCCTGCTCGCGCCGCACTGCTGATAGCTCTTTTGTGACTAGAAACGGGCACATGTCGCGTGTGACCGCCCGCTGAACGAGCGTGCGAAAAGATGAAATTTGCCGAACGTTGCCGGCAAAAGTCTTTCAGCGGCGCTCGTTAACATAACCGGCTTCGTATTAAAGCAGCGTTCATGCTTATTGAAGTCACATCCGCCGCGCTAAAATCCATCACGAAGTTGTTCGACGCAAAGGAACTTAGAACTAATGTGGGGACTATTTTCGGTCTTGCCGACCTTCGACGCGCTCACGAAATGCTAGACGGCGCGGGATATCTAGAGGTGGGAAGATCGCTTTAGAGGGGTCATGAGACGCGGGTCGATTCTGTCTCTAACTGGCGTTGAGCCCGGACATTCTAATGAACCTGAAATCGCATTCCGCCGATCAGCGAATCTCAGCTTTCTCTGCTTTGCGACATTGGACGTCGGCCGCCGTTTTTGGACCTCTGTTGTTTCAGGATATTCACCAGCGCTTGGGAAGCGACGCTTCGGTACGCGTCTTTTCGTTGTAGAACGGAAAGTGTCCATGTTCCCGGCGGGGGTGCCAGCGAAACGGCCTTGAGGCCTGGCACTCCTCGCGCCGTCGATGATGGCATGACGGTTCCGACCTGGGACCCGCGCACGATCGCGATGATGGAGTCCGCCGAATTTGATTCGATCGCGATCCGGGGGCGGGCTTTGTTGCTCCTGAAATAGCGATCAATGGGGCCGCGCGTGATGAATGCTTTTGTCAGCAGCGCGAGATCCGTCCCCTTGAGTTCCGAAATACGCACCTTATCCCGGCGATAAAGCGGATGCCGCTTGCCGACCACAAGACAGAGCTCGTCATCTTCAATCGTATCGATGTCGATCTCTTCACTTTCCACATCGCTAAATGCGAGCCCGATATCGATGGCGTCAGCGACCAGTGCGGCCTCTAATTCGGCTTGCGCGAGAATATTGATGGTCACCGCAACGCCGGGATATTGCGCATAGAAAGCCTGCATCAGCGGACCAACCAAATGCGTTGTAAAAAGAGGAAGGAAGCCTACGCGAAGCGTTCCACCAAATGCCCTCGCGACATCTTGCATCGCACGTTCGCCCGCATTGAGCTCACGGAGGGCGCGCCGAACGTGTTCGATGTAGGTCCTCCCTTCGTCCGTTGGTTTCACTGTGCGCCCGGAGCGGTCGAAAAGTTGGACACCCAATTGTGCTTCTAAATCGAGAATTCGTTGTGAGAGAGCCGGCTGCGAAATGTTCAATGCAGCCGCAGCGCGGGTGAAATTTCCGTTGTCTGTAACGGCGAGAATGTAATGTGCCTGCCGGATCAGCATAACCGCTAGCCTATGACTATCATAACTTATTGGTCTTGGACATTATCCTGCTCTTGCGTCATTTCCCAGGCATCACCTGGTTTCTTGGTGTCCAGGGGACGTCTAAGGAGATATTCAGCATGTTTGAGAACGTTTCGCGCAGGAATGTCATGGCCTTGGGTGTAGGCGCGGCGGTGGGCCTCGGCTTGAGCAGTGTCAAGGCGCCAGCTTTCGCGAAGGAGCCCAAGCTCCATGCTCAGGCGCCGTATTGGTACCGCTTCAATGTAGGCGATGCCGAGATCACCATCGTGTCGGACGGGTGGCAGATGCTTGGCGATCCGTCGAAGTCGTTCTTGGGATCGAAGGAGGAGGTCCGTAAGGAACTGACGGATAACTTCATGAATCCGTCAGACATGAACATTGAACTCAACTCATTCGTGGTGAACATGAATGGAAAGCTCGTCCTATTCGACACCGGTCTCGGCTATTCGAAAATGTTCGGGCAAAAAGGCGGCCTACTGCTGAAGAATCTTGCTAGCGCAGGCATTAAGGCGGAGAACATCGACGCTGTCGTCATTTCCCACGGCCACATCGACCATATCGGCGGCATCGTCGACGAGCACGGCGCTCTTAATTACCCCAACGCACAAGTCTACATCAGCCAAGCGGACCTCGATTACTGGACCGATGAGAAGCAGATGAACGCGCCTTGGAAAAAAGGCTTCATCACCCACGCTCGAAACAATCTGCTACCGGTTCGAGATCGCATCGTTTTCTTCAAAGACCAGCAGGAATTCCTTCCTGGCATCACCGCCATGTCCGCGCCGGGACATACCATCGGCCACACCATGTTCAACATCCAGTCGAACGGGCAGTCGTTCATCTTCGTTGGCGATGTCTCGCATCATTCCGTGCTGCTCATCCAAAATCCGCGCATGGAATTTCTGTATGACGCCGATTCTAAGCAAGCGGTGGAAACTCGGCTTAAGATGCTGGATTATCTATCGACGAACCGCATCCCGATCCTGGCGTATCATTTTTCTTGGCCAGGCTACGGCCATTTTCTCAAACAAGGCGAAGGCTATCGCTACCTGCCGGCTCCGATGAACATGAACCTATAGCGAAAAACAGCGGAGTCTTCTGAATGAGAAGGCTTCGCCCACAACTGTCAGCAGTCGGAGTCTGCTATCGAAACGGTAGCAGACGAAATCGAACTGACGTCGACTGCTTCGATGAAATCGAATGTCGGCTTCCTCTGCGAAGTGTCGCGTCCGCGTGTTGCCAATATCTGCTTGGGGTCAAAGGCGCTTATCGGTTCGGCCTGAATTGCTTCCGCTTTGCGCTCGAAAGCAGACATCCGCGTCTAGTGAATGCGGGCGTCGTCAAACTTCAAGCCAACGTCTGCAATTGGGACGTTGCGTCCATGTGCGGCGCACTATCAGCCAAATCTTCCACGGCCGCTTTCTCCGCGAAGCGTACGTCTCTTTACTCACGCGAATTCTGACGACGAACCACCGCTCGCTTCCAGATAATCAATTTTTGCCCAGCAACGTCCGACGACGTCTAACAGCGTCAACCACATGATAGTTAATGGAAAAATGCGGAAGAGTGCTTGACATACTCTGAGAGTGTGCTACTATTTTCCTAACATCAGAGACTGCGAGCATTTATACGCAGGCTCCCCGGAATCCTTTGAAAATTAGTCGATCAACACTGGCTCCCTTCCGGGACCAGTGCGATTTCGCGTGACAAGCGCGCTAACCTGGAGACCACGATGACCGAGACAAACGTCAGCACATTTCCCGAGCTACTCCTGCCTCGCGATGCTGCGAAGGCCATTTCAGTCAGCGAAATCGCACTCGCCAGAATGCGCCAGCGGGGAACCGGTCCAAAATTTATTCTGGTTGGACGCACATGCCGGTATTCGCGTGATGCCCTCGCGGAATACCTCAGCTCGCGAACGTTCTCGACAGTGCAGGAAGCTCGAGCAGCCGGCGCTCGACGGTAATATACACCAGCCGAAAATAGTCGCCCAACGCCAAGCGCTCCAAATCCGGGAGCGCTTTTTGTTTTTCAGTTAAGTCTTTGCGCGAGAAGCGGATTTAGACAAACCCAAGACAACGCTCTAATTCCCGAATCACATTCTAAACTCTCGCTATACGAAATTGGATCTTAAAAATGGGGGAATGGACCTATGGAAACTCCAAACCGACAACCGCCTAAACAAAAGCGTGGTCGCCCACGAAAAGGGACCGAACGACACAAGCACAAAACGATCGCCACTGATCGATCGGTTATACCGCCTGGAACGGACTGCTTGCTGCGCATCAATGCGGTCTGTGCGACGATCGGGATGAGCCGAGCCTGGTGCTACGACGCCATCAAAAAGGGTAATTTCCCGCCAGGCGTGAAGATCTCCCAGCGCGCCAGAGGTTGGTCTGCCGCTTCAATCGCAAACTGGATTGAGCAACGGCAAGCCGCGTAGTCTGTCCCGCAAGCAACGAACCACGCAAGGGCTCGCCTTCGACGGCGGGCCTCTTTGTTTCGGCCAAAGAAAAAGCCCCACACCGTTTGCAGCGGCAGGGGCTCAATTGTTTTGATCAGACGAAAAGTTCGGGACGCCAATCCCGACCGACGAGGGCTCAATTGAAGCCAATCAACCAACCATCGCGGCTATTCAGTTTGTAACACGCCTTCGGCGAATTGCAACTGCTGCCGCCCAATTGAAAAGGACGGCGCGCCGTGAATAGCGAACCTATATACGCCTCTTATTCCTCATATCTTCCGAGGCGCCCGTACTGTGCCGACGATCTCGACAAGGGATTGCTAATACGGTCCCGGCGCCGAGCGATGCAATTCGAGCATATCCAGCATAACGACCCTCTGGAGTTTCGATGGCTGTTTTTCGATATTGATCGCAAACACGCCGCATTGAGTTGGGAAGAAGCCGGACTTCAGGCACCGAACGTAATAATAGAAAATTCTGATAATGGTCATGCGCACTTGGGCTATGTGCTGCGATCACCCGTAACGGCATTGACCTGCAATGGTCGCGATCATCCTCTAGATTATTACGAGGCAGTTGAAAGAGGCTTTGGCAGGCGCCTAGACGCCGATCCGGCATACTCGGCTTTGATTGCCAAAAACCCATTGCACAAAAAATGGCGTACGAGTTGGCCCGCGGGGATGCCCTATAATCTCGGCGACCTCGCGAAGGATCTGACTCGAGATGACATGCGCAGGCCTCGGCACACGGAAAATTTGGTCGGAGTAGGACGAAACTGTACAATCTTCGACGAACTTCGGGAGATTGCATACCGGGAAGTCAATGGCTTCAAACGAGAAAGACGCAGCGCTGAGACTTAGCAACGGCGGTTGGAGCACATAGCGAGCGGCCTCAACCAACAATTTGCCGCCCCACTGAGTTTCGCAGAAACACGCGGCATCGCTAAGTCAGTCGCAAAGTGGACGTGGTTGCGATTTGACGGCGCTAAATTCTCTGCAATTCAATCGCACCGCGGGACGCGTAGCGGTAAAGCCCGAGCGCTGACGAGCGCGCGTTCGCGTGCCGAGCAATACAAAACGATCTCCGCGATAATCCAGAACGGCGATTCAAGAACCTCAACGAAAATAGCAGTAGCCGATTTTGGAATTACGGAACGTACCGCGCAACGCCGTTTCGGAACGCCTCGCCAGCAATATGTGGGCTCGTCGTTATCGGCCACACGGCCATGGGAGGCGGCGGGAATAAGCCGTGCAACCTTGTACCGGCGCCATGCGTCGCTGCCGGTACAATTGAGACAGGTCCGCCACGAACCATATCAAGATAGGAGCCCTCCTGGGCCGCTTCTCCAGGCTAGCTGCAAGGACTGCCAACAATGAGCAATGATAACGGAAAACCCGAAAATCCGGCGGCCGCGCGCCCGTATTACACGGATGACCAAGTTCGCCGCGTTCTTGACGTGACACACGGCAATCTCATTGCCGCCGCGTCGCTGCTCGGCGTCAACCGCGGATCACTTCGCGTACGCCTTACTCGCGATCGCGCCCTTGGTGACTATGCTCGCGAGCTACGCTCCGAGTACCTAGAAACTCAGCTAGATGCGGCTGAGATCGCCGTTGAACGCGAGATAGCGGCTGGAAACCTCCAAATAGCGTGGGCTTTCTTGCGCGCTCGCGGCGGCCATCGCGGCTGGACGGGGAAAACCGAGATAATTGTGGCCGCCGGCATCGAGTCAACAGTCCAAGTTGTTGATAATACCGCAAATACGGAACGATTGGCCGAATTGAAAGCTGAACGGAATAGGCTTTTGGCAAAATACGAACCGGCTTCGCTAAGCAAGCCGCCGAAAGCTTGAGCGCGTGTTTCACCCAATTCGGTTCACGAACAAATCCGCAAATTTGAAAATTGCTATCCGGAGACGAAATGGCTCCAAAACACAAGATAGCTAATTAGAGTTTATATGCTAATTATTTGATCGTATCCCAAGCGCGCAAAAAACATTCTGCGCGACGCTGCACTCTAGTGATCGAACTAATTCGGGTGTTAAACGCACAGCCCCATTTTTAATAGGGTATAATCTGGCAAATAGGCATTCGTGAAGGCCAATTGCCATGTCCACCGTCCTTACAGCCGAAATTGATACCTCGCCCGCCGAACGATCGGCGAAGGCGTTTTCCAACATCCTAGGCGGGATGAAATCTGATCTCAAAGTCACGCAACAGAGCGTTGACGCAACGAGAGACAGCGTTGCCGCGTTCAGTGCGACCGTCAATGCCGCGAGGTTTGGCCAGTCGGTGGCTGGCGAGGCCCAGATCGTTGTGAAGTCGGGATCGTCGATCGTCACCGCCTTCGGCAATATCGCTACCGGCGTCAAAAATTTCGTCTCCGCGCTCGGTGCCGGTTTATGGAACGGCATCAAGACGGGAATCAGCGGCGTCGTAAATGTTCTCGGTGCGCTCGGCGCAGCGGCCGTGAATAGCTTTGGGCTGTTTCGTTCTGGCGCGGAAGGGGCCGCGGGCGAAAGCGGTGGCGGTGGCGGCGGATTAGGTAGCGTCATTGGGGCCGCGCTTAGCCTAAAGGCGATTCTCGTCGGATTGGCCGCGGCTGGCGTCGGCTTCGCGACGAAGCTCGCTCACGATGTTGTTTCGGTCGCTGACGACTACGAGGACACGCAAAAGAAACTGGAAAGCCTTGGCCTGTCTCTGACGAGCGCAAGCGACATTGCCGATCGCAACGGCGCAACGATCAAAACGGTCGCGGGAGAATACGAAGTACTTTCGGCATCCATGGTTGGAATGCACGCGAGCGCCGATCAAGTTAGGACCGTCCTGGACGTGGCGACACAATCACTGAAGCTCAACGGCGACAACTCACAAGAGACGACGGCGAAAATCGGTCAGCTCGCCCGAGCCTTCGACAACGGCCGCCTGTCAATTCAGGAATGGCACGATCTGTCGATCAGCTTTCCTGACGCCGCCAAGTCGATGCAGGATGCTATCGGCGCGACAGACGATCAGATGGCAAAGCTCGCACGCGAAGGCGGCCTGCATGCCAACGATTTCGCAAACGCTATTATTCGTTCGGCGGGAAGCGTCGCCGAGCAGACAGGCAAGCTTGGCGACGACTTCGATGTTGCTGAAGGCCGCGTCTCACGGGCATGGACAAACATGATCGCAACAATCGCTGACACGACGGGGCTGAAGGCCGCGTTTACATCAGCGGAAAATACAATTGCGCAGGGGTTAGACTCCATAACCGAATGGTTCAAAAATCACAAAATCAATATTGGCATTCTTGGTGCTGGCGATGATCAGCCACAGCCGACTGTCGATCTTGGCCAAGACCCGGTGAAGCGTTTAACGCCGTTATCGACTATCGACTTGGGGAGCCTTGGTCCGGCCCCGAGAGCGAACCTATCAGACAACGGGAACTCGCGGGAAACATCCGATCAACGTCAGACGGCGTCCTTGAAGGAGAGGATCGCTGCCTTAAGCGATCAAAACAATTTGCTCCAAGTCGGGTTCACCGAAAACCAGAAGTTGATTGATCAGGCGCAGGTTAGGCTTGATGTTGAACGGGCAACAACGGCAGAGGTTAGGGCGAAAAACCCAGACCTAGTGAACCAGCTCACAACGCTATACGCAATTAATACCGCTCTAAAAGATGAGCAGAAGTGGCAGCAGTCCCTACTTGAACTCGGAACAGAAGTCGGCACCTCGCTATCAACCGCATTCATCGGGATCGCCAACGGAACTCTCAGCTTCAAGGACGGCATCCGGCAAGCGACCGCTCAAATTGTCGAGATGATTGCGCAAACGCTTATCTTGAAGCCGCTCGTCGAGCAGATCGGAAAAGACTTCGCATCACTTGGAAGTTCGTCGGGGTTCACCTCTCTTCTATCGTCTTTTTTTGGGGGATTGGGTGGTGGGTCGATCGCGAGCGTTCCCGTTGGATATGGGTCATCTTGGGCGGCAGCAGTTGTCCCGACGTTCGCTTCTGGCGGCGTCGTAAACTCGCCGACACTGTTCGGGCATTCTGGCGGCCTCGGCCTCATGGGCGAAGCCGGTCCCGAAGCAATCATGCCGATGATCAACGGAGGCGTGAGAACAACCGACGGCCGCACGCTGCCGATCGGCAGAACGTCAGGGGGGCATCTTGCCGTGAAGGCCTTTGCGAACGGCGGTGTCGTAGGCTCGCCACTCAGCGTTGGTTATGAGCCCGCATCGCTCGCGAGAGCGCAAGCAGCGCAATCAGCATCGCCAACCACAATTGTTTTGTCGCCGACCTACCATATCGCAGGCGATCTCAGCGACGAGACGCGGAGAAGACTCAACGCGGATACTGCGCAAATCGTCCAAGCTGCGATCGCAAAATCCACGCCCACCATTGTTAAACAGTCCAAGGCTGCCGTCGCGCGCGAAAATCGCGAGAACTCAAAATATCTCAGGAGATGATCATGCCCCCGCGTCGCAATGAACTAGCAATCTACAAAGAATCGTTGTCGCGCTTTCGCTTCGCAATCGAAACTTCAGGACGCGACTTCTTCATGCACGATACTGGGATTGTAGTGACCCTATTGGCACTCGCGGAACACATCACCAAAACCGGCGAAAGCGATGAGATCGATCTCGGAGTGTTAATAGACGCCTGGGACCAACGTGAGATATTTCATCTCCCGCCGAATGGCGGCCGCACATTCGGAGCAGACTCCGGTTGCCAAGCCTTCATTGTGATCAAGCACGATGTCCTCGGCATCTGGCCCAAGGACGAAGAAGCATCGGAAATGCGAGACGTGTGCGGGATATCATTGCAAAATATAAGGCTCGCCTGCGCTATTCCTAACGAGAGGCGCTGGCGATGATCGTGTTCTTGAAGTTCAAGAGCGATTGAAGAAGATAAAATAGCAAAAAGGCCTGCACGTAAAATAAGCGAGGCCCGGAAGCGTTGACGCGCTACCGAGCCCCTTGATCCAACCCCTGTTCGAGCAGGTGTCAAACCCATGTGTCCTTCGAGCACGGCTGCGCCTCGCGCGCAATTTAAATCGATCAATGCCGCGCGTTTAACCCAGCGCCACCTCCTGACCATTGGCGCAATCATTGCTGCGTCAGGACTTGTTCTCGCGTCGGCAGGTTTTGGCGCGACATACGCTTGGCAAGCTGGCAGTCGCGACGCTCTTGTCCTTGCTGGTGTACCCATGCTGCATCGCTTATTGCTGGCCGCCGTCAGCGCTTTAAGCCTCGAACTTGCTAAGCCCTATGCGATTGCAACCGCATTGACTGCAGCTAGGAGCGGCGCGGTCGCGCAAACCATCCTTCTTGCCTTGCTTGCACTTGTCGCCGTGAGCTACTCGCTCTCTGCCGAGCTGAGCCTCATGGCGACTTTGAAATCAGATGCCACGGCATGGCGTCGAGCCGAGATCAAACGGGCGTCAGATAAGGCAATTTCTGATCAGTGGCGCATCGAACGCTATGAAAATGCTCGCCGCGAACTGGGAGCTTTGGGACAGGTTCGAGGAACTGCCGACGTGCAGGAATTAACACCGGGGGTCAGTAGCAGCCCGTCGATGTCTCCAGCCGTGAGTGTTGGAGAATCCGTAAAAACCTGGAATCACCTCGATCGGTATTTCATTCGTTCGATGCCATTGCCGAAAGAATCGCAATCAATGTCGCGCAACTCGCATTTTGGCAGTTCCTGTTTGATATTCCGAGCTGTCCTACGGACGATGAAAGGCAGGAAAAAATCGAGGCGCAACTTCGTATCTGGCTCGGCGCGTCCCGCGAGCCTTACTCATTAGATATTCAGCCCGATCCCGTTGAATTCGGCCCCGAGGAGGCCGACGAGCTAGCCGTTATTCAAGGCTTATTTTTCGATCTCGAAAACTGTCTCAATCCTGATGATGTTTTTCATCTTGAGGATGAAGACGGCGAGACCGCTTATTTTAAGGCAAAAAACATCTCCATGCTTTCAGTGCCGATAGAGACGACGGAGCCGACCCTATGGGCGAGATTGACCGAGGGAAAAGAATAGCGAGCCCGGAAATCAAAGTTGAGTAATTTTCGCAGCACTTGGTGCTCCGCCCTCGAACAAAATATCGCTAAGCGCAGCACCGAGCTGCAGAGGAACAGCTTGCGGTTACTGCAGGATTTGCGGGTGATCCTGGGCGCTACTAGAAGTCAATCGCGTCTGCGTTCTGAACTCCGCAAAGGTCAAGAGCGGCCGGTTCACACCCCACCCCGCTTTTTGTTCAGAAACTTACACGTCGTTTGAGCGAGGCTAGTGTGTTCCGCGGGGAACCACACTCTTCAACCACCGGTCCAAAATCAGAGAGGAGATCGAGAGCGCAGGAGACGGGACGTGGACGACGACTATTGGCACATAAAATTTTGAGAAAAAGCCGGGCCGCGCCTGCCTGTTATTTTTGCGAATGGCATCGGTGGCATGCCCGACATCATCGCCGATAAACTGGATGAGCTTCGTCGAAAAGAGCGTTAGCTGGTAAGAAAAAAGAAGAAACTGCCCCGGTTCCGCGAAGAGCTCGAGTAACAAAATTCTCGGCTTCTCTGACGAGAGACCGAGGCGATGTTTGTGGATAGCCGCATAACAGCGCCTCAATCCTCCTTCCTATGCGAAACTGAATGACAGAAACTAGCTCACAAACGAGGCGTTGTGGCAACAGTGACTGAATATTCTGATCCTTCTGTACGTATCCGACAATAAGTTGGCAATTTAGATACTCGCCAAAAGAATACGGCGTGCGCATCCGAACTCGGGAGAGATAAGATAATGAACGTCGTTGCTGTCGTTATCGAGGCTGTAAAATCCATGGCGCCTGAAAAAGGCGCAGGTCTAACTGAGGTTTCCGCGCAGCATATCACCTTGCGTTCGCTCGAACTGGATAGCCTCGACACTCTACAGCTTGCGATGAATATTGAGGATGCACTAGGGATCGATATAGCGGTCGTCGACTTTCCTGACGGCCTAACACTTGCCGAACTGGCAGAACTTTTGTCTCAGCAGCTCGGCAAGGAGAAATGCGTCCAAGAAATTATTCCATCCTGATTTCTATCCGCCCTGGCATTTGGAAGGGATCATTATGAGGGCTCATCACAATTGACCTGCAGTTAGCTCGTAACTTTACTCTAGAAAGTTCTTTTCCAACGAGGCCCCAAACCTTTTCTGATATTGATTTGCCTAAGCAGGTATGGGCGCCAAAGCCAAAAAGAGAAGATCGATTCTCTTCGCAAGAGTACCCTTCATGTTGCGTGATACACCTAACTCGATCGCCGGTTGCGAAAGATAAACTACTGTCAACTTGGCGAGAATGTATGCGATCCACATATGTCAGTGAGCTCGATGGAAAGATCGCGGGCCAAGAGACTTCGCTCAAATTTAAGCCTTCGTTTCTTTGAAAGATTGCCCAGAGCGATAGTCCTAGGCTCCCGACAAAAGGCCTCGCTCCAAGCGCAGCTAAACAAACGAGGATCAATTCATCGTCCCTATCGACAGGTTGCTCTTCCATAAAATTCGCTATCAAATCATTGATCTTCACGCGTTCTCGGATGGAAAGCACCGGGCTGAAAAGACCCGGTATCGCGTCAACGAGTTCCAGAGTCGCTTCATTGGGCGGCACGATTGTGGCTGAGATGGCGCGCCAAAGCGGCTGACAGAACTCGGCAATTAATTCGGTGTCACGGGCCAGCATAAATGTCTTCTGAACGAGAAGAGGCAGAACTTCAGTTGCTGCACTAAGTTGATCGCTCTTAGTCCTCGATATTTGCTTAGCCATCAACTTGCGAATTCGCTGGTGGCTGTCGCCATCGATGAAAACGGGCAGATGCTCTAGTAGCGTTATCGCGGCATTGAAGTCCACGTTGGTTCTTCGCATCAAATCGCGATATCGATCAGCCATTGAGTAAGTCGTAAAGTCTGACGACAGAATGATTGCTTTGGCATGCTTTGCGTTGCTTACCACTTTTATTTCTCGTGCCATCAAACGGTGCTACCTCTTGGCCAATCAACCATTGATCGTCTAACACAAGGCGAATCAATCATTCAGCGGATAGCCAACTTCGTTCAATGCCTACCGAGACAATCAAAGTCACCATTCATCACGACGAGGATGGTTATAGTCTACTCAGCTCCGACGGCTGCATTAGCGTAAGTTCAAGTGTTCGGCAAAAACTCAACTCTCAACTTTCCGACTTCGCAGCTTGGTATTTTCTTCCGGTTGCGATGCGGCTCAAGAAAGACCTTCATATCGAGGGGGTCGGAACCGTCGCAACTAATTTTAACGCAAGGCGAATTAGCGAGATCTGGGAATCGTGGCTTCCAGGGCACATGAATGCCGTTGACGTCAGTTTTTCCAAGCAAATAAAACGGCAATCGCCGCGAAGTACTCGCCCTCTACTGTTTTTTTCGGGCGGATTGGATGCGACGTACACATCGCTCAAGAGGCTGGAGCGTGGGGACCGCCAGGACATCTTAACGATTCAAGGTATGGACTACAGCCTTGCCGATCAACAGCGATTTGAGGCGCTTATCACAAAGACCGCTGCTCTATCAAACGAGTTGAGCCCGACCCGGATAATTGTTCGCTCAGACGCATACGTTCTTTATGACCGCTTGGGAGTCAATCTGAAGCGCCATCATCTCAGCCATATCTTCGCGCTCGCTGGCGCGGGCTTCACGATGTCGGAGGAATATGGAGATCTCATCCTTGCGGCCGACGACCGTCTCGATGCACAGTTCCTGACTTTTCCCTGGGGCACCAACTCCGCAACAAATGTACTCTTTTCTGATGGCCATACGAAGATCAATTCCGATTCCGAGAGCGTCGCCCGCCCCGACAAAATCACCTGTATTGCGAAATCACCGCTCGGCAAGCGACCGCTGAGTTTTTGTTGGAACCGAAGAGTACAACCTTCCAACTGCGGCGTGTGCGAAAAGTGTTTGCGCACGAAATTACTCTTTCTCGCGGTGACTGGACATGTCCCGGAAATCTTCGAAGACGATTACATTCCGAAAAATTGGAATGAGCGCTTGAGGTTTCGCGAACCGGCGGGTTTCCAAGCAGTGCAAGAAATCCTGTACACCGCTGCATCCTATCAAAACATTCAACGCATCGAGCATTATGCCAAAGTTAAAGCAGCCGTTTTCGATCATTTTTCTCGTCATCCCAGTCAAGGTCCTGCCACAAACGCGCGGGCGCGCGGGACCAAAGCAACTATTGCTGCTGGAAAAGATTCTAAGATTGGGGAATATCTGAACGCCGATGAAGCGAACGCTTAAGTCGTTGCGGAGGAGCATTCGACCTTTTGAGCGAAAGTACGCTCTCCTCTTCTTTGTCCTGTGGAACTGGCGAAAGCGCTCCGACCAGGTTTTCAGAGGTGCTTGGAGGATTGT
>Ga0153954_1000960_pt1 | contig 18043 bp, 18 predicted proteins | sample TSFL038MetaG_FD_102277 | JGI IMG/M metagenome (GOLD analysis project Ga0153954, IMG submission 102277) | Attine ant fungus gardens microbial communities from Florida, USA - TSFL038 MetaG | ecosystem: Host-associated > Fungi > Mycelium > Unclassified | place: USA: Florida, Wekiwa Springs State... | reverse complement strand
CCTCATGAAGCCGTTCATGAGCCGTCAGCTTTTGCGCTCTGGACTGCCGCCTTGGCAGCAGTTTCAGCAAAGCGTTCAAAGAACTGGTCTGCGAGCTTTTTGGCGACGCCGTTAACCAGGCGCTGCCCAAGTTGGGCTAGCTTTCCGCCGATCTGCGCATCGACGTCATATCGCAGGGTCGTCGTTCTGCCGTCACCTTCCACAAGGCTGACCGTGGCCCCACCCTTGGCAAAACCGGCGATTCCTCCATCACCTTCGCCGACGATGCGATAGCCATTTGGTGGATCGAGATCCTCCAGCCGCACCCTTCCTTTGAAACGCGCCTTGACTGGCCCGACTTTATTGACAGCGACCGCCTCGAACTCGACCTCGGAAAGCTTCGTGAGATTCTCACAACCTGGGATACAACCCTTGAGCACCTCCGGATCATTGAGCATTTGCCAGACGGTATCGCGCGGCGCGGCGAGCAGAACCTCGCCACTCATCTTCATCGACACTCAATCACCCCCGCTCGTCTACTCGGTTTATCAAGGCGCGTAGCGACCCCGGCTGCGCGCGGTCTCTCAGGCAGAACATGAAAAAGCGCTGCGCATCAGGCTCAAAGCTCCTTCGCGACCCCGCCGCCCTGCTGCCGGAATTGAGCGATCGCTTCGGCTTTCGGCATGACGTCTCCATATTTGCTATCGATGTCGAAGAGATTCGCCTCATGCGGCCCTGGATGACGGTCACCGACGCATTCGCGTAGCACGATGGTGCGGAAACCGTGCTGAGTGGCGTCGACGGCGCTGGCGCGGATACACCCGCTGGTCGAGCATCCGATCATAACCACAGTATCCACGCCCTGTGCCGTCAGCATTGCCGCGAGCGACGTTCCGAAGAAGCAGCTTGCATACTGTTTGCGAATGATGAGTTCGCTATCCAGTGGAAGGACTTCGTTGCAGATCTCGGCGTCTGGGTTTCCGTCAACCATGCTCCGCATAACGGGAGCTTTGCGCAGCCAAGTTCCGCCATCGAGAAAGTCGGAAGAATAGTAGCGGATGATAGTGTGGATAATCGGTACGCCTGCCTCACGCGCTGCCTGCAGGACCTCGCGGCTTTCCTGCACCGCCGAGACGACGCCCGGCGCGTAGAGCGCAGAGCCGGGTGTGGTGTAACCTTTCATGAAATCGATCACGAGTAACGCGCAGCGCCGGCCGAATCCGATCCGGCCGTCCCAGACGTTCTTGTAGTTCTCGGCGGCGGATTCTCGCGTCATTTGCGCTCGTCTCGGCTGTCTTCCGACCCGTCCATAAAGGAAACGTGAGCCGCAACGATACGCCAGCTGTCCCCTAACTTGATCCAGGTCTGGCTCTGGCGCCCGAGGCGCCGATCGTTGGCGACACGAAACTCCGCATTCGCCGTCGCAACAGAATCACCGTAAGTTGTAATGACGTAGCGGATGAGGTCGCGTGGCCGCGGGCCTGAAGGCCGGGCCGCACGAAAGTCATGAATAGCTTTCGCGCCGTAAAGCATTTCTGCCGAGCCGTAGCGAAGCGTCAGCGGACTGTCCCAAAACATCGTCGTCAGATCCTCAACGATGTTTTCCGTCAAGGACCGTTCGTAATTTTTGAAGGCGACCTCGACTTCCGCGACGACATCTGGTCGGTTGATCTCCATCGTACCCACTACTCGGCCTCCCGCGAGAGCAGCTCAATGTGGCGGGCGACGGACTCAGCCATCACGCGCTTGGCGTTACTCTCAATTACACGATCCCAGAACGCGCCGTAGATTCTGTCATATTGCCAGGGCAATACCCGTTTCTCGATGGTCCTGACTGCCTGCTCTCCGAGCGGAATGAAATTCGGATAGCTCCACATGAAGCTGACAAACTTCCGGCCGGCAACCACCTGAAGCAGGTCTCCCGAGAACAGCGCGCCCTTGCCGCCCGGACCCTTGTCCCAGTGCATCGCCGTACCACCGGAGAAGTGGCCGCCGACGCGGACAAGCGTCATGCCCGGCGAGATTTCCTTGGTGTCACCACTCCAGAGTTCGATTTCCGGCCCGCTGCGCATGATCCACTCGCGATCCTTCTCGTGGAGATAGACCGGAATGCCGCCAAACGCTCTGCTCCATTCGAGCATCGTCGTGTAATAATGCGGATGCGAGATCGCGATGGCCTTGAGGCCGCCAATGCCATTGATCAGCTCCACCATCGTATCGTCGATGAGGCTGATGCAATCCCATAGCACGTTGCCGTCAGGCGAGCGAACGAGAAGCGCTCGCTGGCCGATCGCGAACGAAGGCGACGTGCCGATTGCGATGACTCCCGACTCCTCCTTGAAGACCGCGCTGTGCGTCTTGCGCAGCCGCGACAGCGTGGTCCACGACTGGCCGGTCGGTGGGACGTATTGGCGCTCATCGTCACAGATAATGCACCGGCTCGGCGCCACCTCGGATTCGGTATGTTGCGTTCCGCACGTCGTACAGATGAAAGCCTGCAGCATAATTTTCCCCTCGTTAAGGCGATGGCGAAAACCTATCGTTCAAGACGCGCCCTCGGTCTTGAGACCCAGCATCTCGCATGCTGTATTGGCGAGAATTGCCGCCTCCTCCACTGACGCGAGGCCTGCGATTGCCCGTACGCGCGAAGGACCAGCGGAATCGAGCATCTCGAACGGATAGTCGCTCCCGTAGATCAGACGATCGTTGCCGACGCTTCGACTGAGAAAATCGAGAGCGATATCACTGTGAGTGAGGGTGTCGTAGAAGAATGAGCGCAGATACTGCCTTGGCTGCTTCTTGATGAAGCGCTGGCAGGCCGGATGCGATGCAAACCCGCAGTCGAACCGACCAACCTGATAGGGGAAGAAGCCGCCGCCGTGGGCAAGGCATATCTTCAACGCAGGAAACTCATCGAGTAGACCGCTGAAGATCAACCGCGCTGCAGCGATCGTCGTATCCACCGGATACGAGATGAGATTGTTGAGGAAATAGTCGGTGGCCCGTTCGAGACCGACAGGCTTGAAGGGCGGATGAAGCAGCACCAGGAATTCCAAATCCGCGATCTTCTTCCACATTGGGCGCAAACGCGGATCGTCGAGATCGCAGCCGTTGAAATTGGTGCCGAGTTCTATGGAATTAATCCCGAGATGGCGCGACATGTAGTCGAGCTCCTGGATTGCGGCGGCGACATCATGCAGTGCGAGCGTGCCCATCGCCACGAAGCGGCCACCGGACGCCTCTGCGTCAGCGGCCAGCGTGTCATTCTGCAGACGAGTCCAGGCCTGAGCTTTTTCCTGCGGAAGGTCGTCGCCGCACATGTCGGTCCAGGTTGAGACGACCTGAACGTCGATGCCAGTCGAGGCGAAAAAACCGTCGCGCGCGTCCAGACTAATCAATTCGGGCAGGAAGGGCCGCAGCCGTGCGCCGGAATGCTGGAAAGAAAGCTGCTGGAGGCCGGCGTCCAGCTCCTGCACGGATACACCATACTTCCCGCCGTTGCGGCGCGCCTCCTCAATGAGCGAAGGCGACACATAGTGGGCGTGAATATCGACGATCATTGAATTTCGACAACCCCTGCAAGCGGAGGCCAACTGCTTCCATCCGATATAATTCGATATCGAATTACATGCACAATAGCAAGGGGTCGCACGCTGTCAACAGTCAAGCGGTGGGGACTTACGGCCTTTCAGCAAGCGAATTGGCAAACGCTCCGAGAAGACGGATCAGGTCCTCGGTCTCCCGCGCGCCCAGTCTCGAAGCAACACCCCATTGCGCGGCGACGATGTCGGGAATCATCTCGTCGATCAGGCGGACGCCGCGGTCGGTGAGCTGAATCTTCACGCTGCGCCGGTCATTGGGCTCCGGCAGACGTGCCACAAGCAACAGACCTTCCAGGCGATCAAGCCTGCTCGTCATGCCCGCGCCACTCAGCATCAACGACTCGGAAAGCTGCTTCGGTGTCAGACAATATGGCGCACCGGCTCGCCGCAAGGCGGCCAAAACATCAAAAGAAGCACGCGAAAGCTTCCACTTTTCCAGCGTGTCATTGATGAAATTCGTCGTCATCGCCTGCGTGCGGGCGATCAGACCAAACAAAAGCATGGGCGCAGGATCGATGTCAGGCCGCTCGCGCTGCCATTGTGCAACGATGGTGCTGACGGGATCCGACGCCGCAGCAGGGGTCGCGACACCCGCGACCGTGGTCAGTTTGCCCGCTGCATCCTGAGCTCCGCCGCGCGTCTTACGGACTTCAGCCGGCTTCGCCCAAACCTTCTTGACCTTTGCCACGACGATTCACTCCTCGAAACGCGCGCACGCCGCTAATGGCGCGAATCCGCCAGCGTCTTCCGCCGGAGGTAGTCCTAGCCCTCCACACTGCGCTTGACGAAAGATAGCGTGGAAGGCAAACTGTTTCTATATAGAAATATATGCAGTTGAACAAATCTGGAAAATCCCCTCCTAAGGGATCCGCTCAGGAGATCATAGATGGCTCGCGTATACCGCATTGGCCAGATCGTGCCGAGTTCAAACACGACGATGGAGACGGAAATCCCCGCAATGCTGGCGGCGCGGCAGGCAATCCGGCCGGAAGAACGCTTCACCTTCCACTCCAGCCGCATGCGCATGAAGACCGTCAAGAAGGAGGAGCTTGCCGCAATGGACGGCGAGTCCGACCGCTGCGCGCTGGAGCTGAGCGACGCCCGGATGGACGTGATCGGCTATGCCTGCCTCGTGGCAATCATGTCGATGGGACACGGTTACCATCGCGAATCACAAGCACGCCTGCGCGCCCGGACCGCAGAGAACGGGGCGGAAGCAGCAGTCGTCACTAGCGCTGGCGCCCTGGTCAACGCGCTCAAGGTCACGGGTGCCAACAGGATCGCGATCGTTACGCCGTACATGAAGCCGCTGACCAAGCTGGTGGTCGACTATATTGCTGCCGAGGGCTTTGAAGTACTCGATTTCGTAGCACTCGAAATCGCAGACAATCTGGCGGTCGGCCGACACGACCCGACCCGATTGCCGGGAATCGTTGCGAATATGAAATTCGACAAGGCGGACGTGATCGTGCTGTCGGCCTGCGTGCAGATGCCGTCGCTGGCCGCGGTCGCTCAGGTCGAGGCAGAGACGCGCAAGCCGGTGTTGACCGCATCGATCGCAACAACCTACGAAATGCTCAAGGCGCTCGAACTTGAACCGATCGTGCCGGGAGCTGGCGCACTGCTGTCCGGGGCTTACGCCTGACCGCTTGAGGCAAGATATGAAATCCGCTCGCTTCAAACGCCATGCTCCTGCAAGTCTCGAGGAGGCCATTTCCCTGCTCGGCGAGTTGCACGAAGAGGATTGCCGCATCATGGCGGGCGGCCAGAGCCTTGTGCCGATGATGGCGTTCCGCATGGCACGCCCGGACCACCTGATCGATATCAACGAAATCGGCAATCTGGCAAATCTCAACGTCGCCGGCGACACGCTGACGATCGACCCGCTGGTTCGTCACGCACGATTCAATCGGATCACGACGCCAGGACCGACGGGCGCGCTGCTAGCCCGCGTCATGCACCACATCGCGCATTTCCCGATTCGAACCCGCGGCACGTTCTGCGGCAGTCTTGCCCACGCCGACCCGGCCTCCGAATGGTGCCTGGTCGCAGCGACGCTCGGTGCGGCCGTTCAGGCTCGCAGCTCACGTGGTGCCCGCACCATCGCGGCTGAAGACCTGTTTGAAGGCATTATGACGACGTCGCTGCTATCCGACGAAATGATTGTCAGTGCCCACCTGCCGTTGCTGCCCTCCGACGCGAAATGGGGTTTCTACGAGTTCTCGCGCCGGCCCGGCGACTACGCGATCGCGATGGCACTGGTATCCTATACGATCAGGGACGGCCTGATCGCGGAGGCGCGCCTCGGAGTCGGTGGCGCCGAGGACCGGCCGCGCCGCATTTCTGAAGCGGAACGTCTTCTGATCGGTCAGCAGCCTTCGTCCGAACTGTTCGCTAGTGTTGCCGATGCCGCCGGGGACGCGATCGAGCCAATGGAAGACATACAGGCCGACGAAAGCTATCGCCGCGATCTAGTCAGGGTCGCGGTCCGCCGCGCGTTGGAGACTGTGGAATGAGCCTCGACACGACAAACAAGGACAGCGGCTCCTGGGTGGGCCGTCCAATCAAGCGATTCGAGGATCTGCCGCTGGTCTCCGGCAAGGGCACGTTCACCGCCGACCTTAAGGCCAATCTCTATGCCCGCTTTGTGCGCAGCCCTGTAGCGTCGGGCAAGATCGAGCGCATTCAAGCTCCAGAAGGGGTCAAGCTGATCACGGCTGCCGACCTTGTCGGGGTAAAGCCGATCCATCTCGTGCTGCAAAACTACAACTATATGCCGGTGGAACAGCCCCTACTGGCGAAGGATGTCGTCCGCTTTGTCGGCGAGCCGGTTGCCGTGGTCCTCGCGGAATCGATGGAAGCCGCCGAGGACGCCGCCGATCTCGTCGAACTGGAAGTCAGCGAAACCACGCCGGTTGTCACCATTCGAGCAGCGCTCGATCCGGATGCACCGCTGGTCCATGATCACATCCCCGGCAATGTCGTGGTCGACGCGCAATTCTCGTCTGGCCCGGTGCCGGAGAATGTCTACAAGCGCGTGCGCGCGCAGGTGCGCACCAATCGCGAAGCCGCTATGCCGATCGAGCCGCGGCAGGCCCATGCATCCTTCGATCGCATCTCCGGCCGCACCACGCTGACCTGTACCACACAGTCGCCACACCTATTCCGAACCGCAATCGCCGATTTGCTCGGCATCCCCGAAGCGAAACTTCGCGTGATCGCACCGGATGTGGGCGGCGGCTTCGGCCAGAAGGCAACGCTTCCGCCTGAATTTCCTGTCATCGCCTGGCTCGCCCGGCATTTCGGCACGTCCGTAGCCTGGAATGAAGACCGCCGAGAGAACCTGATGTCCGGCTTTCACGCTCGGGACGCCGAACTTTCGATCGAGGGATCGTTCGATGCCAACGGAAAACTTCTTGCAGTCGAGGCCGACGTTCGGGTGAATGTCGGCGCCTATTCCTCTTTCCCCACCAGCTATGCAGTCGAGCCGCTGATGTCTCTCAATGAGATGCCCGGCGTTTACGACTTCCAGAGCTATCGCTGCCGCTCGCGGGGACTAGCGACTCATACCTGCCCGATGGCGCCCTATCGTGGTGTCGCCCGCCCCATGATCGTGCTGCTCATGGAACGACTGTTCGACAACGCCGCGAAGGAATTCGGCCTTGAGCCGACCGAACTCCGCCGGCGCAACCTGATCCGCACTTTCCCTTACAAGTCGGTCACCGGCCTGACCTTCGATGAGGCGACCTACGTCGAGACAATGGAAATGGCTGTTGCCGCGATTGACATCCCGGCATTCCGCCAGAAGCAGATAGAGGCACGCGAGCAGGGACGCTATCTCGGGTTCGGCGTCTCGACTTTCTCGGAGCGCACCGGATTCGGAACGCCGGCCTTCGCCGCCCGCAAAATGCAATTCACGATGGGCTGGGAGCAAGTCGAAGTTTCAATGGATCCCTCGGGCTATGTCGAGGCTCGCATCGGCGCCAGCCCCCATGGCCAAGGTCTACGCACGACCATTGCGCAGATCGTCGCCGACGAAATCGGAATCTCGCCGGACAAAATCACAGTCGTCCATGGCGATACGGACACGACGCCCTATGGCTGGGGCACGTTCGCAAGTCGTTCGCTCGTCATCGCGGGCGGCGCGAGCAAGCTCGCTGCCGGGAAGCTCCAGCTAAAGCTGAAACGGATTGCCGCGCATCTTCTCGAGGCCGCCGAAATCGACATCGTCATCAAGGGCGGTGCCGCGGTGGTCTCCGGCACCGATCGGTCGCTCCCCGTCGAAACGCTGGCTCGCGCCGCCTATCATCGGCTGCCGCAACTCGGCGGCTCGATCGAGCCCGGCCTCAGCGAGAAAGCGATATACGATCCCTATGGAACGTTCTCCAACGCCTGCCATGCCGCCATTGTTGAGGTCGACATCCAGACTGGCAAGGTAACGATCGAGCGCTATATCGTGATGGAAGACGCTGGCCGGCTGATCAACCCGATGATCGTCGACGGGCAGATCCAAGGCGGTGTGGTTCAGGGCATTGCCAACGCATTGCTCGAGGAGATCATCTACGACGATACCGGCAACGTCCTCACCACGACGCTCGCCGATTTCCTTCCGCCCACATCGCTCGACGCTCCCGCCATCGAAATCGGCCACTTGGAGACGCTGACACCGGCGTCGATCACGCACGCGAAGGGCCTAGGCGAAGGCGGCACGATCGGGCCTCCCGGGGCCATCCTGAACGCGATCAATGATGCAATTGCATCACTGGGCGCGCAGATTGACGAGATACCGGCCACGCCACGCAGAATCTACCAAGCACTCAAGCAGGCGAAGGCGAAGGCCTCATGACCGATCTCGTCGACATCCGGCTAAAGGTAAACGGCGAAGATCACTTCCTTCGCGTTGAGGACCGCAGAACGCTGGCGGACGCGTTGCGGGAGAATTGCTGTCTGACCGGAACGCATGTCGGCTGTGAGCACGGCGTCTGCGGCTCCTGCACAGTTATCGTCGACGGCCAACCCGTGCGTTCGTGCCTAATGTTCGCGTGCCAAGCACATGACAAGACCATCCGCACGGTGGAAGGGCTGGCAACCGATGGGAAGCTGCATCCGCTGCAGCAGAGCTTTATCGATCATCACGGGTTGCAGTGCGGCTTCTGCACGCCAGGTTTCCTGATGCTGGTCGTCGGCGTTCTCGAGTCCGAACCGCAAGCCAGCGATGACGACGTGATCGAAGCCATTTCTTCGAATCTATGCCGTTGCACGGGCTACCAGAACATCATCAAGGCTGTTCGCTCCGCCCTGCCCGAAATGCGCGCACAGGGACGGACCGCGTAGCTGGCGGCTTGCTATCGACCGGCCGAATTCAAGGGACACTCCACAAAACAAAACATCGGCGTTCGTAGCAACGCCGATGCTGTTTTTCTTGGCTATCGAGAGGCGCGCCGTTCCGGCAGCACCAATCAATCTAGGACGAGGAGCGAAACAGAGCCAGCACTCGCCTAACGCTTCTTGATCAATAGCTGAATGTTGTCTGTCAGGATCTTCTGGCCCGTGTCGCCCATCGCGCGGAGACTCTCAATGAAGGTCCGCACATCCTTTGGATCACGCACTTCCTGCGGATAGTCCGTCGCATAGACGATGCGTTCGGCCGGGAATTCGATCAACGCCGCCTGGAGCGGCTTCATGGCGCCACCGATCCCGGCGGTGTTATAGACAAAGTTGCGCGTAAGATAATAATCGAACGGCTTCTCCGCCTTACGCCCATGCCGCTCGTTTCCGCGCGTCGCCCAGTAGTCCTTGTCCTGGTACATCCGGATACGGCCGAGTAGCGATGCTACGTTGCCGCCCAGATGCGAAATGTGCACCGTCAGATCCGGATAGCGATCGAATACGCCGGAGTTGATCATGCGGATGAGCGCCATGATCAACGAAAACTCGCGCCCCACCGACCGGGCCATGTCGTAACCGTCGAACTGGCGCGAGTCGTTGAGCGTGAGCGCCGGATGCAGGAACACGAACTGGCCGAGGCGCGCCATTTCCCTCCAGAAGGGCTCGTAGGCTGGCGAGTCGATGAACCGTCCGCTCGCCTCCGACGCGATGATTGCGCCATGGAAGCCCAACTCGTGGAAGCAGCGGTTGAGCTCCTTGAAATGTTCCGGACCGCCGACGGGATCGATGTGCGCGCAGCCGATGAAGCGGCCCGGATAGTCCTTTTCGGCATTCTTGGTTGCCTCATTCACCTTGCGGCACCGTTCGACATCCGGAACCATGCCGGCCGCGCTGGTGAGCAGAGCCGCATCGATGCCGGCGATATCCATCATGCGAATATGCTCATCGAGATCGTAGAGCATCGAATGGAACGTGTAGCTCGGCGCACCATTCTCGTCGAATTGGGTCTGTGGTGCCGCGCCGACATCGTTGCGCATGAACTCGCGCGGCGTGAAATGATGCTCAAAATCAATGATCATTCTTGGTTTCCTTGGTTGGAGGCGGATGCCTGACGGATATCCGGTTTGCCCGCCCTGCTACCGGTTATTCATCTCTCAGGTGGAGGAATCGATCGCGGCTGCTTAAAACGTGTTTGGTCACGAGTTGTTCGGCACGATCCGCATCATGACTCTTCAGTGCCGCGACGATTTCCCGGTGCTCCGGGTTGGCCTTCAGGCGACCGCCTTCCTTGGCAATTCCGATGCGGCTGATCAGATGTACCTCGTTGATCAAATTCCTGTACAGGCTGAGCAGCTTCGGGCTACCCGCCATCTCGACGATGCGATTGTGGAAGTGAATGTTCCGCGGATAGAAGTCATCCACATCCTGGAGGCGATAGCTCGGCTCCATTTCCTCGAGCACTTGCTCTAGCTCGGCGGCCTGCTCCGTGGTGATCTTCGGCGCTAGCAACTTACACGCGAACGCTTCCAGACAGGAGCGCACTGTGTAAAGATCGCGAGCCTCCTCGGGCGATATCTCTCGCACAAATACGCCGCGGTTCTTCTCGGACCGGAGCAAGCCAGCCCCTTCAAGTGCACGGAAGGCCTCGCGAATGGGTCCGCGGCTCACTCCCAGCCTGGTCGCAAGGTCAATCTCGTTGAGCTTGTCGCCAGGGCGCAGGTCGCCGCGCAGAATCATGTTCGAAATCGATTCCTGTACTGCCTGAGGAAGCGATTTCGACTGGATGATCCTTAGATCATCTGATCCCGCACGCCCGTCCCCGACTGAGGTGTCGGAATCCTGCCCTTCAGCTTTGGGGCGTGTCGTTGGACCGACTTGCCAGGAGTTCATGTATTTGCCGCTATGGCCGTTCTTTTGGCCTCGATCAGCTCCCAGATGGCGGGAGGGGTCATCGGAAGCGACAAGACATCGACCTCAAGTGACCGCAGCGCCGCAGACACAGCGTTCGCCGCAACGCCACCCACTGCGATGATGCCTCCTTCACCCGCACCTTTGGCCCCGAGCGGATTGTTAGGGCAAGGATGCGTCTCGAGCGACACACCGCGGATGCGCGGGAAGTCATCCGCGCTGGGAATGACGTAGTCCGCCAGCGAACCAACAAGTAACTGGCCACGCTCGTCGTATTTGAGGTGTTCCATGAAAGCGCTACCGAGGCCCTGCACGATTGCACCGATGACCTGACCATGAAGCGTCAAGGGATTGATGATGCGACCTACATCCTCCACGGCGACATAATCGATGACCTCAACGTGCCCGGTGCCAGGATCCACCGCAACATGGACGCAGTGCGCACCGTAGGAATAGGTGTGCTTGGTATTGGCGAAGCTTTCTTCGACCGAAATGCCTTCGCCGGCGAGGTCATAGGCCCGCAGCTGCTGTCCCCTGGGGCCGACCAAGGTGTCCTGCACGAGTTCCACATCAGACGGAACACATCCGAAGCGTTTCGCCGCAGCATCGCGCAGCGCCGCCCTGAAGGCCTTCGCGGTCACGACGATGGCGGAGCCGCCGACCACGGTCGAGCGCGAGTGATATGAGCCAAACCCTTCGCTGACATAGGTCGTTGACCCGTGGAACAACCGGATCTTTTCAAAGGGCATGTCAAGTTCGTCCGCAGCGATCTGGCTGAGTACGGTTTCGAGGCCCTGGCCGAGGGCCGATGAGCCGACGAAGACGCCGATGTTGCCGTCTTCCAGGAGCGCTATGCGCGCGGTTTCCCGCGGCCCCGCAGCACCGCCTTCGATGAAGCACCCGACCGAGACGCCATGATAGCGCCCGTCGATCAGCCTGCCGTTCAGCTTCACCTTTTCCTTCCAGTTGAACTCTTCGAGGCAGCGATCGAACGTGATCCGGTAGTCGCCGCTGTCGCACTCGGTATTGGTATAGGGATCGATATGCTGCATGGTCGCCAGCGGATACGGCATCTCATGCTCGGGGATCAGATTCTTCCGCCGCATTTCGACGGGGTCGAGCCCAAGCTCGCGCGCGGCGATCTCCATCAACCGCTCGCAGAAGTAGCTGCCCTCGAAGCGTCCCGGCGCACGATAGGTCCCGCACGGCGTCTTGTTGGTGACTCTGGCGAAGACCTCGATCTCGATGTTCTGGATGCGATAGGGCCCCGAGGTGAACTGCGCCACGTTCCGCGGTGGTGTCAGGCCGTTGGAACGTGCATAAGCACCGCAATCTACGTCGACTCGGCCACGGATGCCGAGAATGGTTCCGTCCTTCGAGCAGGCGATCTCCATATCCGCATACATTTCACGCGCGTGGTTCATAGCGGTGAGATGTTCGCGGCGATCTTCATTCCACTTAACGGGGCGTCCTGTGAACCGCGACGCGAAAGGAATGAGGAAGTCCTCGGGATAGAACTCGCCACGTGCTCCGAAGCCGCCGCCGATATCGTTTTCGTGGAGCTCAACGGCGGATTCGGGAAGATTCATCATTGACGCTATCGCGCGCCGGTTGAAGAAAAGGACCTTTCCGGCGCCATGGACTTTCAACGTCTCCTTCTCTTCGTTCCAGATCGCGAGCAGGCCACGCAACTCCATGGGCAGCGCCGTATGGCGTTGAACCGACAACTTTTCCCGCCGGACATAGTCAGCCGTGGTGAAAATCTCGTCGACATTGCCCTTCTTGGCGACAAACCGCTTCGCAAGGTTCGTGCCCGTCGGCTCAAAAAGCAGGCTCTTATCTGACTCGGATACGATGTAGTCGGCGACGACTGGCAATTCCTCGATTTCGACCTTTACGAGATCGAGGGCATCCTCCGCAATCGCCGCACTTTCGGCAACGACAACCGCGATCGGCTCACCGACATAGCGCACCTTCTCGTAGGCAATGACCGGCTGCCGGAACGGCTTAACCTCTTCCAGCGGTTGCAGGCGCATGGGAATGACCGGAACTTCGCCCGGAATATCCTTGGCGGTGATGACGGCATGAACACCCCTGAGAGCAAGGGCCTGCGAGACATCGATGTTGATCAGCCGGCCGTGGGCCACATTACTGCGCAGGATAGTTGCGTAGAGCTGGTGCGGCAGATCGAGGTCATCGACAAACGTCCCTTCTCCGCGCAGGAAGCGGTAATCCTCGACGCGCTCGATCGCGCTGCCAACAAGAGAATTCCGAAGTTTCATGACGAAGCACTCTCACCATTCTGATAGGCGGCCTTGGCATCCAGGATGGCCTCGATAATGGGGACATAGCCGGTGCACCGACAAAGATTTCCAGAAATGACCTCGCGGATGCGGTCTTCGTCGGCATCCGGCTCGGTCGACAGCAACGCATGGGCGGTTGTCAGCATTCCCGGTGTGCAGAAGCCACATTGCAGCGCATTGTGCTTCTTGAACGACGCCTGTAGCGGCGACAGCTCCGAACCCTGACCGAGCCCCTCCACCGTTGTGATCGACGCCGAACTCGCCTGAACGGCAAGCATCAGGCAGGAGCGCATAGCCTCGCCGTTCACGATGACCGTGCAAGCGCCGCAGACTCCATGCTCGCAGGCAAGATGCGTTCCCGTCTTGCGGAGGACGTGCCGCAGGCAGTCTGCGAGCGTCGTACGCGGCTCGACATCGGCCTCTACTGCCGTGCCGTTAAGGGTGATCTCAATATTCATTGCGCGCGCCCTCCGGCGGATGAATTGAGAGCCGAGGACAATGCCCGCTCGAGCAACGTTCCGACCAGCGCTTTGCGGTACTCAGCGCTCGCGTGGATATCGTCGGATGGCTCGATCTTTGAACGAGCCAGCTTTCCCGCTTCGGCGACACATCTCGAATCCAGCCGCGACCCAATGAGCCTTTGCTCGACTTCCCTGAGCCTGGTCGTGCAAGTGCCCGCCCCCAGCACCCCGATGGCACAGTCGGTCACAAGACCTGCATCATCTTGATCGAAGTAGACAGCGACGCCGGCCAGCGCGAAGTCACCGCGGCGCTTGGCAAATTCCTTGAAGCCCCAGAACCGCTTTGCTGGCCATTTTGGAAAGTGGATGTCGACGATGATCTCATCGGGGCGCAGTTCAGTCTCAAGCTCGCCCAGGATGAAATCTTCCGCCGCGATCTTGCGGGTACCGGATCCACTATAGAGCGAGAGCGTCGCGCCGCAGGTCACCGCGATGCAAGGCATTTCGGCAGCCGGGTCGGCCAGAGCCAGAGAGCCGCCAACCGTGCCGCGATTGCGCACCTGGTAATGTGCAACATGAGAGATTGCCTGTTTCAGCAGCGGCTGATGACGAGCGATCTCATCGCTCCGTTCGACGTCGCACCAGCGCACGAGCGGACCGAGATGAAGGCCCTCCTCCTCGACCCGGATCAACCGTAGATCGGGGATGCGAGCAATGTCTACCAGCATAGCTGGTGAAGCCAGCCGGTACGCCATGATCGGCAGCAGGCTTTGACCGCCCGCCAGGATTCTCGCTTCACCTGAATGCTTCGCCAGGAGAGCCGCAGCCTCAACCAGGCTGGTTGGGGCCTCGTATTCAAAAGGAGGCAGTTTCATTTTCTTTGTCGCACCTTATGCGTGTGCCGATTTTCGATCGACCAGAACTACTTGATCGAGTTGATGTCGAATTCCTTCGCCTGCTTCTCGATAGCTGCATGATCGAACTTGTTGATCTCATCGACGAGCGCGGTAGTGTAAATGCGGCTGGTCGGAATATCCTCCTTGAGCGACCCTAGATCCTTCAGGAAATCAACGAGGTTCTTCCAATCCTGCTCCACGAAGGCTCCGTTGATGCCCTTGGTCTTCGGCGAGCTCCAGATATTCATGCGAGCTTCGGCCACGGCCACACCCTGCTTCAACGCTTCGTCAGCCGACATACTCTTTGGCTGGGCTTCGGGACGAAGCTTCCAGGTGATCTTCACGGCAGCGGCAGGATTGGTGATCGTGAACAAGTAGCCTTTGGCAATACCGCGCGCGAAGCCAACGAGTTGCGCGCGCTTGCTCTCGACATTCGCCCGCGATGCGAGGATGCTGGTGTCGGGCAGATCACGAAGCTTCTCGCTGACCGGCAGAATGCGGGTCTGCAGACCGAGCACACTGAACTTGGCAAGCGCTGCATCGTTGAACACGAGGCCGTCAACCACGCCCTGCTTGATCGCGGTCATGGCCTGCGCGCCTGCACCGATCGGAGCGAAGGTGACATCGCGCTGCGGATCGAGACCGGCTTCCCTGGCATATGCGCGGCCGAAGGTGATGCCAGTGCTGCCCATCGAAAGGACGCCGATCCTTTTGCCCTTCAGCTCCTTGACCGATTGGACCGGGCTATCGCGAACGACGGAGATCGGCCAGATGTTCTGGTAGTACAGATTGTAGAAATACTGAACCTCGAGGTCCTTCCCCTTTTGCATACCAATGATTGCATCGGCCGGAGAGGCGAGGCCGACGTCTGCGTTGCCGGCGGAAACCTGAATGGCGACTTCGTTCGACCCAGTCACCGGAAGGATGGTCACGTCGAGCCCCTCCTGCTCGAAGTACCTGAGTTGCTTGGCAACCGCCACCGGAGCGAACGATTCGTCGAAATTCGGAATGGGCAGCAATGCTGTGATTTTCGTCAAGCCTTGCGCATTCGCTTGTACCAACGGCAGCACCGCAGCTGCTGAGAGTAGCCCGAGAAATGCAGTTCGAAGAGCAGCACGCATTCCCATTTCCCCTTTTTTGATTCAGACAATCGTGATGCGCTCAGAGCGTATCCAGAACACACTGCGGCGCCCAATGAAGCACACAGTCGCATGCAGCACCGATCCCAACGCCGACAAGACAATGAGGACTGCGAACACGCCCGGCACGTCGATGTTGAAGTTCAGGCTAGCGATCAGGTAGCCAAGGCCAGCCTGCGCACCGACGAACTCGCCGACCAGCGCACCAATCACGGCGAACACCGACGCAATTTCGAGGCCGGCGAAGATGGTGGGAAGCGCGGCGTAGGCCCGCAGGTGAACAAAAGTCTGCCATCGTGACGCGCCGAAGGCTTTCATCATATCGAGCTGGTCTCGATCGGTCGTATGGAACGCCGACATCACGCTGACCAGCACGGGAAAGAAGCAGACAAGCGCCGCAATAACGATCTTTGAGGTGATTCCATAACCGAACCAGATCAGGAACAGCGGCGCGATCGCGACCTTCGGAACCGTCTGCAACGCAACAATATATGGATAGAAGAATTTCTCGAACGCCGGGACGAGCGCCACGATGGCGCCGAATGCGAAGCCAGCTGCGACGCCAAGCGCGTAGCCGGCAATCACCTCGACGGTCGTCGTCATAAGGTGCGACTGGATTTCATCGCCGCGGAACAGTTCGTATAGCCGTACGGCGATTGCGCTGGGTGCCGGGAGCACGATCGGCGGCAGCACCCCGCCGCGAGCAATCGCCTCCCAGAACGCCACGAAGATGGCGAAGAACAAAATGTGCTTCAGCTTGTCTGAACTTAAGCTAGCCATGGCGGAATCTCACAGGTGGGCGGCCGACGAATCCGCGGCAAACAGATAGCGCAGCTTCGCGCACATCCCGCTGAACTCGGGCAGCTGCATCGTTTCGAGCGTTCGAGGTCGCGAGATATCGAGATCCAGCACTTCGGAAATGCGCCCGGGCCGCGGCGACATGACAACGACGCGATCGCCGAGGAACACCGCCTCCGGAATACTGTGCGTGATAAAAATGACGGTCTTCCGCTGCTCAGCTTGCAGGCGGGCCAACTCGACATTGAGCTGCTCGCGCGTGATCGCGTCAAGCGCGCCGAACGGCTCGTCCATCAATATGATGTCCGGATCGCAGACCAGGGCACGGCAGATCGCCACACGCTGCTGCATGCCGCCGGAAAGTTCAAAGGGATATTTCTCAGCAAATCCGGAGAGCGAGACCAGATCAAGCAGTTCGCGCGCCCGTTGGGTTCGGTCGAGACCGCGCAGCATTGGCGGCACAAGCACGTTGTCGAGGACCGTTCGCCAAGGCAGCAACGTCGGCTGCTGAAAGACAACGCCAACGTCGGGCCTCGGTCCTCGGACCGCTTCGCCGCCGATTGTCACTGTACCGCTCGATTGAAAGTCGAGTCCGGCAACAATGCGCATCAGCGTTGACTTGCCACATCCACTCGGACCGACGACGGAGACAAACTCGCCTCGGCAGATATCCAGATTGACGCCTGTGAGCGCGTGAACCGCCTGCCCTTGGCGGGCCTTGTAGAGCTTCTCGACGTCCTTGATGACGATGAGGTCGCCTTCGTTACCTTTCTGCACCGGCACGCGAATTGCTTGCGAACTTTGTGCAGAGGCACTGTCCTGTTGTCCCACTCCCGACCCTATCGCTATTTAGTTCGATATAGAATATTCCGACATAAAACTATACGATTGTCAACAATCAAGATGTCAGCGCTATCGCGGTTTCATCAAGAGCATGGCGGCGCTACCAGGGCAGATTGCTTGGATCGATTCGAGCCGGGGTGAGGTCATCGAGGACGTCTCGCGATCAGCCATATCGAGCGAAGCATCGGCTTCCTCAGCCAATCGCGGATTGTTGACGACCGAGGCGAGACAATTCACGCAAGCGATTTTCAGCCGCGGTTTCACGTTGTGCACGGAGCTGAGGGCTCGGAGGAGCGCCCGCTCAACATCTGGCGTATCGTCGTGATGACCGAGCGCGAGGACGACCGCTACAAGAGGCCGTCGTCGGATTGTAGACGGCCTACCTCGCGCTTTCGGCAGAGGCCGTTTGTCGTTCCCTTAAGACTCTGCAGCGGCGCGGCCTGATAGCTCTGACAGGAAAACGTACCATTAGGTCCTGCAAGACACATATGGACACCACCATCCCGACTACCTGCAGGGGGCTGCCGCAGCCATCGGCCAAAAGGGCCGATACGTTTCGGTGGTTGGATCGGTGGTTGACTCGGGAAGGTCCAGCGATCAGAAGAAAAAACTTAATGAATTCTGGTCGGAGTGGCAGGATTCGAACCTGCGACCCCTGCGTCCCGAACGCAGTGCTCTACCGGGCTGAGCCACACTCCGACTAAGAACGCGGCTTATAGCCTTGGG
>Ga0153954_1000959_pt1 | contig 18049 bp, 15 predicted proteins | sample TSFL038MetaG_FD_102277 | JGI IMG/M metagenome (GOLD analysis project Ga0153954, IMG submission 102277) | Attine ant fungus gardens microbial communities from Florida, USA - TSFL038 MetaG | ecosystem: Host-associated > Fungi > Mycelium > Unclassified | place: USA: Florida, Wekiwa Springs State... | reverse complement strand
TACCCGACCTTCGACCCCACGGTCTGGACCAAGCCGCTCTCGCAGAAGGAATACGACGCGCTCTCCTCCGAAGAAACCGGCGACCCGCTCTTCAACCGGGCGACCTCCTCGGCGTACCCGACGGGCTCGACCTACAAGATCATCACCGCGCTGGCGGGCCTCGAAAACGGGATCTTCACCCCCGACACCGTCGTCGACGACAACGGCTCGATCGAAGTAGGCGGTCAGGAATTCGAAAACTCCGAAGGCGCGGTGAACGGGCCGATCAGCCTCGTGCACGCGCTCGAAGTGTCCTCGGACGTCTTCTTCTACACGCAGGGCTACAAGATGTGGAAGACCGACTACCTGCAGGAATGGTCGGCGAAGATGGGGATCGGACGGCCGACCGGGATCGACCTGCCGCTGGGCGAAGGCGCGGAAGGGCTGGTGCCGAGCAAGAAGTGGGACGAAGAAGAAATCGCGAACGGCAACGAATTCATCGAACCCTGGGGGCCGGGGCAGAACATCCAGCTGGCGGTCGGCCAGGGATACCTGCAGACCGACCCGCTGCAGATGGCGATCGCCTACGCGACGCTCGGCAACGGCGGCACCGTCGTCACCCCGCACCTCGGCATGGAGGTGATGGATGCGGCGGGGCGGGTCCAGCGGGAAATCGACCCGGGCCCGCGCCGCCACGTGAAGATCAATCCCGAATACCAGCGGCTGATCATGGAAGGGCTGCACCTGGTGACGGTCGGGCAGGGCGGCACGGCGGCCGAAGTCTTCGAAGAATTCCCGATCCCGATCGCGGGCAAGACCGGCACCGCGGAACGCAACTACCCCCACGCGAACCAGGCTTGGTTCATCTCGTTGGCGCCCTACCCGAACCCGAACATCGTCACCGTGGTGACGATCGAGGAAGGCGGCTTCGGTGCCGCAACCGCGGCGCCCGCCAACAAGGAAATCCTCGAAGCATATTTCCACCACGACATCGAAAAAGAAAACAAGGAAAAGACCGAAGCGGCCGAAGAAAGCTACGAAGGCGAACTCGAAACCGGCGCAGCCGAAGTCGGCGGCGAAGTCGAATACACCGAAGAAGTCCCCGCCGAAGAAGCGTTCGAAGAAGAAGCGCCGGTGGAAAGCACGGAAACGGGTGGCGTCGAATGATGTACGCGACGCGGGCGCGGCAGGCCCGCCCCGAGCTCTTCGACGAACGGCCGACGATCGGCGAGCGCCTCGGCCTCGCCCACATCGACTGGGTCCTGACCTTCGCCGCGGTCGGGCTGATCGCCTTCAGCGTCTTCACCCTCGGCCAGGCGACCACCCACGACGTTCCCGGCAGCCCCAACTACTACGTCGAGCGCCAGGCGATCTACGGGATCATCGGGATCGTCGGCATGGTGATCCTCGGCCGCATCGACTACTCGCGCTTCCGCGAGCTGCGGGTCGGGATCTACGCCTTCCTCTGCGCCTCGATCGCGCTGGTCTTCGTCTTCGGCTTCGCCGCGCTCGGCTCGCGGCGCTCCTTCGAACTCCCGTTCTTCTCCTTCCAGCCCTCCGAGCTCGGCAAGCTCCTGCTCGTCCTGGCCCTCGCGGGCTTCGTCATCGACGGCGCCAGGCGCGGCTCACCGATCCGCCGAACCATCCGTTATTTGGCTCTGGGACTGGCGCCGGCGGCCCTCGTCTTCCTCCAGCCGGACCTCGGCACCGCACTGGTGCTGGTCGTCGGGACCCTGGCCGTGATGTACTTCGGTGGTGTCCCATGGACTCACTTCGCTGTAATCGGCGGCGGAATCGCCGCACTCATAGCCTTAGTCCTCGTCGTGGCCCCTGCCGTCGGCCATCCGGTGCTGCACGAATACCAGGAGCAGAGGCTCACCTCGTTCCTGCATCCGAGCTCGGATCCGGCAGGTGCGGGTTACCAGCAGGACCAATCGATGGTTGCCATCGGCGCCGGTCAGAAAACCGGGCGCGGCAACCAAGCCACCCAGACGCGGCTCGACTTCGTGCCCGAGCGCTCGACCGACTTCATCTTTGCGGTGATCGGGGAGCGGTACGCGGTCGTGGGCGCCGCGATCGTACTATCCCTTTACGCCCTTCTCATCTGGCGGGCGCTGCGGATCGTGACGCTCTCAAAGAACTCCTACGGGATCTTGGTCGCCGGCGGCATCGCCGTCGAGCTCTTGTTCCAGGTGTTCGTCAACGTCGGGATGTGCCTCGGCATCATGCCCATCACGGGCATCCCCTTACCGCTGATGAGCTACGGAGGGTCCTCCGTGCTCGCTACCTTCCTGGCGGTTGGCGTTCTTCAGAGCATCAATATCCAGGCGCGTCTCAGCCGGCAGGGAAGGTTCGCGTGGTGATGCCTCGCTAGAGGACCGCGCATGCGTACCTATCCGAACTGAGCTGAACAAATGAAAAAAACGATTCTGGTGTCCGCCGAGCGAGGCGAGACGCGCGTTGCCGTACTCGAGGCGAAATCGAAAGGCGCGAAGGCGAACGTCGCCGAGCTCTACATGGAGCGTCGCGGCCGTCGCTCGATCGTCGGCAACATCTACAAGGGCAAGGTCGACAACGTCCTGCCCGGCATGGAGGCCGCCTTCGTCGACATCGGCCTCGAGCGCAACGGTTTCCTGCACGTCGACGAGATCGTCCTGCCCGACGGCCAGCAGGCCCCGCGGCGCGGTCGCGGCAGCGGCAAGGGCGCGCGGATCAACGAGCTGATCAAACCGGGCCAGGAGATCCTGGTCCAGGTCGTCAAGGATCCGCTGAAGACGAAGGGCGCGCGCCTCTCGATGAACGCCTCGATCGCCGGGCGTTACCTGGTGTACGCGCCGCAGGGCTCGGGGGTCGGCGTCAGCCGGCGGCTCGCCGACAAAGAGCGCGACCGGCTGCGCAAGATGGTCGACCGCACCTACAAGGGCCCGGGCGGGCTGATCGTCCGCACCGCGGCGCACGGGGCCAAAAAATCGGACTTCGTGCGGGAGATCTCCTACCTGCAGAAGCTGAACGAGGTGCTGCAACGGCGGGCCGAGCAGTCGAAGGCGCCAGCGATGGTCTTCCAGGAGGCCGACCTCTCGGTCCGCGTGCTGCGTGACGTCTTCCTCAACGAGTTCGAAAAGGCGATCATCGACTCGGAGAAGCAGTTCGAGCGGGTGACGAACTTCTTCCAGCGGACCGCGCCGGAGCTGGTCGACGGGGTCGAACTGTACAAAGGCCAGAAACGGTCGCTGTTCGAAAAATATGGGATCGACAAGGAGATCGAGTCGACCCTGAACCGGCGGGTCGACCTCCCCTCGGGCGGTTACCTGGTGATCGATTACGCCGAGGCGCTGACCGTGATCGACGTCAACTCGGGGAGCTTCACCGGGCGCGGCAAAGGTGGCCTGGAGGAGACGATCACCAAAGTCAACACCGAGGCCGCCGAGGAGGCGGTGCGCCAGCTGCGGCTGCGCGACATCGGCGGGATCATCGTCGTCGACTTCATCGACATGGCGCGCGCCTCGAACCGGGACAAAGTCCTGAAGACGATGCGCAAGGCGCTCGACGCCGACAAGTCGAAGAGCTACGTGGTCGAGGTCTCGCCGCTGGGCCTGGTCGAGATGACGCGGCAGAACGTCACCGACGGGGTGCGCGAGATCCTCACCGAGATCTGCCCGACCTGCCACGGCGAGGGCGTCGTGCTGTCGGCCGAGACGGTGGCGCTCGACGGGCTGCGGAAGATGCGCGAAATCGCCGCCGAAAGGGGCGACGAGGCGTTCCTGATCCGCGTCAACCCGAAGGTCGCCGCGGCGCTCACCGATCCCGACAGCGGGCTGGCCGAGCTCGAGGAGGAGACCGGCAAGCGCTTCCACTTCGAGGGCGGCGACGCGAACGCGATCGACACCTTCGAACTGGCCGAGTCGGGGACGCGGGCGGAGATCGAGGAGCGGGCGCTGCCGTTCAAGGTCGGCGAGGAGGTGCTGGTCAAGATCGACGAGCCCCACATGTACAACGCCGACGACGCGGTGGCCCGGATCGACTCCTACATCGTCAGCGTCACCGGCGGCGGTCCCTACGTGGGGGAGCGCAAGCTGGTGCGGATCGACGAGGTCGAGCGGGCGGCGGCGATCGCCTCGCTCCTGGGCGGCGAGTCCCCGAACGGCAACGGGAACGTCGCCGCGGGCGAGGACGGGCTAGACTCCGACGCTCCCGCGCGCAAACGCAGCCGCGGCCGCCGAGGCGGTCGGGGACGTTCGCGCGCTACGCAAGGTTCGACGGACGAGTAGCCGGAAGAGGAACGAGACACATGTACGCGGTGGTTGAAAGCGGTGGAAAGCAGTACAAGGTCGAAGAGGGCACGTCGCTGCTCGTCGATCGACTGGACGCCAAGGACGGCGACAAGGTCTCGCTGCGCCCGGTGCTCTTCCGTGACGGTGACGTGATCGTCGCCGCGAAAGAGCTGGCGAAAGTCAAAGTCGAGGCCAAGGTGGCGGGCCACCTGCGCGGCCCGAAGATCAAAGTCTTCAAATACAAGGCGAAGAAGGGCTACCGGCGCCGCGCCGGCCACCGTTCCGAGTTGACCAAGCTCGAGGTGACCAGCCTGAAAGGCGCCTCCAAAGCCAAAGCTTCGAAAGAGGATTCGTAATGGCGCATAAGAAAGGCCTCGGTTCGTCCCGCAACGGGCGCGAATCCAACCCCAACATGCTCGGCGTCAAGGTCTTCGCCGGCCAGCAGGTCTACGGCGGCGAGATCATCGTGCGCCAGCGCGGCACCCGCTTCTGGCCTGGCGAGGGCGTCGGCATCGGCCGCGACCACACGATCTTCGCGACCCGCGAGGGGAAGGTCTCCTTCCACTCGGCCCGCAAGGGCCGCACGATCAGCGTCCTCGCCGAGGACTGACCCTCCTCGAAACCGCAGGTCCTTTCGTCCGGCGCCCCCTTTGGGCGCCGGTTCCTTGTCTAGGGTGGCGTTTCTCGTCCGCTCGCTTCTCCTGGCGACGGATCATCCAGTCGTCTAAGGGAAAGGACCCTGAGTGAAGTTCTCATCCGAGCCGCTCGGCAGCGGGCGTCGCCTCGCCCTGGCCGCCGCCGCGGCCACCTTCGCGATGCTGGCGGTGCTGGCGATCGCGGGCCGTGCGCAAGCCGCTGAAACGATCTACTGGAACAACTACAGCGGGGGCTCGATCGGCTTCGCCAACCCGGACGGGACCGGTGGCGGCGAACTGAACCTCGCCGGGGCCGAACTCGACAACCCCGAAGGCGACGCCTACGACACGGTCACCAACCGGCTCTTCGTTGCCGACCTCGGCAACGACAAAATCGTCGCGATCAATCTCGATGGCAGCGGTGCCTCCTACTTCAGCGCCCCCGGGGCGCCGGTGGCCGAACCCGAGGGCCTGGTGATCGATCCCGGGAGCCGCACGGTGTTCTGGATCAACACCAATGACGAAACGATCTCCTGGGCACTCCTCGACGGCAGCGCCGGCGGGGTGGTCGACACCGAAGGCGTCGAAGTCGATGCCTACCGCCTCACCCTCGACCCGGTCGCGAAGCGGCTCTACTGGTTCGACCAGGATGCGGACAACGTCGTCTCGGTCAGCGTCACCGGTGGCCCGGTCACGCCGCTCAATACCGCTGGGGCGACCCCCGATACCTACACCAGCGGGATCGCGGTCGAACCCGACCTCGGGAAAGTGTTCTGGCTCAACGGCAACGAAAAGGCCGTTTCCTGGGCCAGCCTCGCAGGCACCGGCGGGGGTGACATCCCGATCGACGAATCTGCCATCGACGATGGCTACGGCCTGGTGGTCGACGCTGTCGCGGGGCGCCTCTACTGGGCGAATTACTGGGCCGGGGAAGATCGGACCGAGGCACTCGGGTTCCTCAACCTGGGTGGTGGTTCCGGGCCGATCAACGTCCTCACCGCCCCGGTCGACGGGCCGCAGGATCCGCTGCTCCTGAAAAGCCCGCTTGGCACCGGTGCTCCGACGGTGAGCGGCGCCGGCAGCCCGCCCGCCACGCTCAGCTGCTCCCAGGGCAACTGGGGAGCCGACCACGCCGGTGCCTTCCTCTACCAGGCGCCGCGCTCCTACGCCTATCAGTGGGCGTTCAACGGAGCGGCCATCCCGGGCGCCACGGGGACGACGCTGGCCGCTACCCAGACGGGCGATTACGCCTGCACGGTCACGGCGACCAACCAGACCGGCTCCGCCAGCCAGACCAGCGCCTCGGTCAAGGTGACCACGCCACCGGCTCCGCCGGCCCCGGCGTCCCTGACCGCCAGCCTGAAGACCAAGAAGCCGCAGGCCAAGGCAGGTAAGGCCGCCGTGGTGAAGGTGAAGATCGCCAACAGCGGTGGCGCCGCCTCGGCGCCGGTCTCGCTCTGCGTCACGCTCGACAAGCAGGCGAAGAAGGGCCTCGTGGCGCCGAAGTGCGCCTCGCTCGGCGCGGTGGCCCCCGGCGGCTCCAAGGTCGCGACGCTCCACGTCAAGACCAAGCCGTCCGCCAAGGGCACCTACAAGCTCACCGTCAAGGTGAAGGGCGCGGCGGTCGCGCCGATAAAGGTGGGCGTGAAGGTGGTGGCATCGAAGCCGAAGAAGAAGCACCACCGGAAATAACGGTTCCGGGCGGACCGGGGTGCCTGGTCCGCCCGTCAACCGGAAAGGACCTGAATGAGTTTTTCACCGGAGTCGATCGCCGGCATGCGGCGCCTGGTCCTGCTTGTGGGCGCGGCGGTCCTGGTGTTGGTCGCGGCGCTCTCGATCGCGGCGCGGGCGCAGGCCAAGGAAGCGATCTACTGGAACAACTACGACGCGAAGCCGCCCTCGATCGGGTTCGCCGACATCGACGGCTCGGGCGGTGGGAAACTCGATCTGGCGGGCGTCGAGCTCGGCGGACCGGAAGGGATGGCCTACGACCCTGCCAACGGTCGGATCTACGTCACCAGCCCCAGCGAAGCGCAGATCGTCTGGGTGGCGGTCGACGGTAGCGGTGTCGGCGTCCTCGACACCGGCACCGCTCCGGTCGAATCCCCGGAAGGAATCGCCGTGGATCCGGCGACGCAGACGGTCTACTGGCTCAACAACACCTTGGAAGGATCGATCGGTTATGCCTCGGCCGCCGGCGGTGGCGGAGGCGAACTGAACACCGCCGGGGCGACGATCAGCTCTCCCTACCCGCTGGCGCTCGACACCGGCAACGGCCGGGCCTATTGGGTCAGTGAAGAAGGGATCTTCTACGCGAACCTGGATGGCAGCGGGGGCGGTTCGCTTGGCGTGCCGGCGGGTGAAGGTCCGAAACGCGTGACGGGGCTGAACGTCGATCCGGCGGCCGGGAGGATCTACGTCCTCGGCGAAGCGTCAACCGGCGATGAAGGCGTCTTCTGGTTCAACCTGTCCGGGGTCGGCGGCGGCACCGTCGACGTCACCGGGGCGCCCTATGACCGTCCTTCCCCATACGGCCTGGCGTTCGACCCATCTATCGGCCGCTTCTATTGGGGTAACTACTACGCCAAGGAAGAAGGAGCGGAAGCCTTCGGGACCGCGACGTTGCTGGCCGGCGGCGGTGGTCGCATCGCGGTGTCCACCGCTCCGGTGTCGGGGCCCCAGGACCCGGTCATCCTCAAGGGCCCGACCGGGACCGGCGCCCCGCAGGTCAGCCGCGACGGTTCGACCCTCTCCTGCTCCCAGGGCACCTGGTCGGCGGACTACCCGGGCTCCTTCGTCTACGGGGCGCCGGTGAGCTACGCCTACCAGTGGCTCTCCGGCGGCCAGGAGATCCCTGGCGCCACCGCACCGACCTACGCCGTGCCTGGCGGTGGCAGCTACGCCTGCCGGGTGACCGGCACCAACCCGACCGGCTCGGCGAGCCAGGTCAGCGCGCCGGTCGTGGTCGATGCCCCGACCGCGACCCCGGTCCCGCCCGCCGGCTCGACCACGCCGCTGGCCCCGGCGTCCCTCGCCGCCACCCTGGTGACCAAGAAGCCACAGGCAGTGGCGGGGAAGGTCGCCACGGTGAAGGTGAAGCTCGCCAACCGCGGCGGCTCGGCGTCGAAGCCCGCCTCGCTCTGCGTCACGCTCGACAAGCAGGCGAAGAAGGGCCTCGTGGCGCTGAAGTGCGCCTCGGTCGGGGTGGTGGCCCCCGGCGGCTCCAAGGTCGCGACGCTTCACGTCAAGACCAAGCCGTCGGCCAAGGGCACCTACAAGCTCGCCGTGAAGGTGAAGGGCGCGGCGGTCGCGCCGCTCACGGTGAAGGTGAAGGTGACGGCGCCGCGGTCGAAGTCGAAGAAGAAGTAGCGCCGGGCGGGGGAGGGGGTCGAGGTGGGGCCCCCTACCCCGCCGCGCCTGCCGTGAGGCCCCTGTAGATCAGGAGGATCGTCTCGCCCAGCAGGTCGTCGGGGACCGCCCCTGGATCGACGAGAGCCTGTTGGGCGAGGCCGACGGTGAGCGCCATGAACGCGGTGGCGATCCGCTCCGGCTGGACCGCGAGCGGTCCGGCGCCGAGGGTCTCCATCCGTCGGGCGAGTGCGTCGCCGAGGGCGGCGCGCAGCTCGCGCCGCCGCTCGGCGTAGCGCCGGCGCAGCTCCGGGTCGCGCATGGCCCGCAGCCAGTACTCGTTGTCGAGGAGGATCCAGTCGCGCTGCGCGGTGAGCAGCTCGGCGAACCGCCGGCTGGCCTCGGGCGCCATGTCCCGCTCCGCGGGAGCGGATTCGAGCAGCTCGATCATCTCCCGCAGCGGGCGGTCGACGCGCTCCTCGATCAAGGCGAGGAAGAGGTCGTCCTTGCCGGCGAAGTGCCAGTAGACGGCGCCCTTGGAGTAGCCCGCGCGCGCCGCCACTTCATCGATGGAGGCATGGTGGAAACCGCGGGCGGAGAAGACGTCCGCGGCTGCCGAGAGCAGCTCCTGCCTGGCGTCGTGAGGCTCTGCGCGGGCGTCGCGACGGCGCCGATCGAAGCGCCTGGCGGGCTCTTTTCCAGGTCGTCCGCGGGCGTTCATGCCGGTCATGTTACGCTACTGACCGACCAGTCAGTATGCGAACGACCACCGCCACGAAACCGACCCTCTGGCACATCACGGTCTCGCACTACAGCGAGAAGGTGCGCTGGGCGCTCGACTACAAGGGGGTCGGGTACGAGGGGCGAACGCCGCTCCCGGGCCTGCACATGCCGCTCGGGTTGTGGCTGACCCGCGGTCGGCACTACACGCTCCCGGTGCTCGAGATCGACGGGGGGCGGATCGGCGACTCGACGGCGATCATCGCGGCGCTGGAGGAGCTCCATCCGCAGCCGCGCCTTTACCCGGGCACGCCGGAGCTGCGCCGCCGGGCGCTCGCGCTGGAGGAGTGGTTCGACGAGGAGGTCGGTCCCTACGTGAGGCGGTTCGTCTTCCACGCGCTCATGGGCGATCCCGACTGCTTCGCGGAAATCGGCGCGCAGATTTCTCCCCGCGCCTTCGAAATGATGGGGCCAGGCGGTCGTCGCGGGGTCCAGGCGCTGATCGTCAGGCGGTATCGCGCGCACGACGACGCGGCGGCGGAGGACGCGCTCGCGAAGGTTCTGGCCGGGTTCGACCGGCTCGAGGCCGAGCTCGGTGCCGGCGATTACCTCGCCGGGGACGCCTTCAGCGTCGCCGACCTGACCGCCGCGGCGCTCCTGTACCCGCTCGTGCGCCCGCCCGAGGCGACGCTGACCATCGCGCGGATGCCCGAGCCGGTGGAAAGGCTGCAGGCCCAGCTGCGCCCTCGGCATGGCTACCGCTGGGTCGAGGAGATGTTCCAGCGCCATCGGCGTCCCCCGGGGTGACCTCCGGGCGTTCGGGGCGTGGGGTCACCCATCCGGCGTCTATCTTGGTCCGGTGGACGACACGGCGAAAATCTGGGTTGAGGGCGGCGGCGGCGGCAACGGCTGCATCTCGTTCCGCCGCGAAGCGCACGTGCCCAGGGGCGGGCCCGACGGCGGTGACGGCGGCCACGGCGGCGACGTGGTGCTGGTCTGCGATCCGTCGCGGCGCGACCTCGGGGCGCTCCGCGGCTCGAAACACTTCCGCGCGCAGCGGGGGCGCCACGGCGAAGGCGCGAACCGGCACGGGGCGCGGGGCGAGAGCCTCGAGATCCCGGTGCCGCCCGGCACCCAGGCGGTGACGGTCGAGGGAGCGGACGTCGACCTGGTCGAGCCGGGCCAGCAGGCGGTGGTCGCGCGCGGTGGGCGCGGCGGCCACGGGAACCGTCGCTTCACGACCTCGACGCGCCAGGCGCCGCGCTTTGCCGAGAAGGGCACCAAGGGCGAAGCGGACTGGATCGAGCTGCGGCTGAAGCTGCTCGCCGACGTCGGCCTGGTCGGGCTGCCGAACGCGGGCAAGAGCTCGCTGCTGGGGCGGCTGACGCGGGCGACGCCGAAGGTCGCCGACTATCCCTTCACGACGCTCTCGCCGGCGCTGGGGACGATCGAGGGGGACGACCGCCAGGCGGTGCTGGCCGACATCCCCGGGCTGATCGAAGGGGCGGCCGCCGGGGCCGGGCTGGGGCACGAGTTCCTCGCCCACGTCGAGCGCTGCTCGATGCTCGTGCACCTGGTCGAGCTGCTGCCCCTGGAGGGCGATCCGGTCGGCAACTACGAGATGGTGCGGGGGGAGCTGGAGGCCTACGGGGCGGGGCTGGAGCGCCTGCCGGAGCTGGTCGTCCTCTCCAAGCGCGACCTGATCGAGGCGGGCGCGGTCGAGGCGGCGGTGGCCGAGTGGACGGAGCGCCTCGGTGCCTCGGCGCTCGGCGTGATGGCCGCGAGCTCGGCGACCGGCGAGGGCCTCGACGACCTCCGCCGTCGCATCCTGGTCGAGCTGGCGACGGCCCAGCCCCTCGACGCGGCGCCCGCGGGCGCACCCGCTGCCGACTTCGAGTCCGAGCACCGCGTCTACCGTCCCGCGGGCGAGGGCGGCTACTGGGTCGAGCGTGAGGACGACGGCGGCTTCCGCATCGGCGGCCGCGGCGTCGAGCTCCTCTTCGAACGCCACGACACCGGCAACGAAGAAGCCCTCGCCTACCTTGAGCAGCGCCTCACCGAGATCGGCGTGATCGCCGCCCTCGCCAAGGCCGGCTTCGAGCCCGGCGACGACGTCCGCATCGGCGAGCACGAGTTCGAGCTGCATATTTGAGGTCCACGATGCCGACGCTCGTGCACCTGAGCCGGTCATAGGCGGCTCAAGTGCACGAGCGTCAGCCGTGTCGTCGAAGCGGAGGAGGTCGTAGGAGCCCATCGACTGGCGCCAGATCTCGGTGAGGACGACGTCGACGTAGGCGAGGAAGTTGGCGTTGAAGACGATGCCCTGGGCGTCGCACTCGCCATAGCGGACGCGCAGCTCGTGGCTGAAGGGGAGGTCCCCGCTCGTAGACTTGCCGGCCATGACGCTGGTAGTAAAGCTGGGTTCCTCGGTCGTCGCCGCCGACGACGGCTCGCTGCGGGCCGACGTCCTCGACTCGGTGTGCGCGCAGGTGGGCGCTTTGGCGCGGGCGGGGGAGCGGGTCGTGCTCGTCACCTCGGGGGCGATCGCGCGCGGCATGCGGCTGCTCGACCTGGCGGAGCGCCCGCGGGGGATGGACGCATTGCAGGCCTGCTCGGCGATCGGCCAGGGCGACCTCTTCCGCGCCTATGAGTCGCGGCTGGCGGCGGGGGGGACGCGCGCGGCGCAGGTGCTGCTGACGCTCTCCGACGTCTCCGAACGCAGCCACTACCTGAACGTCCGCCACACGCTCGACCGGCTGCTCGATTGGGAGGTCGTCCCGGTGATCAACGAGAACGACACGACGGCGACCGACGAAGTCACCTTCGGCGACAACGACTTCCTCGCGGCGCTGGTCGCGGCGCTGCTGAAGGCGCGGCTGCTGGTGCTGTTGACGAACACCGACGGGGTGTTCACCGCCGACCCGCGCACGTCGCCGGAAGCCGAGCTGGTGTCCCGGGTCGACGACGCGGGGGTGCTGGAGACGATCGAGATCGGCGAGTCCTCGCGGCTCGGCCGCGGCGGCATGGAGAGCAAGATCACCTCGGCGCGGATCGCCAGCGAGTCGGGCGTGCCGGTGGTGATCTGCAACGGGACGCGGGCCGAGGAGCTCGCCGCGGCGGCGGCGGGCGGGGCGGTCGGCACGCGCTTCACGGCGCGGGTCGAGGGCCTGCTCAGCCCGTACAAGCTGTGGCTCAAATACGCCAAGCAGCCGACCGGCTCCGTCTTCGTCGACGCGGGGGCGGCGGCGCGGCTGCGCGAGAGCGGGTCGAGCCTGCTCGCGGTCGGCGTCGTCGGCAGCGAGGGGAGCTTCCAGGCGGGCGACGCGGTCTGGGTGGTGGAGCGTGGGATCGGCAAGCCGCTCGGCAAGGGCATCTCCGAGTACTCCTCCGGCGACGTCGCCCGCGCCGCCGGGCACAAGAGCGCCCATTTGCGCGAGCATTTCCCGGAGGCGCCCGAGGAGGTCATCCACCGCGACCGCTTCGTGCTGCTTTAGGGGTCCTTTGGAAGGGACGGGTTTCTCCAAGCTGGGGCCCGACGAAGGGGCGGCGAGGGACGCGGCCGTCTCGTCCACGACCCGGGGCAGGCCGTGGCCGTGGCCGAGCCGGCCGGGTCTTGTGGGGAGCGTTGAGGGGTCGTCGCGTGAGGGCCACGACGGTCGTCCTCCATACGCGGACAAGCGTCGGGCGCGGATGTGCCACGGATCTGTAACCGATCCCCCGGCATGTCACGGAGATGTCGGGAATGCCGCGCTTCCTCCCGTCCCTCTCATTGATCAAGATCCTCCGTGTTTAGTTTCGGTTGCACAGCAACCAAAAGTCGACGCGCGTCCCCCGGACCCCCGATTCAGGCCATCAAGGGTCCAGGAAGTGTGACGTTCCCTGCATCTTCGTCACGACTTGTGGGCTCTTCCCCAGGCGCCCGGGACTCACCCAGCCCCGACCAGGCAGCGCGGTCGTCTTAAGGCCCGTCTACCGGGCCTTAAGACGACCGCGGTTCGTTGGGCGGGCCAAAGGACGACCGCGGTTCGTCGGGTGGGCCAAAGGTCGACCGCGCGGGGCGCGCCGGGCGCGGCCGGTTACCCTGTCCGGCATGGCCGTAGCGACCAGGACCATCGCCGAGAGCTGCATCGCCGCCAAGCGCGCCGCGCGGACGTTGGCGAGCGCGCCGACCGCCGCCAAGGACGCGGCGTTGGCGGCGACCGCGCGCCTGCTCGACGAGCGGGTCGACGCGATCCTCGAGGCGAACGCCGCCGACCTCGCCGACGAGCGCGCCGCGCGGCTCACCGACGCGCTGCGCGATCGGCTGACGCTGACCCCGGCGCGGGTCGCGGCGATGGCCGAGGGCGTGCGCGCCGTCGCCGCGCTCGACGACCCGGTCGGCGAGGAGCTCGACCGCCATACGCTGGAGAGCGGTATCGATCTGCGCAAGATCCGTGTGCCGCTCGGCGTGGTCGGGGTGATCTACGAGGCGCGCCCGAACGTCACCATCGACTGTGCGGCGCTGACGATCAAGAGCGGCAACGCGATCGTCCTGCGCGGCTCCAGCTATGCCCAGCGCTCCAACGCGGCGCTGGCGGCGATCATCCGCGAGGCGCTCGCCGAGGCCGGGCTGCCGGAGGACTCGGTGCTGCTCCTCGACGCGAGCGATCGCGACGGGCTCGCCGAGCTTGCCACGCAGGAAGGCGTCGTCGACCTGCTGATCCCGCGCGGGGGAGAGGGCCTGAAGGAGGCGATCAAGGCGGTTGCGACGGTGCCGGTGATGTACGCGGCGGCGGGCAACTGCCACGTCTACGTCCACTCCGAGGCCGACCTCGAGATGGCGAAGCGGATCGTCGTCAACGCCAAGGTCCAACGGCCGGGGGTCTGCAACGCGGCCGAGAAGCTGCTGCTCGACGCGGCGATCGTCGAGCGCTTCGCGCCGGAGGTCTTCGCCGCGCTGGCCGCCGAAGGGGTCGAGCTGCTCGGCGACGAGCGGGCCCGCGCCGCGGCCGGCGACGTCGCGATCGGCGCGGCGGGCGCCGAGGACTGGGACACCGAGTACCTGGCGCTGAAGATGGCGGTCGCGGTCGTCGACTCGGTCGAGGGCGCGATCGAGCACGTCAACGCGCACGGCACCGGGCACTCGGAGGCGATCGTCACGGAATCCGCACAGGCCGCCGACGCCTTCGTCGCGGGAGTCGACGCGGCCGCCGTATATGTCAACGCTTCGACGCGGTTCACCGACGGATTCGAGTACGGGATGGGTGCCGAGATCGGCAACTCGACCCAGAAGCTGCACGCGCGCGGCCCGATCGGGATGCGCGAGCTGACGACGACGAAGTACGTCGGCCGCGGCAGCGGCCAGGTTCGTGGCTAGGAGTTCATCCGACGCGCCCGGCGCAGGCATCGGGGTGCTCGGGTCGGCCTTCAACCCGCCCCACCTCGGTCACCTGGCGCTCGCCCAGGAGGCGCTCTGGCAGCTGGGCCTGGCCGAGGTCATCCTGGTGCCGACCGGCGTCGCCCCGCACAAGCGGATCGTCGACGACCCCGGGAAGGAGCTGCGGGTGACGATGACCCGGCTCGCCGCCGCCGACGACACGCGCTTCTCCGTCTCGGCGCTGGAGGTCGAACGCGAGGGGCCGTCCTACACGTATGAGACCTTGGAGATGCTTGCTGAGGAAAGAGGCGAAAGTGATCTCGTTTTCGTGATGGGCGCCGACGCCGCGGTCGGCCTCGAGAGCTGGCGTGAGCCCGAGCGGGTGGTCGGGCTGGCGCGCCTGGCGGTGGCGCGGAGATCGGGCATCTCGGACGCCGAGGTGGCGGCCGTGATGCGCAGCCTCGGGGCGGAGGGGAGGGCGACGATGCTCGAGATGCCCCAGTTCGGAGTCTCTTCCTCGGCAGTTCGCGAGCGCGCCGCCGCCGGCCGGCCGCTGCGGTACCTGGTGCCCGAGCCGGTCGCCCGATTCATCGAGGAGAAGGGGATCTACGCTTGAATCCGGTCCAGTCAGAGAACCTGGCTCGGCGGCTCGCCGAGCTTGCCGATTCGAAAAAAGCCGAGGACATCGTCGTGCTCGACATGCGCGGCCTGGTCGCCTACACCGACTTCCTGGCGATCTGCACGGCGCGCAACGAGCGCCAGGCGCGGGCGATCGTCGACGAGGTACGCGTGCGGGTGAAGCGCGAGTCCGGCCTGCTGCCGGGCGGGATGGACGGCGGCGGTGACGCCGGCTGGACGATCCTCGACTATCTCGACGTGGTTCTGCACGTCTTCACGCCGGAAGCGCGCGATCGATACCAGCTCGAGGACCTGTGGCACGAGGCGCCGCGCCTCGAGGTCGACTTCGACGCGCCCGAAGCGCCCTCCGCCGCCGCGGGCGCATAGGGCGGGGCGCGCCCGGCGGGGCGTGTGACCAAAGTTACGTCCGGGCGCCGCTCTACGGTCGCGCCCATGAACAGCTTCAAATGGGCGCTCTTCGGCTACCGCCGCTCCGAGGTCGACGCGGCCATCGGGGCGCGCGACTCGCACATCGTGGGCCTCGAACGGCAGGCCGCCGAGGTCGGCGAGCGCAACTCGGCGCTCGAAGCGCAGGGCCTGATCCAGGCGCGCGCGATCGCCTCCCACGAGGCCGACATCTCCTCGCTGTCGGGGATGGTGATCGAACGGGAGCGGACGATCCGGGACCTGACGGAACGCCTCGAGGAGGCGAACGCCTGTCACGACCGCAGTATCGCCTCGCTCGACGCCGTCTCGGCGCGCCTGGAGGAACTGCAGGCGCAGGCGCGCGGCCAGGCGACGCGGATCCGGATGAAAGCGCTGCGCGAGGCGGTCGAGGTGAGCAAGCGCGTCCAGGCGCTGAACGAGGCGGAGGACGTTGCCGCCGGGCCCGCCGAGGCGCAGGTCGACGCAGATCGGGTCGAGCCGAAGGCCGACATCGCCGCCGAAGCCGCCGCGGTCGAGGAGGCCGCCGCCGGCGCCGCGCCGCACCCGACGGCCAACGCTCCGGTCAACGGCAACGGCCACGCGCCGGTACCGGCCGACACCTCCTGGGAGCCCGGCCTCTACGCCGGCAAGGTGCGCCTCGAGATCGGCCCGCTCGGCGACTTCTCCCAGCTGGTCGGCTTCGAGGACACGGTCGGCAGGATCGGCGCCACCGACATCTCGGTCGAACGCTTCTCCGAGGGCCGCGCGACCTTCTCGATGCGCCTCGACCAGCCGGTCGACCTCCTGCGCGAGCTGGAGGCCCTCTCCAGCATCGACTTCAAGGTCCGCCACACCGCGCCCGACAACCTGATCCTCGACGTCGACGAGGACGACCCCGGCCGCCACGCCGCCTAGCGCCCCGAGTCGTCAGTTTGCGTGCATAGGTCCTGGCCCGGGCGACTACTGCCGCCGTCGGTGCATTGATGTCGTCATGACGACATCAATGCACCGACGAATGGGCGGATGGTGTCGATCGATGCCGTCGTCGGGCTGGGCCTCCTCACCATTCGGCTGGCACCGGCACGAGACAACTAGCGCGCGTCGCTAAACTGGGCGACCGCTTTTGAGTTTCCCGGGGCTGTAGCTCAGCTGGAAGAGCGCTTCGCTGGCAGCGAAGAGGTCAGGGGTTCGAGCCCCCTCAGCTCCATCACGGGTGGCGAGGTGCTCGTCACTCGCTGGGGGAGGCCGGTCGCCCGCCTCGTTCCCCCCGCTCTCAACCCCACGGCCTTGGGTGCCGATGCATGACCGATGCGCGCCCGCACTGCCGACGAGCACGTCCTGTCCCACGGGATGGAGGACACGCGCGAGGCGCTCGCCGGCTGGCGGGTCGGGAATTGGCGCGTCCTGCGTGGGTGGTTCGCGCTCGGCCTGGGCATCGCGCTGGCGCTGCTCACCGCGACCTGGGTCACCTCCGGCCTGCTGACGCCCGATCTCACCCCGTGGCGGCTGCCGGGGCTCACCGAGCCCTCCCGGTTCTCCGACCTCTTCCCGATCCTCTACCGCAACGCGCTCGTCCTCGCCCTGCACGCGACCGCCTGCGTGGCGGGGTTCATCGCCGGCGCCTCGATGCCGCTCGCCGCCGAGCAGCGGACCGGGTTCTCGCGCTGGGTCCACGTCAAGGCGGGCGAGCTGGCGATCCTCTTCGTCGCCGCGGTGACGCTGTTCTCGCTCTCGACCCAGGCGCTCTACCTCGGCTTCCAAGGCTCGACGCTCGCCTACCAGCTCCACATCAGCCGGCTCGAACTGATCCTCAGCGTGCTCCCGCACGCGCTGATCGAGCTGACCGCGCTCTTCCTGCCGCTTGCCGCCTGGTTGATCGCGAGCCGGCGCGGGGAGTGGAAGGAGCTATTGGCGGCGACCGCGGTGACGGTCGCGATCGCGGTGCCGATGCTGATCGTGGCCGCGACGATCGAGGTCTACGTCTGGCCTCACGTCCTGCGCGCGCTGAGTGGCTATCACTACTCGTTGGCGGGCCAGTTCTGGGACTAGTGGGCCACCCACCGCCTTCCCCTCATAAGATCGCCCGCTCATGAGCAGCTACGAGCCGAAGGCGATCGAGAGCAAGTGGCAGGAGGTGTGGGCCGAGGAGCGCACCTGGGAGGTGCCGAACCCGGGCCGGCCGGGCTTCGACCCGGAGAAGCCCAAGGCCTACGTCTGCGAGATGCTCCCCTACCCGTCGGGCGAGCCACACGTCGGCCACCTCAAGTGCTACGCGGTCGGCGACGCGATCGCCCACTTCCGCCGCCGCCAGGGCTTCCAGGTCGTGCACCCGATGGGCTACGACGCCTTCGGCCTGCCGGCCGAGAACAACGCGATCAAAACGGGCGAGCCGCCGCGGGTCGCCACCGAGCGCTCGATCGAGTCCTTCCGCCGCCAGTTCCAGTCGTGGGGCGTCTCGATCGACTGGTCGCGGGAGCTCGCCACCCACAAGCCCGAGTACTACCGCTGGACGCAGTGGATCTTCCTGCAGCTCTTCGAGCGCGGGCTCGCCTACCGCACCGAGGCGGCGGTCCAGTGGTGCCCGAAGGACGCCACGGTGCTCGCCAACGAGCAGGTGATCGACGGCCGCTGCGAGCGCTGCGGCACCGAGGTGATCCAGAAAAGCCTCGAGCAGTGGTTCTTCAAGATCACCGACT
>Ga0153954_1000958_pt1 | contig 18063 bp, 29 predicted proteins | sample TSFL038MetaG_FD_102277 | JGI IMG/M metagenome (GOLD analysis project Ga0153954, IMG submission 102277) | Attine ant fungus gardens microbial communities from Florida, USA - TSFL038 MetaG | ecosystem: Host-associated > Fungi > Mycelium > Unclassified | place: USA: Florida, Wekiwa Springs State... | reverse complement strand
TCTGCCATAGGCAGAAGCCTCCCTGGTCGAGTAGGCAGCGACCTCGTGATTCTCACATCGGTCCAATCGTTGTCTCTATAGGCGATCATCAGATCCAGCCAAATTCATCTTCGCTATTAGTCATCTCCACCCTCCCAACCACATCACCAACGCCACGACTGCGCCGCCTATGGCGAGCACCGCCATTTTGATCCACATGTCGCGGCCGATGCGGTTCATGGGTTAGAACCGCCCCTGGCGAATATTGCCCGACATCGAGGACACGCTGCCTGAGACCGGGCCACAGTCCACGTCGCCCGACATCGTTTGCACCGATCCTCCGACATTGCCGCACACGTTCACGTCGCCGCTCTGCGTGGCAATGTTCCCGGCGTTGCCCGTGACGCTGATGCTGTTGCAGGCATCGGCCTCAAGCCTTTCGACGTCGCCCGAGACCTCGATCTTGATCTCCTTGGCGTTCGGCGTCACGTCCTTGCCGTCCACAAATACGCGATTGCCGTTGACGGTGATGTTGCGGCCGGCGGTGATCGTCATGCCATTAATTCTGATCGTGCTCATCTTCTCCTCACATCTGGCTTAGGTGCTGCGCTCGATGAGCTTTTCGAGATTTCTTGCGATGTCGCGCGAAAGTTCAGTCTCGCACAGTTCGATGGCAGCGACGATTTCCTTCGCGAGTGCCATCTTCCGCTTCACAGAGGCCTTTGGCAAATAGGTCTCGGCGATTCGAATCGCTTCTTGCGCCGCAGTTCCCATAATCTCTTGGCTCATCAGAGCATCCTATTTAGAAGCTGCGTCGAGTGCGGCGCGCAGCGATTCAATGTGCCCGATTAGGTCCAGCATTAGGTTACAGTCATCCGGGTAGGCGATCTTGTCGCCGTAGCGGACCTGACTGCGGGCAACGCGGGCCTTGGCTCTGGATAAAAGTTCGATCTCATATTGGGTCGGCTTAGTCATTTCAATTCCTCGGGGCAGCCGCATTGATGGTCATCCCGGAATAGCCGACACGTGCATGTACGCCTTTGGCGCATTTCCTGATCCACAACCATCCAAACCTGGACGCCGTCAGCCGCATCGTCGTCGGGATTGAGCCCGCGACGCGCGCATTCTTCCCGCGCCTCGATCTCGCGCTCTTGCTCAGGCGTAATGTCGTAGTGGCCGGAGTCAATGAGGTAGTCGCCAAACGTTATTCCCATGACGTCTTCACTCCCTGCTCAAGTGTGTCCGGTAGACGGCAGCACGGATAATCGGTCGCCCACATCAGACGCTGGCGGCAAGAAAGACGTTTCTCCTCAGCCTCCGCATTCTCGCCATAGTCGCAGTCTCCGCAGCGCGTGCAACGAAGCACCGGGACGGAGCACTGCCCTTCGCAACGCTCCTCGCCATCGTAAAATTCGCAGCCGCAATTGCAGCCGCCGATCGACTGCATGTTGCAGCCTAGTTCGCGGCAGGTCGCTGTTGCGGCGATCCGCTCCAGCCGCGCCACCTCGGCGCGGGCGGCTTCCAGTTTCTCGGCTAATTCGGGCATGTTGCCTCTCACTCTTCGGTCAGGACAGACGCTTAGCGTCAATGAGTGCCTTGGCCGCAATTTCTTTGTGGTTCTCGGCACCCTCGCGGATCATCAGGAGGGCCACCCCGTAGCGATCAAGCATTTCCTGCTGCTGCTCCATTACATCAGCGATCGATTGCCGAACTGTGTTTGGCACACGCGCGAGGCTTGCATCTGGCGTCCTGAGTGCGTGAATGGCTTTTGCTACATTGCTCATGGTCACTCCCGGTCAGGACAGGTTCCAGCCGGTCGGGCATCGCGGATTTCCGCAATAGAAGCCGTAGGCTTTACCGTATTCGAATTTCATCCCGCATTCGCCGCACTGCGTGCCCTTCTTTTGCGAGCCCCATGGTTCAGTCTGAGGAAGCGGCTTGATGTAGTCGTACTCTGGGTCTGGTTTAACCGACATCGTGCTGCTCCCCATTCGTGATCGGCGGCGAACCTTCCGCAAGCCTCACCTCGCCATAGAAGTAGGACGTTCCGGTGTAGTCCATGGAAAAGCTGGGATCGAGCGACATGATCTTCTTCATCTCGTCCTCGTAATCCCAGCGGGAATCTTTCATGTGCTGAGGAATGCTCTGGTATTGTATATCAAGAGCTTTGATCCACTCCTCAGCGAGTTCCTTGGTCTTTACCGCGACCACGTTCCATTCGCCGCGATCTGAATATTCGCCAGTCGAGCCGTGGACTATCCAAATAGTCTTCATTGTCTTTCCCTACTGAAATGCTCAGCGAAGCTTCGTCCGGCCGAACGCGCCGAACACGACTGCTTCGATGGCGCTCAATTCGCTGTCGCGGAAATCTGCACCGGAGACAGCGCGCTTGATCCTCGCGACCCTGCGGGCATATTCCCGGTCTTCTTGCGCCTGGGCGGCCTTGATGATTTGCTCTGCGGTCTTGGCTTTAGCCATTGTTCGTCTCCTTGGGTTTCTTCACTGAAGAGCGGGACGGTTGCCGTCGTTCGGCGGCGGCAACAGATCCATGGTTGAAATGCGTTCGATTAGGGTCTGGCCGTTGTTGGTCAGCATGTAGGGCATGAACACTGCTTCGAACGACAAGATGCCGCATTCGACCGCCATCACCTGACCTTTCACCCAATCCCGCAGGATCGAGTTGACCGCGGTAAGCCCCTGACGAAGTGCTGCGGCCTCTTAGTCCTTACGGTTGCCCTTGCGACGGGAGGTCCAGGGGTTCTCCTTGAGGTACATCGCCGCCCAACCCTTGGCCGACGCTCGGAGCTGCATCTGCCGGCCGCGATGGTTGAATGCGAGGATGATTTCGTGCCGCTCGAAATCATCCATGAAGCCGACCGACTCGCAGCCGAACCGGCGTAACAGACGCGTGATCTCGTCGCGGGCCGCGGCTCCACTCGTCGCGCTGGCGTAAGGGGTGTTTCCCATCACTTATCTCCGTGGAGTTGCACGCCGCGCGCTTGGAGCCTGGCGCGGGTGACCTTCATGTCGTTCACGATGAAGAGCCGGCGCAGGTAAGGCGTCTCCGGATCGTGCAGGCGCTCCCATTGGGTGTAGTGGCAGCCGAGCTGCGATTTGATCTCGGGGTCCTTCGTCCGCCGCTGCAGCGAACGGATGGCGGTGAGGGTGTGGGCGAGGGTGGTCATGGTCCATACGCCAGTGTTGGCGCTCCCTGATGTGCGAAGTCCCAAAGGAACCAGGCGTGGTTGAATGATGGTGATCCGGCCGAATCCTCGAACCACTTAATCCGGCGGGTGAGGACGATCTTCTTCGCGAAGGCCCGGTGATCAGCGAAATAGCAGCGTCGGGTCTTGGCGTGGTCGAAGTCGGTGCGCAGGAGCATGGCCACGAACCCGTAGCCCTGTGGTTCGATCAGCTTTAGGGCATGCTCAATGAACTCGTCGGCGAGCGCATAGGGCGGATTCGTTACGATCGCGTACAGGGCGCTTGGCTTCTCGGATAACAGAAAGTCTTCGCCTGTCTCGATATCGGTCCCGCGAACGAGATGTCCGCGGCCCTGAAGCGCCCGCACCATCTTCCCGCTGCCGGCGGCTGGCTCCCAGATGCCCCACTGGCCGGATGGAAGGTGCGGCGCCAGTGCGAACGTCACCCACTCAGGCGTTTCGTAGAGGTCGCGCTCTTTGCGCTCGTACCCGGAATCGCGCTGGCTCACGACCGCACCTCGCAGATTCCGGCTGGCACAGGAACGGCACAGATATCTTTGTTGTTTCCGTTTTCGTTCACGTGTAAGACCTCGTTGTGAGCATGAAAAATCAACAACTTAGGGTACTCGTCTTTCTCGGTTGGAAGGCTGCGGGTCTTCCCACCAAGATCGGCGGTTGACGTTTTCCAATGATCTCCCTCAACAAGGTCTTCGCGGACCTGCCGGTCACCATCTTCGAGGCAATGTCGCAGCTTGCGCGCGACAACAATGCCATCAACCTCGGTCAGGGATTCCCCGACGATCCCGGCCCCGAGGATATCAGGCGGGCAGCAGCGGACGCATCCCTCAACGGCTACAACCAGTATCCGTCGATGATGGGCATCCCGGAATTGCGCCAGGCCATCGCGGCCCACTACGGCCATTGGCACGGGCTCAAGCTCGATCCGATGACGGAGGTGATGGTCACCTCGGGCGGTACCGAAGCCCTGACATCCGCGATCCTCGCCGTCGTCGAGCCCGGTGACGAGGTGATCGTGTTCCAGCCGGTCTACGATTCCTACCTGCCGATCATCCGTCAGGCTGGCGGCATCCCACGCCTGCTGCGCCTCGAGCCGCCGCACTGGCGGCTCTCGGAGGAGATGCTGCGCGGCGCATTCAACCACAAGACCAAGGCGGTGTTGTTCAACAATCCGCTCAATCCGGCAGCGGTGGTCTATCCGCGTGAGGACCTGGAGCTGCTGGCGCGCTTCTGCCAGGAATTCGACGCCGTCGCGATCTGCGACGAGGTCTGGGAGCACGTCCTCTTTGACGGCCGCGAGCATATTCCGCTGATCACGATTCCCGGCATGCGCGACCGCACCATCAAGGTGGGCTCTGCCGGCAAGATCTTCTCGCTGACGGGTTGGAAGATTGGCTTTGTCTGTGCGGCACCGCCGCTATTGCGGGTCGCGGCCAAGGTGCACCAGTTCCTCACCTTCACGACAGCACCGAATTTGCAGGCCGCGGTCGCATATGGGCTCGGCAAGCCGGCCCAGTATTTTCTCGACATGCGCAAGGATCTGGCACGGAGCCGGGATCGTCTGACCAAGGGGCTGGAAAGCATCGGCTTCCCGGTACTGCCGTCGCAGGGCACCTATTTCCTCACCGTCGATCTGTCACCGCTCGGGCTCAACGAGAGCGACGAGGCGTTCTGCCGGCGCATCGTCACGGATTACAAGGTCGCAGCGATTCCGGTTTCGGCCTTCTACGAGAAGGACGCCGTCACCTCTGTGGTGCGGTTCTGTTTTGCCAAGAAGGACGCCACGATCGACACCGCGCTTGAACGTTTGTCAGACGCGGTGCACCGGCGAAAGAGAGTAGGGTGACGATGCGTCGCGCGAGCCGAGCTCGTTTCACTGCCGCTTTGGCTGCGACATTGGCCTGGCTCTCGGCTCCCGCCAATGCCGATGAACGCGTCGTCAACTTCTACAACTGGTCGAACTACATGGCGCCGGGCGTCCTTGAGAATTTCACCAAGGAGACCGGCATCAAGGTGGTGTACGACACGTTCGACGCCAACGAGACGCTCGAGACGCGGCTTCTCGCCGGCAAGTCCGGTTATGATGTCGTCGTTCCCACCGCCTATTTCCTGCAGCGCCAGATCACGGCGCATGTCTTCCAGACGCTCGACAAGTCGAAGCTGCCGAACCTCGCCAATGCCTGGCCCTTCGTGACCCAGCATCTTGCGACCTACGATCCCGGCAATCTCTACGCCGTCAATTACATGTGGGGTACGACCGGCATCGGTTACAACGTCAAGGCCGTGCAGAAAATCCTCGGACCCGACGCGAAGATCGACAGCTGGGACATCATCTTCAAGCCCGAGAACATCGCGAAGTTTAAAGACTGCGGCATCCACATGCTGGATTCCGCCGACGACATCTTTCCGGCGGCGCTCGGCTATCTCGGCCTCGATCCTAATTCGACCAAGCAGGCGGACCTCGAAAAAGCGGCCGACCTCGTCAGCAAGATCAGGCCCTATGTGCGCAAGTTTCATTCTTCGGAATATTTGAACGCGCTCGCGACCGGTGAAATCTGCCTCGTGGTGGGCTGGTCCGGCGACATCATGCAGGCGCGCAGTCGCGTGGCTGAAGCCAAGAATGACATCGAGATCGGCTATGCGATCCCGAAAGAGGGGGCGCAGATGTTCTTTGACAATGTGGCGATCCCGGCGGACGCCCAGCATGTCGCAGAGGCTTATGAGCTGATCAACTACCTCTACCGGCCTGACGTGGCGGCAAAGAACTCCAACTTCCTGTCCTACGCCAATGGCAATCTGGCGAGCCAGAAGCTGGTTGATCCGAAAATCCTCAACGACAGAAACATCTATCCGGACGAGGGGATGCTCTCAAAGCTGTTCGTGATCACCGCGCGCGATCCCGCCACCCAGCGCATCATCAACCGGCTCTGGACCAGGGTGAAGACGGGGCGGTGACCTGAATCGTCATTGCGGTCCGCGCAAAGCGAGGTCCGACAAGCTCCGCGAAGCAATCCAGAATGCTCCTACGACGGCGGGCCGGATTGCTTCGTTGCTTTTGCTCTCAGGAAGAAAGGGTGTCTCGTCATTCCGGGACGTCCCGAAGGGACGGGCCCGGAATCCATAACCACAGGCGAGGATTATGGATTCCGGGCTCGCTCGTTTCACTCGCGCCCCGGAATGACAAAGAGATGCACGCATTTTCATCCAAAACGAGTCGGCCGCTTCCGGCCGGTCCGAGCTCGCTATGACGGTAAAGCGCTTGTCTTCACCGCCATCTCCGATGCAGCCACAGCCACTGCTCCGGATATTCGCGGATCCAGCCCTCGATCACCGAGGTAACCGCCTGCATCGTGCCCTGGATGTCGATCTGGCCGGAGGCATCGCGCACCGGCTTCACTTCCTCTGAGAGTTCAGCGCGGAAGCGGTTGTTCGGCATACGGATGATGCGCACGCCATGGATGGGACATTCGACCTGCCGCAACAGGCGCGCCAGCGTCGGGTTGGCGCGGGTTTTGCGGCCGAAGAAGGTAACCTCGACGCCGCTGGTGAGATACTGGTCGACGAGCATCGCGACATGCTGGCCGCGCTGCAGCGCTTCGGCGAGCCGCAGCGGCGCATCGCGACCGGAGGGGATCAGCGTCCCCATCTTCACCTGACGGATTTCCTGGATGATGCGATCGGCCAAGGCAATGTTCGGCCGGCGGTAGAGGATCGCAGCATCCAGCCCATGGGCGACCGCGGCCAGCGCAGGCAATTCCCAATTGCCGAGATGGCTTGCGAAGATCAGCGCTGGCTTGCCGTCGAGCCGCAGTTGCGCGAACAGCTCATGCGTGCGCTCCTGGATCTCGATGCGGCTCTTCTCGGGGTGAGCGCGGTCATATTGCCAGATGTGATCGAGATGGGCGAACTCGGCGCCGATCCTGCCAAGATTGTCCCAGACGCCGGCGAGGATCGCATCGATCTCCTGCGGCGATTTCTCGGGGAAGGCGGCGGCGAGATTGGCACGCCCGATCCTGTTCTCGCGCAGCGCCGGCCCGATCAGCCGGGTGATGCGGCCGAACAGATCGGCAGTCTTGACCGGATCGAAATAGCGGGTGGTGCGGAGCAGCGCGATGGTGAGCGCGCCGACCGTCGCTTCACCGGCCGGCTTTGTGGCGTCGCGAAGCCGGGCCTTGGTCCGAGCCAGGAGCGGATGCATGTCCGTGAAGGCGGCCGGCGATCAGGCCGGTTCGCGCGTCAGGATCAGCGCAGCGTTCTGGCCGCCGAAGCCAAACGAGTTCGACATCACGGCAGTGACGCGGGCATCGCGCGCCTTGTTGCCGACGACATCCAGCGAAATCGCGGGATCCGGAACGTCATAATTTGTCGTCGGCGGAATCCGCTGATGCTCGAGGGTGAGCAGGGAGAAGATGGCTTCGATTGCGCCGGCCGCTGAAATGGTATGGCCGATCATCGACTTGTTCGACGAAACCGGAATCTTCCCGGTGTGGTCGCCGAACACGGTCGAAATGCCCAGATATTCCATCTTGTCGTTTTCTGGCGTCGCGGTGCCGTGGGCATTGATGTGATCGATCTGGTCCGGCGTCATGCTGGCATCCGCCAGCGTCTTCATCATGCAGCCGATGATCGGCTTGCCGTCGGGGCTCGAGCGCGTGCGATGGAAGGAGTCGGTGAGCTCGCCACAGCCGGCGACGATGCCGAGGATCTTCGCGCCGCGCGCGGTCGCAGCCTCATAGCTTTCCAGCACCAAAGCGCCTGCGCCTTCGGCCATGACAAAACCGTCACGGTTCTTGGAGAACGGCTTGGAGGCGGCTTCCGGCGGATCATTCTGGGTCGACAGCGCCGAAAGCAGGGAAAAGCGGATCAGCGCCTCGGGATTGACGGAGCCGTCAGTGCCGACACAAAGCGCTGCCTGGGTCTCGCCGCGACGGATGGCTTCGACACCGAGCTGGATCGCGGTCGCGCCAGAAGCGCAAGCCGTGGAGAGCGAGATCGGCGACCCCTTGGTGCCGAAGGTCTCGGCGAGACGGCCCGCGACCGAGCCGAACATGAAGCGCTGATGATAGGGCGCGAACCTGCCGCCGCCGCTGATCCGCAGCAGGTCGTCGTAGTCCATGTCCTGTTTGCCGACGGCGCGTCCGACCTCGCGGCGCTGCGGCCACTCGACTTCGACCGGCGCGACCGCGAGAAACAGTGGCCCTGGAAAATCGCCCTTGCTGCCGACACCGGCTTGCTCAAGCGCCTCTTCCGTTGCGAGCTCGGCAAGGCGCTCGGTCAGGCCGGTTGAACTGAACGGTTCGACAGTGAGGAAATCGACCGTGCCTGCCATCGTCGTTCGCAGCCCGTCGATCGGAAAACGGGTTACAGTGCTGATGCCGGATTCGCCGGCAGTCAACTTCGCCCAATTCTCGGTCTTGCCGGCACCGAGCGACGTGACGATGCCCATGCCGGTGACGACGACGATCGGACGTCCGAGCTTATCGCGTGATGCTGCCATGTTATCCCACCCATCCGCCAAAGACTTCAGGTCACGGCCTCGACGAGGGCCATCCCTTCGCCCCGCCAGTGACCCGTCCCAACGACTACAATCTGGGTCGGCGCCTTCGACATTTCAATCTCGACGCCGGATGTATCGCCCGGCGGAAACAGCTGGCTGCGCGAAAGCGATAGGGCCGCGAGGCCCAGTCCCAACGGAAACTGGGTCTCCATCGTGTGGCCGAACCAGGTGCCCGTCGATCTTACCGCAAAATCGGCATGTTCGGCGACAAATGCCCGCTCTTCGGAGGTCGCGGGCTCGGCGCCGGTCGCGCCAGTGATGATGGCGCCGCCGCTCTCAAGCTTGCCCAGGCCCGCCCAGAGCCTTTTCAGCGTCGCGGTGACGTCGCCGGACCGCTGGCGCCTGGAAAAGTCCGAAGTCACGCTGGTCAGCCGCGCGAACGGCTTGGCGCCCCGAGCCTGCGCATGTGCCTTGGACTCGATGACCAGGAAAGCGCCGGCCGAGCCCAGCGCAAAGCCGGGATTGCTCTCGCGCTGCCACACTGGCGCATATTTGTTCTTCAGATTGAAATCGCCGAACTCATAGAGGACCAGGAGATCCTTGCGCTCGCCATTATGCGAGCCACCGATCAGCGCAATGTCGCTTTGGCCGGCAGCGATCCGTGCCAGCGCAATTCGCGCCGCGTCGATGCTGGAGGCTTCCTCACCCATGAAGGTGCGCGAGGTGCCGCAGACGCCGTGAACGATGGCGATATTGCCGGCAAGCAGGTTCGAGAGCTGGGCCAGAAACAGGGTCGGCCGCAGGTCGTTCATCAGCCGCTCATTGAGGAAACCCGGCGCCGAATTGCCCTTGGCTTCCGCGGAGAGGATGCTGGTGTCGACGTTGAGGTCACGCTCGCCGCCGCCGGCCGCGATCACCATGTCCATCCGGCCCAGGATTTCCTTGTTGCCTTTGACACCGGCTGAATCCAGCGCGAGCCCGGCGGCATAGGTCCCGATCCGCTGCCAGCCTTCCATCTGGCGCTGATCGCCCTTCTTGGGGATCTGCTGATCGAAATTAACGGGGGCGAGCGGGTGCACGACGTAGGGCGCGAAGCCCTTTTCGTCGACATTGACGCGTCGCGCCTGCAACGCCTCCCAGTTTGCGTCCAGGCCTTCGCCGAGCGAGGTGGCAAGACCAATGCCGGTAATCCAGACCTCCGCAGGGCCGGCCTTCGAGATGCTGCTATCACTCATGGCAAAAGCGCCTGTTGCGGAAAGCCGACGCGCTTGGCCACGACGTCCATATGGCTGCGCAGATCCGGATTGGGGAATGGGATGTGACTGAAGGTGAGCGTCGCATTGCTGCGCAGCTTGCCGCCAACCCTGATCTTTGCCTCGGTCATCGCGTAGCCGGAGCCCTCATGCAGGACATTGGCATCGATCGTCAGCACTTCGCCAGGAGATACGAAGCCGCGCATCTTCGCCTCCTTGACCGCAGCCAGAAATGGCATGCGCTCGAACTTCATCAGCGCCAGCAGCAGCCAGCCGGAGGTCTGTGCCATCGACTCGATCAGGAGCACGCCGGGCATGATCGGATAGCCCGGGAAGTGTCCCTCGAAGATCGTGCTTTGGTCGGGAACCCGCGCCTCGACCGTGATCGTCTTCTCGTCCGTCTTGAGGTCGAGAATCCGGTCGATGAGCTGGAAATACTCAAGCTGCATGGCGGGCGAATTACGCGCCCGCGCCCTTGGCGGCAACCAGTTCGTCGATACGAGCGCACAGGTTTTTCAGGACGAAATACTGCTCGGTGGTGGCCTTGCCGTCGTTGACTTCCTGAGTCCATTTTTCCAGCGGCAGCTTGATCCCGAACGCCTTGTCGATCGCAAAGGCGATATCGAGGAAATCAAGGCTGTCGATGCCCAGATCGTCGATCGCGTGGCTATCCGGCGTGATCGTGTCGCGTGGGATGTCGCAGGTTTCGGCGATGATCGTGGCGACCTGATCGAATGTAGAGGACATCACTAAGCCTTTGATATATTGAGGGTATAGCCCAGAAATCCCTGGCAGGCGGGCATCGCGGCCCGGTAAACGCCCGTCTCCCGCCGGGTGCGGAGTCGATTGCCCGTATAAAGGAGCGCCGCCCCGAGTTCAATGGAGGCGGGAGGCCCGGATCGGCCGAGTTTGACGGCGATCCGGTCCCGAACCTCCACCGAACTAATAGTTTTCGGTCGTGACCCGGACGCAGTCCCGCCGGCCCATCAGCATGCAATCCTGGGTCCGGCGCAGGTCGGCGATGCTCATCGCAAGCCAGATGCCGATCGCGGTCAGCGCCACCGTAAAGGCGAAGGCGGCGATGTTGGCGAGCATGCGGTGGCGAAAATCGTCCGGCTCTTCCCTAGGTTGTTCGTAGCGGGAGAGGTCCAGCGGCTCAGGGGACGCATCGTGGTCCTGATGGCGCGGCTGCACGGCGACATTGCTGCGTGGCGCGGAAGGGAGCGGGCGGATTGCGTTGCGCGGCCGGAACTGGAGCACCACGTGCTCTTCTTCGGTAGCGATGGGCCGCCGGGTCTTCACTGCGCCGACTCCAAATCAAGTGATCGTATTTAATCTAGCACGCCAAGGCTGTAACTCACAGAACATGTTGTTCATAGCAGGAAAGCGTCGCACGTGATGTCAAAGCTTCACTTCAAACGTGTGATGGAACCGGCCGTAGTCGATCCGGAGCCGTCCGTCATCCGACCTGCTGAGGATGTCGACATAGCGGTGGCCGAAACGGATGTCGGGATGCTGGTAAGATTTTCGTGCGTGCACGGTTTGCGCCGCAACAACATCGTAGCCCGAGATGACCACCATCAGCGATACGTCAGAAGCGTCGAGATCCTCTGTGGTCAGTCCGTGGAGCGGGCTTTCCTCATCGAGCACATGATATAGCGTCCAGGTCAGCGCCAGCGCCGGGCTTTCGTTGCGCAGTAACGGCAATTCGGAAAACTTCCGAAACGCATGGCCTTCCGCGGTCACGACGTTCCTGAACATCCAAAGTCTTGCGCCCGCATTGCCGATGACGTTGTGGCGTTCGTTCGCGAAACGGACCATCAGGGTCGGCGTACCCTCATGATTGGAAATCACGGGATTGTTGGCGAACAGCAGTCGCGCATTCGGCCGCGAGAAGCGAGCAAAGATCAGTCCCGTCATCAGCAACATCGAAAAAATGCCCGTGAACAGCTCCACGGTTGCGATCAAATGGCCGTAATGAGTCTGCGGGTGCATGTCACGCGCGCTTTCGCGGCCCGGTCATTGTCGCTTTTGGTCATCCCTTCCACTGCCCGATTCCGGACCCCCGCCAAGGCTCGCTGCCGGGCTCTACCCAAGGTTAAGCCGTTTGAACGGCGGTTCCATCATGTCATAATTAGGGGGTTGGGAGAATTATTTGGCGGCCAAGACACGGGAGTTTTCAGTCATGGCGAATACGCGCGAACCGATTCTGCAACCGATCCCGATCCTATCGCTTCGTCCGACGCAAATGACGGTCGGGATGCGTGAGGTCAAGGAGAAGCGCAAGCGCTTCCGTGACCACAAATCGAAGAAGAAGCAAGAGGAGATGATAGGCAGGCACATGATCCCCGTGGTGCTGGGGCCTGATCAACGCCACTACGTCGTCGACCATCACCATCTGGCGCGCGCTCTCCACGACGAAGGCATCAAGGACATCCTGGTGACCGTGATCGGCGACCTCACCATGGTCGAAAAAAATGCCTTCTGGGGCGTGATGGACAATAAGCGCTGGGTCTATCCCTATGATGCCAAGGGTGACCGCCGGCATTTCGATGATCTGCCCAAATCGATTGCCGATCTCAAGGACGATCCGTTCCGCAGCCTCGCCGGTGAGCTGCGCCGATCCGGTGGGTTTGCCAAGGACACCACGCCGTTCAGCGAATTCCTGTGGGCCGATTTCCTCCGCCGCAACATGCAGCGCAAGGCGGTGGACGATGATTTCGAAAAGGCGATGGAAAAGGCGATGCAACTCGCGCGAAGCAAGAATGCGATCTATCTGCCGGGCTGGTGTGGTCCGGCCTCGGACGACTAATCCGGCGGCTTATTTCGGTAGCCGCCCCAGCATGTAAAACTCGTCATTGGGCCGCATGCCGGTGAAATTGGCCATCCGGTTTGACAGTGCAAAGAACGCTGCGATTGCGGCGATGTCCCAGATGTCGTCGTCGCTAAAGCCGTGTTGCGCGACCGCGGCGAAATCCTCTTCCGAGATTTCCTCGGCCGAGCGGCTGATTTTCATGGCGAAGTCGAGCATCGCCTTCTGGCGTGGCGTGATGTCGGCCTTGCGGTAATTGACCGCGATCTGGTCCGCTATCAGCGGGTTCTTGGCGCGGATGCGCAGGATCGCGCCATGTGCGATGACGCAATACTGGCACTGATTGGCGGCCGAGGTCGCCACCACGATCATCTCGCGCTCGGCTTTGGACAAACCGCTTTCTTTCTCCATCAGCGCGTCGTGGTAGGCGAAGAAGGCGCGAAATTCGTCGGGCCGGTAGGCCAGCGTCAGGAATACGTTCGGGACGAAGCCCGATTTCTCCTGCACCGCAAGCAGGCGGGTGCGAATGTCTTCAGGCAGCTTGTCGATTGAGGCCGCGGGAAAGCGCTTCATTGGCTGGGTCATGACGAGGTTCCGGCTAGCACTGGAGGATTGCCGGAAACCATAGTTGATCACCGCGCGGGCGCAAGGCGCGGGGTGCGGAGCGGACGTTGTCTCGTGCTACGTCAGATCGCGTGGATTGCAAAAAATGACGCTGGCGTTGACGCCGCCGAAGCCGAAACCGTTCGAGATCGCGTACCGCATCGCCATCGGCCGCGCCGTGTTCGCAACGATGTCGATCCCCTCAGCCGCCGGATCCGGAGTTTCGAGATTGAGCGTCGGCGGCGCGATCTGGTCGCGCAAGGCGAGGATAGTGAAAATCGCCTCGAGCCCGCCTGCCGCTCCGAGCAAATGGCCTGTCGCGGATTTGGTGGCGCTGACGGCAATGCGGCGTTCCCGGCCGAACAGATCGCCGATCGCGGCAAGCTCGCTCAGATCCCCCGCGGGCGTCGATGTCGCGTGCGCATTGAGGTGCTGTACTTCCCCCGCATCGAGCCGCGCCTGCCGCAAGGCGGCCTCCATCGCACGTCGTGCGCCTTCGCCATCGGGTGGTCCCGACGTCATGTGGAAAGCGTCGGCAGCGGTGCCATAGCCCACGATCTCAGCGATCGGAACCGCGCCGCGCGCCAACGCATGCTGCAGTTCTTCGATGACGAGAATGCCTGCGCCTTCGCCCATGACGAAACCGTCCCGCGCCGCATCAAAGGGCCGCGATGCGCGCAAGGGTTGATCGTTGAAGTCGGTGGAGAGCGCGCGGGCCGCCGCGAAGCCGCCGAGGCTAACCAGATCGATGCAGGCCTCGGTGCCGCCACAGATCGCGACATCGGCTTCCTCACAGCGGATCAGCCGCGCGGCGTCTCCGATGGCCTGCACGCCGGCGGCACATGCCGTCACGGGCGTCCCGAGCGGACCCTTGTAGCCGTATCTGATCGAGACTTGTCCTGCGGCGAGATTGGCCAAGAACGATGGCACCGTGAACGGCGACAGTCGGCGGGTCCCACGTTGATCCGTCGTGCGCACCGCCTCGGCGATGGCTGGAAAGCCGCCAATCCCTGAAGCGATGATGGTCGCTGTGCGTTCACGCGCCCGTGGTTCCTGTGGCGTCCACTGCGCCTGGGCGATTGCCTCGGCCGCGGCGGCGAGCGCAAACAGAATGAAGCGGTCCATTTTCCGCTGGTCTTTGGGCGCGGCCGCCGCATCGGGATGGAAGCCGCCCACGGAATCGTCGGCTTTGGCAGGAACGATGCCGGCGATGCGGGCCGGTAGCAGCGAGGACCATTCCGGGAGCGGGCGCAATCCCGACTGGCCGGCCAGCAGCCGCCTCCAGTTCAGGGGGACCCCACAACCGAGCGGCGACACCGCTCCCATGCCGGTGACGACAACACGGCGCATCGTTTACGACTCCAAGGGTGGCGCAATGTCCGGGTTCATCGCCTTCAGGGAGGTGAGGCGTTTGCGCATGCCGCTGCTGGCATGGCGACCCGGAATAAGAACGGCATTGGCTGGTGTGATCGGCACCTGCCTTGCTGCATCGACGAGTACTGGATCGAGCGGGCGGGCGGTCTGCCGGTCGGCGAGCACCAGTGCTTTCCTGGGCGCGAGATGCTTGTTGCCCCACGCATACAGCGCGATGACGACCGGAAAGAAATCGCGTCCCTTTTCAGTCAAGAGATATTCATAGCGCGGCGGCCGCTTCTGGTAGCACCGCCGCTCAAGCACGCCGGTCGCGACCAGATGAGCCAGCCGCCGCGACAGGATGTTCGGCGCGATTCCGAGACTCTGTTGAAACTCGTCGAACCGCGTCATGCCCTGAAAGGCATCGCGCAAGATGAGGATGCTCCACCACTCGCCGACCGTTTCAAGCGCACGGGCCGCGGGACATTCGGCGAGCGAGGACGACTTTGGCTGCATGGTGGGGACTTAGGGTAGTGACTATCAAAATGCAAGTCACTAGTGGCAGCAAATCCCCGCCGTCATCGGGCTGGCGTAATGCCACTACAAGCGTCGAAACCAGGATCCTAGCGCAGCGGCTTCTTCAGGAGCGAGAAGCGGTCGGGATCGAGACCCAGCGATGGCTGCAGCATCGGCGCTTCCACGCCGCGGGGCTCGTACGAGCGCATCGGCGGCCGCTCATTGATGCCGGGATCGTTGGGAACGTCGCGCTGCGAGGTCGCACCGCGCCAGCGCTCCAGGACGGCGGAAACGAAATGCATGTCGTGGCCGGCCGTGACCGACGGCATCGTCTTGATCGCGGCTTCGCTGCGCGGCAGTTGATGTGGCGGCACTTCCTTGAAGCGAAGCCGGGTCGGCAGCGCGACGCCTTCGCCGAACGCCAGCACCTCGCGGGTGCCGAGCGAAGGCACGAATGACAACAGGTTCGCCGCGGCGTCCGAGACCGCCGAACGCAGCAACGACTGGTCGCGCTCGTTGGCGAGCCGCATCGCGAACAGCGTGTTGCACTGAGAAATGATGGTGGCATCGAGCTCGGCCGGGCGCTGGGTCACGAGGCCGAGATAGACGCCGTACTTGCGGCCCTCCTTGGCGATGCGGGACACCGCCTTGCGGGTCGGCCCGAAGCCAATATTGCGGTCGGCGGCAGCGTAGCGGTGCGCCTCTTCACAGACGAACAGAAGCGGAGAAACACCGTCGCTCCACAGGCCGAAATCGAACGCCATGCGGCACAGCACCGACACAACGGAATCGACGACTTCGGCCGGGAAGCCTGCGAGTTGCATGATCGTCATCGGCTTGCCGTTAGCCGGCAGGCGGAACAGATGGCTGATGACCTCGGCCATGGTGTCGCCGCCGACATTGGCGTTGTCGAACATGAAGGCGTAACGCGGATCGTTGCGCACGGTCTCGATGCGCGAGATCAGCTTGTGATAGATGATGCGGGACGAACGGTTTTCCAGTTTGCCCATTCGGTCGTCGATCAGCGAGATCAGGTCGACCAGGCGATACGGTACCGGCGTGTCGACCGTATAGCCGACCTGCTTGGGGTCGACCCGTTTCAACCCGATGCGATCAGCATTTTGGTATTGGGTGTAGATGCCCTTGGCCATCGGAATGACCTCGGCGAGAATGTCGAGCTCTTCGGGCACGCCGGGCCGGCCGGCGAACAGCACATCGACGATTTCCTCGAAGTTGAACAGCCAGAATGGCAGCTTCAGATTGCGCGGGTTGAGCACCAGCGCGCGGTCGCCGAAGCAGCGGCCGTATTCGTTGTGAACGTCGAGCAGGAATATCCGCAAGTTCGGCCGAGATTTGAGGATCTCGTTGAGGAGCAGCGACACGCCGGTCGATTTGCCGACGCCGGTCGAGCCGAGCACGGCAAAATGCTTGGACAGCATTTCCTCGACATCGACATAGGCGATGATCGAGCGGTCTTGCTGCAGCGTGCCGACATTGATCTGGTCCGAGCCGGAGGGTGCGTAGACCGTGCGCAGTTCCTGGCTGCTGATCAGGTCGACGGTGTCGCCGATGGTCGGATAATGCGTCACGCCGCGCTGGAATTTCGGACGGTCGCCGCCAAGGATTTCGCCGAGCAGGTCGACTCCGGCGCTGGCGATGTAGTTGTCCGAGGTCGGCAGATTTTCGCTCGTCACGTCGGTGATCATGGCGACGATGGTGGAATTGGCACAGCGTATGCTCACGAAGCGGCCGACGGTGGCCCGGACTTCCGACACCGGTATCTGGCCCGTCACCAGAAGTCCGATCCGGGCAAGGGATCCACGCACCGAAATCACGCGTCCGAACGAAGTCACGATCTCTGAACCTGCTGTGTGATGAATTAAGCCGACCAGCACTATGGCGGTCCCGGCTAGAGAAACGGTTAAACACCAGCCGTTCAGGGTTCGTTAAATCTGCGGCATTTCGCCATTTTTTGCCGGTCTTGAGGCCGTCCTCGACACGCCGTTGGCCGGTTTCGCCCGATGAATGCGCGATTTCATCGGCCGCGGCTGCGTGCGCATCCTGAGGGACGCTTAACCGCCCATTTACCAGGTGAGTGCCGGGCGCAGATCGGAACGATCCAATCCCCGGACGTGGCCGCCTCTCGCTACTTCTCAATATTCAGCGGGATCGTCGGTACTGGTCGCCGCGGTATGGCGTGAACGGTCTTCTCCCGACCCAGGGCGGTGAGAAAGTCCCTCTCGGAATAAATGGTGCGCTTCTTCAAATGCTGAAACCATTCGGGCTCTTCGATCACGACGACGCTGCTGCTGCGCCGATGTTCGAGCCAGAACGCGGTCAGGTGATAGGCGGGTGCGAAAAGCAGCCGCGCGGTGAGCTCGCCGTCCAGATGCTGAGCATCGATCCACTGGATGGCGTCATCCATTGCCTCGGGCAAATCGGACGACATCACTGCGTGGACTTCCCAGTCGAGCGCGCTCGGTCCACGCGGCTGCGAAATGACGTATTTGCGAGCTTGTCCGCCGATCCTGAGCTGATGGTACCACAAGCCGGTGTGACGAGCGAGCTTTGACAGCGGCATGTCTGGACGCACGATGGCAATGCGGCCCAGGAACCACATCTCGAACGCCTCGGCCAATTCGCCCGTGGAGAATTCGGCTGCCTCGAACATCGTCGGCGGGCTTAGTTTCTCGCTGACGCGTCGCGCGATCTGCCGCAATATGGTTTTGTTGATCTTACGCGACGGCGGCATCTGAAGGCCTGATGTTGCACCAGGTCGCCTGCCACGTCCCTCTGTTGTAGGCGTAGAGGACAGATTGATAGCTTTGT
>Ga0153954_1000957_pt1 | contig 18074 bp, 15 predicted proteins | sample TSFL038MetaG_FD_102277 | JGI IMG/M metagenome (GOLD analysis project Ga0153954, IMG submission 102277) | Attine ant fungus gardens microbial communities from Florida, USA - TSFL038 MetaG | ecosystem: Host-associated > Fungi > Mycelium > Unclassified | place: USA: Florida, Wekiwa Springs State... | reverse complement strand
GCAGATCAGCATGATTCAACTGATGCTCCGGCGACTCGCTGGGGAGAAGCACAAGCCTCCCTTCCGCTACCCACGCCCACAGAAAAGCATCGCTGCGTAAGATTTATGGAACAGACAGTTAGAATATGATCGTCGCTCTGTAGAATTTTCAAGCCGGCAATCTGTGTCAAATCAAAAAATAATAACAATAGAATTTCTATGGTGATACGCAACTCATTGCTAATGAAAATCATGCGAAACGAGAAGTTGTTTCCGCTGGCTACAGCTACATCAAAGCTTCACAGTTTTCTTTGGCGTTCTCAACCGTCTCTGCGAAAGGCGGTTGAGAACGCCAAAGATTCTACTCCAGACTATCGAGGATGAGTGTCTTACTCGCTTGTGCAAGATCATTGATGTCTTGCTCCCCGCCTCCCATCCGCTTTGCCTTCGGCCTTCCCCTTCCCCGCACCGCTCCTGCCGACTCGATCAACCGAAGCCTCAACTTGGCTGCGGTCTCGAGGCGGATATCCCGCTCGCCTGCGTAGGAGCGGCTAAACTGGCGGTTGTCCTGGCAGTTCTGGCTCCCCACCCCAGGAGCTGGCCCCGCCGTCCGCCTCGTCAACCGGTTACCCCGTGACACCGAAGTGAGTACCATGAACGCCGAACCGTCACCTCCTCGTCCGCGGCTCCGCGACATCCACCAGGCCGAGCGGGAAGCGGTGGTTCTCGCCGATCTGGCCGAGCATGGCCCCAGCGTGTTCTCCGCTATTGACCGACGACTAAATCACCTCATGGGCGAGCACCTAACCCGACGCACGCTGTTCGAGCTGGCCAAGGCGGGAAAGGTGACCATCGAGACGCAGACGCTTGTGAGCGGAATCCGTCATGGGGATGACGTGCGACAGCTCCGGTACAAGGCGCGGGTGTTCGCGTTAGTGGAACCGAAGGGGAAGCGAGGGAAGAGATGACGGCGTTCACGAGCAACGATTGCGCCGGCATGCACCCTCGGAGGCGGCCAAGTTCCCGCAGGGGTGGAGCGGTTAATCACGGGCATGGTACGGGGTTCGGATGTGAGGATGTCATGGCCGGCTCCGGCATCGCGTGATCGTCTGGGACGGTGCCTCGACGCACAACCCGATCGAGTTCCTGCGGAATCTGTTCCATGCCTCGGACCTTCCGCTCCCGCGTGCATTATTTCTCTGACCCTCAATAGCGGTTGCTATACAGGTTGAAGACGGTCTCGTTGCCCCTGACGATCTTGACCCGCTGGTCATCGGGCAGCTTGCGCCCGGAGCTCAAGAACCTCTCCAAGTCGTCAGGCATGCCCGGACTAGAGGGGTCGACAATCGCCCTCACCACACCCGATTCGATAAACTCCCTCAGCTTTTTTGGTAGATGCTCAATTCCGGTCGTAGTATAGCTGTTTGCAACCGTAGTGCTGGCAAGCGCGGATGACTTTCCCTTGTATCCGATGAGCCAACCGACCTTGACGTGCAACGTATCCAGGTTCAAAAGCAACCGGTCCAAGAAGGCACCCGAGCCGATATTGCACCCTTTGAATGCGATCAGGCCGGCCTCGAGGAGACCGAAACGGATGCCAAGCATCTGGGCTACGCCTATCGCCGCCATGACTGAAAACTCACCGTTTGATTCGGGGATGAGGCGTAACAACTCATGATTGCTATGAGTGGCAACAATCAGCTTCGTGGAGAGGGTACAGTCCGACAGGCAACCATCGCTGGCGCTGACGAAGCCTGCCGGGACGGTTCCGATGGCGAAACAGCGATCATGCGGGACCTGGTACCGCTCTTTCCAGAGTGTTGCTTGACGATTGATGATGGCATCCCCCGGGCACACGTTCAGGATGCAGACGTCGTCCCACTTCATCAGCCACCCTCCCTCCGACAACGAACCACGCCTCAGTAAGAATAGGCGTAATTCTTGGTCAACTCATGCGCAATCGCTTACAGCCATCCGACTGCCGCTGTTTTGGGGAATTCTAGAAGGGATCGGCGTCCGGCGTCTGGTCGATTCTTGGGTTTTTGTGCCCAATCTTGCGGGTATTCGGCATTGTCCGGCCGATCACCAGTTTGATGACCTAGAGGTGGTCGTGAGGGCATTCCACCGTGGTCTGCAGCGCAGGGTTCCACCGGGGAGTGGCGGAAGGATCGGGCTGGGCTGCGTCGGGCCGCCGGCAACGGTGGGAGGCCACGCGGAGCGCCAACCGGCAAGCCGGGGGAGACGTCACCCGTTCCGGCCGGTCCGGTCGTAGGTAACCGACGCTCGCATGTCTACCACCGGCCGAGCTGCCGGAGCGTGGCGAGGATGGCGACAGGGAACCGGGTTGAGTTCAAGTCGGCGGGGGAGGCCGAGCGGAGCGGGTATCCCACTGCCATAGCCCGACGGCGATTACGGCAACTGTTACCATCAGCGTTCGAACCCGCAGTCGCACGCGGACGGCTTGCATGGGTCACTTTTCGCAACAGACCATCCCGAAAAGGACCGGTTTCGGCACTCCTCTCCAGAGTAACCAAAACTCGCTCAGGAAAGCCTGAAAACCGTCCCAATACGCATCTCGGAATCAACGTCCCTCTCCGCCGCTCGACTGCTGAATTCCGGGACAGGTGGGCCTTAGCGTTGTCTTGTGTTCACGTTAGTGAAATCGAAGGAGAAGCGAAGGAAGTGATGCCGACCATGGGATTACGACGGCAGAACACCGACGAACGACGGTCCCCTCACCGTCGCTCCTATCCTGTCGAGTTCAACTCTGCCGGAACTGCCCCGGCGTAACGCCGACATGACGCTTGAAGTGGCGCGAGAGCTGTCTCTGGTCTACGAAGCTGGCATGCGCGGCGATCTCGGCCAGCGAGAGGTCTCCACACCCCGTTCGGTCTCCGAATCCTTCGACAGGTTTGCGGACTTCAGAAGATTCTTGCGGATGATTGGAACCGCCCTGGCGTGATGCCCACGAGCCGTGGGAAGCACTTGCTGAAACAACGCTGATTCGCGAAACCGGCGCGTAGTGACGCCAGGGGGTGGGACGAACTCGACGGGAGTATCCTGCGGCAGCCGGCGTTGCCCGCGGGTGTTGAGGTCCCGGAGGAGCTCGACAGCCTTGAGATTGGGGCACCCGCCCGGTTGGAGCGGGGCGCCGAGGCGTTGAGGAGCTCCGGCGCGAACTCGCGGAGATAGCTGTAGCGGTCGGCCAAGAAGTCGAAATGGTGATCGTCGGCGGGTCGGGACAGCTCCGTTCCACTCCCTCCTTGCAATCTGGTCGGGTCGCGACTATTCTTACATTTGTCGATTGTCGGTCAGGCAACTCTACAACGTTTCGACGTTTAATCGATTAGAAAGGAAAGCGCACAGGGTTATTGTGGTGAGCCGTTCGGCCGACCTCTGATGAATCGTTCAGTCTTCGCCTGCGTTGTGTTTGATGCCGTTGGTACTCCGACGGCCGGCAGCTTTCAGCGGAACGAGGCTTCACGAGACGATCGTGGGAGAGACCACATCATGAAACGATTAAGTGTCGCGTTGTGTTGGATGGGGCTGCTGACTGTTATCGTACCCGTGGGATACCGGGCAACCGGCTGGTTGTTGCGGTATGACTGGCAACCGAAAACTGACGTTCAGGCGTCGCAGGCCGGACGCGATCTATTTCTCCACGAGTGGACGCCCGGCGATCCGCTGGCCGCCCGAGGCGATGGTTTGGGTCCCGTCTTCAACGCGTCCTCTTGCGCTGCCTGCCATCAGCAAGGGGGAGTCGGAGGGAGCGGATCGCTCGAACATAACGTCACTGTCTTTACCCGAGCGCCGAAAGCCGGCGCAGGAGCCAGCCGCGGAGTGATCCATCAATTCGCGATCGACGCGGCATTCCAGGAAACGCTGCAGAACATCTCCTCGCAATTTCCGAAGAAGAGCCGGCCGACGCTTGACGACCTGCAGGCACTTTTACCCAAGTCCGATAATCCGCCGGCTGGTGTCCAAACCGTCCGAGCCGTCACTATCCCCGAACTCGATATCGGCCAGCGCAACACGCCTGCACTTTTCGGCGCAAGCGTCATTGACGCGATCCCAGACGTGGCGATCCTGGCCAATGAGCGCAATCAGCGTCTTAAGCTTGGCATTTCGGCTCTCAATGGCGAGGCAATTCCCGCCGGGCGTGCCGCGAAGTTGTCCCGCAAGCGCGTCGGAAAATTCGGATGGAAGGCCAACATCGGCAACCTGTCCGAATTCGTGCGTGTCGCGTGCGCCAACGAGTTGGGGCTCGGCAATCCCCTGCAGGCTCAGCCGGCATCGCTGTCGCAACCAGGGTATCGTCCCCGCGGACTCGATCTCACCGACCAGCAGTGCGAACAGATCGCGGCCTATATCGCGTCGCTGCCGCTGCCTCGAGAAGTGATCCCCTCCTCCGCAGACGAGGCCAGCCGCGCCGTCGCAGGCAAAAAGCACTTCAAGCAAATCGGCTGCATCAACTGCCACACTCCCGATTTGGCCGAGGCACAGGGGATCTACAGCGATTTGCTGCTGCACGAGATGGGGGAGGGGCTCGGCGGCGGTGGATTCTATGGAGAAGAGCCGTCATCGCCGGAGGACTTCGACGGTAGCTCGATGACCTCCTCAAGCGAATGGCGCACGCCGCCGCTGTGGGGTGTCGCCGATTCGGCTCCCTACCTTCACGACGGCCGAGCAGCGACCCTTGCCGATGCCATCAAGTTGCACGCCGGTCAGGCGTTGTCGGCTGCGAATCGCTTCGCGGGTCTCTCCGAGGTCCAGCAAGAGGAACTGATTGCGTTCCTCAACACGCTGCGAGCCCCGAGTGTCGTCTGCGAGAGGCGCGAAATGATGACGAGCCAGATACCCAACAGTTCGGCCGCTCGCGTTGCCTTCGGGAACTCGCCCAAGGTCAACGTCGCACGCCTCGATTTCGAGTGACTTAGATCGCTAGTTCGGAGGACGGAGTCCGATGGGGCAGGTCCTCCGTCATTCGGCTGGGCCGGTAGTCGCCGCGCTCCGGATCGATCGGCTGCCGGCACCACCGCGTCCGCCGGCGGCCCCCGGCCCGCTGTCGGTCAAGATTCGTGGCTCCGACGCCACGCGCATCGGAACTGTGGACGCCGAGGATTTCAGCTTGACGCCAGCAGCAGTATCGAGCGCCTCCACCTGAGCGGCACGAGATGGTTCGCCGGCCCGTCGGTGCAGGCCCAGCGCCGGACTGCCCAACGCCGGTGCTGACTCTGGCCGGTCGAACGTGATGATGTCGTGTCGGTTGATTTTTGATTTTGGGGTTCATTCAATTGCCGGGCATAGTTTCGCCGCGGGCTGGAGAACGGCTGATGGGCAAATTGGGTGGGCGGATCTCGCTCCGTGGGGAGCAGGGGGGGGCTTCTTCTGCCTTTCGTCCGCCCTGCGCCTTATTCTCATGGGTCCTTGTCGTTGTTGCCTTCCTGCTGGCCACGCCTCTCGTGGCTTTCGCGTCCGGCGAGGAGCGAACGACCGTCGGGGAGGACCTCTTGATTCGAACGGACACGCGCTGGGCGGGAGGCGCTGTCGGTGGCTATCTTCCTGTGCGAGTGGAGATCACGAATCGGGCTGGCGCGCGGTCGCTGGTGCTCGAAGTCACTCCCTCCGACCGGGCGCATGGGGCGACGGTCAAGCGGGTCGTTGGCGTGGATGAGCACGCGACGGTCCGTTTCACGCTTTCCATTCCGCTCGCGGCTTTTCGACAGGGGCAGCTTCGCGTCTACGACCAGCAAGGGGAACTGCCCTCGCACGTGCGTGTCATTGGCGGCGCGGCGGCGTTTGGCGTCGAGATGGCGCCTGCAATGCTCGTGGTCTCGTCCCGGCCGGTGGATTGCACGGATTACATCACGGCGGCCGCTGGCTCGCGCAACCCGAATCGCTTCGGCGAGCTGCGAGCGACGGACGCTTCCGCACTTGTGGAAGTGGTCCCGCCGGACAGTTTGCCTGATTCATGGATTAATTTTAGCGGACTCGATTTTGTCGCCATTTCGCGCGACGACCTTGCGAATCTCGAGCCGTCGGTGCGATCGGCGGTCTTGAAATGGGTCCGTTGCGGCGGAAACTTGATTGTTTACGATGCGGGCGAATCCTCCAGGGACATCGAGACGCTCGAGCGCCTGCTCGAATTGAACGAGGACGCGGCAGTCGGCCCGAGATGGACGAATTCGGGTGGGCGCGAAACGCCATTGCCCTTTGCGACACGCCAACTCATGCTCGGACTTCTTTGCGCATTTCCCGATCAATTGCCCGACTCGTCGAGCGCGTGGTCCACATTCTTGAGCAGCGTCGGTGAGCCTCGCTCTTCATGGCTACACCGGCATGGCATCGCGCCCAATTTGGGGACCGGGGAATTCTACTATTTCATGAATCCCAATATCCGCGGTGTTCCCGTCTACGGCTTCATGGTCTTGATTACCGCTTTCGCTGTCTTGATCGGGCCCGTGAACTATTTCTATCTTCGGCGCAAGAGGTTGTTATGGCTGCTCCTTGTTACAGTGCCAGCCATGGCTCTCGTGACGAGTGTGCTGCTCGTGGGATATTCGGTAGCCGCGCACGGGTTTAGCATCAGGTCGCGGATACGCAGCCTGACGGTGCTCGACCAGAAGAGCCATTCGGCGGTAACGGTCGCGCGTTTGGCTCTCTTTGCCGGGGTGGCGCCCGCGCGCGGTATGCAGTTTTCCCCGGAAACGGCCGTCTATCCCGTGTTCCCGCCAACGACCGGGCCGGGTGCTTTCACAGTCGACTGGACCGAGAACCAGTCGCTGACGTCGGGCTGGCTGTTGTCACGGACGCGAACGCAATTCTTGACCATTCGCCATGCCGAGCAGCGAGCTCGCGTCGACGTCAAGCAGGGACAAGACGGCGGCCTTGCGATTGTCAACGGATTGCCCTGGGAGCTGGAGGCTGTGCTTGTGGCTGACGCATCGGGCCGGCTGTTGTCGGCGCGGAATGTTCTGCCCAACGCAACCGAGCTGCTGGCCGGCGCCTCGGAGACGAATCGGTCGGACTTCGTCCGGCTCTTGGACCGGAACCGTCCTGAGCTTCCCGACAATTTCAGCCCGCCCGTTGTCAATCCGCTGTTCGTTCCTCGCGTTCAACAATTCGCGGTGATGTCGGGCCTTCCAGAGCCGCATTTCGATTCGAATCTGATGGAGCGGCTCATTCGAACGTGGTCCCAGGACCTTTCGACCCAAAAGACGTGCCTCTCACCGCGCTCCTTTTTGGCGGTCCTCCGCCAGAATCCCGGTGTCGACACGGGAGTTGAACCGACAACCGAACAAGCAGGCTGCCACCTGCTGTTCGGCTACTACTGATTGGATTGCAGACGATCATGACGGCATCAAACGGCGACGGCGACACGCCAGCGATTGAACTGTGCAACCTGCACCGGCACTTTGGCCGGCTTCGGGCTGTCGATGGCGTCTCGTTAAAGGTCTATCCTGGCCAGGTCATGGGGTTTATCGGTCCCAACGGCGCGGGCAAGACGACCGCGATGCGGATCCTGGCCACGCTCGACGTTCCGACGGACGGAGAGGTCTTCATTAATGGCTATTCGGTCGTCGATGATCCGGACAAGGTCCGTCGCATAGTGGGCTTCATGCCGGACAGTTTCGGCAAGTACGCGAACATGGATGTCGTGGAATACGTCGACTTCTTCGCGAGGGCCTACGGACTTACGGGGAACGTCCGGCGAGACGCCGTCGAGCGCGTCCTGGTTTTCACCGAGTTACGGAAGCTGGCGAACAAATCGATCAAGACCCTCTCCAAAGGGATGTCGCAACGGCTGGCGCTGGGGCGAACCTTGGTCCACGATCCCTCGGTGCTGGTGCTCGACGAACCGGCCGCCGGGCTGGACCCCCGGGCGCGCATCGAGCTCCGGGAGCTGATCCACGTACTGGCGACGGAGCTGCACAAGACGGTGCTCATCAGCTCGCACATCCTCACCGAGCTGGGAGAGATCTGCGACTCGGCCGCGATCATCGAGGCGGGACGCCTTCTGGCCAGCGGAACCATGACAGAGATCATTCAGGCACAGCGCGCCTCGGAAGGGCGCGAGGACGGACCGGCCATTTCGGTTCGCGTGCTGCGCGACGCCGAGAAACTGGAGCACCTTCTGTGCCAGGAGCCCTTCGTGCGTAACGTTGAACTCGCGGACCGGGTCGCTACGTTCGAGTTCACGGGTGTTGAATCTGAGCTGGCAGCGATCCTTACGCGGCTCGTTCAGGCCGAGCTTGAGGTGGTCGAGTTCCACGGCCGGGTCGATAGCCTGGAGGATGCGTTCATGGCCATTACCAGGGGGATCACGCAATGAGCGTTTCCTCAGCAATCGTCAGCCACCTCGAGCACCTGGGCGACCGGTGCAATCCCATCGTCGTGAAGGAGGTGCGCCAGGCGCTCAAAAGCCGCCAGTTCGTCGCCACTTTTCTGCTCCTGCTCCTGGCGGCGTGGGCCGCGTCGATTTTCGGCGTGTCGTATCTGGGCGAGTCGATCGACTACGGATCCTCGGCAGTGATGTTCTATGCGGGATTTCTGTTCGCTCTCTGCACGGCGACGTTGGTCGTCGTTCCATTCTCGACGTTTCGCAGCATTGTCGAAGAGCGCACCGAGACAACACTTGAACTGTTGCAAATCACGGCACTTTCGCCCGTGCAGATCGTCCGTGGCAAGACCCTAAGCGCGATGGTGCAGGTGCTGGTTTACTACTGCGCGATCGCTCCCTTCATCGCATTCACGGCGCTCTTGCCGGGCTTCGACATTATCCACGTGACCTTTTCGCTGGTCATGCTTTTGATCACCTCGCTGTGTTTCTCCTTGATCGCCCTGGCGATCGGCACCCAAGCCCGCAATACGACGTTCCAATCGCTCTCGTCGCTTTTCGTGATCGCGATGGCCTTCGGAGGAATGGGAACCTTTTTCGGCTTCATGACGGCGGCCGGTAATCGGATCCGATTCGACGAGTCGGATACGTGGTGGGGGCTCGCCCTGGTCGTGTTCCTCGGGCTTTCGACCGGATATGTATGCGAGCAGGCGGCTATCGCACAGCTCACTTTCGATTCCGATAACCGTAGCACGGGCATCCGGTTGGCCACGGGTGCGCAGTGGCTCTTTTGCTGGATCGGTCTGCTGACATTTCTCATCGTGCGCCAGCAGCCGCCGATGGCTTCCGACGGGTTGACCACCATTTTGACGCTGACCGCGACGCAAATCACGGCAGCGGGTCTGTTGTTCGTCGGCGCGCCCGATTCTCTGTCGCGACGCGTCAGCCGCGGCCTGCCCCGCACGCGCGCACTGCGAGTGCTATGGGCACCCTTTCTGCCGGGTGCGGCGCGCGGGCTGCTTTATGCCCTCATGTCGCTGGTGCTGCTCGCCTTTATTGTGATCGTCCTACTCCCGCAGCTTACTATGAGCAGTATCTTGAACGATTGGCAAGCCACTCGATACGCGATCGCCCTGGCGGCCTATTCGCTGATTTATCTCGGAGCGGGCACGCTTTTTGGGCGACTGCTGCGGCGCGTGGCGCAACGAATCCAGTCGTATCAGGTACTTGCGATTCTGGCCTTGGCGAATCTGCTCTTGATCGTTGCGGCCGAAGTGATCCACTTCCTGTCCCGAGTGAACACGCCACAGCTCTTCGATGTGGTCAATCCGGTTTTGACGCTACGAACGATCGCCGATGCCGATCGCGGTTCCGTCGATGCCGTCGCCTGCCTTGTGGTCGCTGCGGTTGTCGCGATAGCGGCGAATATGAGTGCGCTTTGGTGCGGGGTTCGCGACGTTGTGAAGAACCCGGTCCGTGGCCCGATCGAAAGCCAGTCGCATCCCGCTGGGATCGTCGATTGACGGGCGTGAGCCATGGCCTGGGTTTTCTCAGTTGCTGCGGCCCTTACGTTCGGAGCACCCCCCAGGGTTACCGAACTATAGGTGTAAGGATTCATTACTGCTAAATATCAGCTCGCGTCAGGCGTTTTCTCCCCGAAACTCATCAGCAGCGTCTCCAACTCCCGCCGTCGTGGTTCAAGCATGGCCCGGATGGCGTAACGGTTCAGCGGGTAAATATTCGCGAGGACTCCGACTCCGGGAATCGCCACCGTCGAGACGGGAAGGAGCGCCATCTCGACGGGCAACCGGCCCCTCACTCCGCCCGCCCGATCCCGTCATTCAGGTTGCCTGATCGATCATCAAGCCACGACTCGGGCCGTGAACGGCCACCGCTCATCCGATGGCGGCCGGACAGGGCGATGCGAGCCGCGACGGACGCGCGCGGGCATTACCGTCTGGGCGGCCTCCCCGTGGGCCATCCGGTCGAGCTGGCTACGTCCGGGGCGTCAGTTCACCGGAACAATGCCAGGCTCTCGAGCCGATCGTCAGGATCCTCGATCCTGGCGGACAGCCGCTCGCAGGTGCGACCATCAGCGGCGCGACCTCGACCGATCTGATCCGTGAATGCTGGTGGCAGTCGCGGCAGACCGGCGTCTTTCGCGTCGCCGGCCTGACCCACCATCGGAACCGGATCCTGACGATCCATCATGAAGGCAGGTGTCTCGCCGGAACGCTGGCCGTCCGAGACGCGGAGCCCGGCCCGCTCGTAGCCAGGCTCCGGCCGTGGGGCACGGTCTCCGGTCGGCTGGTCGACACCGCCGGCCGGCTGCGGCATTGACTTATCAAGATTCCTACTCCGGCAGGAAACCCTTCGCGCAGGCCTTTCCAAACGACGTGACGACTGACTCGAGCGGGCGTTTCACCTTTGACGGTCTGGTGCCCGAACGGGAATACGTCAAAATCCTCGAGCGCCACCTGTGTGCCCGGCTCCATGTGAATTTCCCGACTCAGTCAATGGCCGTCGACGCTCCGTTTGTTGGAACCAAGGCCCAGGATCGTGATGTTGTGACTGATCTCTAACTCGCCGCTCGTCAATTTGATGTTCGCGCCATTCATCAAGCTATCAAAGTTGATCGAATCACCGTCTTGAGTGTCCATAATCGCCTGACGCAACGAGCCGGCGCCGGAGTCGTCCGCGTTCGTCACCGTGATCGTGCTCAGGAGCACTCGGCCTTTCATGTCATTGAAATCTAAACGTGTAGACGCGTAGGCTGGCGGCGATTCGACTCGGCGAGGCTGTTCGTGCATTAACGTCGTGAGTGCAGGAAGCCTCGACCGATGAAGTTGTCTGATTCAGTCACATCCCACGCCGATCGTCTTGAGGCGAAGCCGAGCATCGGGCCCCGACGCCAACTTGCTGAACTTTCTCTGACAGTAGATGACGGGGTGAGGATATGAGGGAACCTCTGAGGGCCTGCTTTTTCTCTTCTCCTAAGCTCGAATGTCGCAGACTTTACCTGACGCTATTGGTGCGCCGGGAAGTCGAGATGATCTCGACTCGAGGCAGGGGAAATGTTGGCGCTGCCTAGCAGCCTTTGCCCCGAGTGTAGGAGCCTCAGTTTCGTCGCGTCCCGATGACTTGGAGTGCCGGCCTGGCGATGGCCGCCTGTATCACCGTGGGGACGGCCGTCGTCGTCCGTATCTGTCCCGCCCGCCTGTGCAATAGGCCCTGCACGGCTGCCCCGGCCGGGACGGGTGGGGGCCGGGTTTTTCGGCCCGGTCGGGACCGCGTCATGGAAATCCTGCGCATTCATGAAAAATCTTGCTAACCTGACGAGGTGTGCGGCTATAGCCTATCAGGGGCAAGCCCCCCGCGCTCGGGTCGTGCCAGGGGAGCTTGCCCTGGCGGTTCGCCTCGCTGGTCGATCGAGATTTGCCATTCCCCCCGGCTGACGTCCTGACTTTAGGGATCTCCCACGGGCCAGGTACCATGCAGCGGACAACGCCCGGATGGGTCCGATGCGCCACGGGGGTCGTCGCGGCCCGATCGTTGTTCATAACTGGAGATTCGGTCCCATGCACCTGGCCGTGAACGGCTTCCGGGAATCCGAGGGCGGCCCGGAGATGGACCGTAGGGATGAGCTTCTGACCGAGATCACGGCCTGTCAGAGGCCTCTCTTCGCCTATATCCGCACCCTGATCGGCCCGCGGAGCGACGTAGACGACATCCTCCAGGAGGTCAACCTGATCCTCTGGCGGAAGCGGGACGAGTTCGACGGCCGGGGCCGGTTCCTGACCTGGGCCTGCCACATCGCCTACCTCCAGGTGCTCGCCCACTGCAAGCGGCGGCGTCGCGAGCAGTCGGTGTTTTTCGACGAGGACGTTCTCGAGGGTCTCGCCGGATGCTTGGCCCAGGAGGTCGAGCGGCTCGACGTCCGGGTCGAGGCGCTGCGCGAGTGCCTCGCCAAGCTGCCCCCCGCGCCGCGGCGGGTCATCCTTCGTCGCTACGAGGAGGACAGCTCGGTCGAGCGGATGGCCGACGAACTCGGCCGCTCGGTCGGCTCGTTGAAGGTGTCCCTGTACCGGATCCGCCAGATGCTCGGAGACTGCATCGCGCGCACCCTGGGAGAAGACCGCCGTGGCTGACCCCGAACCGACGGGACCGACCGACGAACTCGAAAGGCTGCTGATGGAGCTGGTCGACGGCGAGCCGACGCCGGCCCAGCGACGCAGCCTGGCGGCCTTGCTCCGAGACGACCCGGACTCACGCCGGAGGTACACGAGATATCTGCTCCTCGAGTCGTTCATGGCCTGGGAGTTGTCCCACGTCGGCAAGGAAGGCGGCCTCCCCGCCGAGGCCGATGCTCAGGCTGCGGCTGTAGCTACCGCCGACATGCGGCAGGAGAGGGGAGAGGCCGGGCCCGGGCCGCAGCCGCGACGGTCGCGGTCCCGCCGGCTCGTGGCGCTCGCTGCCGCCGCCGTCCTGGTGGTGGTGCTGGCGACGTTCCTTGCCGACCGCGTCGCGTCGCGGAAGCCCGGGGGCTTGCCGCCAGAGGTGGCCGGGCCGGCCGCCCTGGGCGGCCGGCGCGAGGGGGCGGGCATCGACGCTCCCCGGCCCGGATCGAAGCCGCTCGACCCGCGTGCCGTCGCAGTGCTGACCCGGGTGGTTAACGCGGTCTGGGGGCCGACCGAGCTGCCGACCGAGCAGGGCTCGGCGCTGCCGGCGGGGCGGCTGAGGCTGACCTCGGGGCTAGTCCAGCTTGAGTTCTACGGCGGCGTAATCGTCGTGCTGGAAGGCCCCGCCGACTTCGAGCTGATCGCCGCCGACCGAGCCTATTGCCGACGCGGCCGGATGCGGGTCCGAGCCCCTCTGAAATCCAGCCGGTTCTCGGTCGGGACACCGAAGACCGACGTGGTCGACCTCGGGACCGAGTTCGGCGTCGTGGTCGACGCGGTTGGCGGGTCGGAGGTCCAGGTCTTCGAGGGGAGCGTCGAGCTGCACGACGACCCCCGCAGCGCGGCCCGCGGCCGGCTGCTGTCGATGGGCGAGGGGCTGAGGATCGACGCCGGCGGCTCGTCGCGGCAGGCCGAGGCGGACCCCAACGCCTTCGTCGGGCCGAGGGAGATGCAGCAGCGAGCTTCGACCGAGGCTGGCCGGCGGTATCGGTCGTGGCTGGAGTTCAGCCGGAAGCTGCAGGCCGACCCTAGCCTGCTCACCTATTACTCGTTCGAGGGGCAGCAGCCCTGGGACCGAACGCTGCTCGACCGGTCCGTCCGCCCCGGCCCGCGGCGTAACGGCGGCATCGTCGGCTGCCAGTGGGACGAGGGGCGCTGGCCCGGCAAGGCGGCGCTGGATTTCCGCCGAACCAGCGACCGGATCCGGGTCGACATCCCGGGCGAGTTCGATGCCCTGACCCTGATGACCTGGGTCCGCGTCGACTACTTCAACAACCGCCTGAACGCGCTGCTGCTCTCCGACGGCTGGGAGCACAACGAGGTCCACTGGGAGCTCAACGGCGACGGGGTCCTCATCTTCGCCGTCCGGGACGGGGTCATGAGCTATTCCCCCGTCGTCCTGGCGGAGGGACAGCTAGGACTCTGGACCCACCTGGCCGCGGTCTACGACTCGCGACGCCGGACCCTCACGACCTACGTCAATGGCCGGGCTGTCCACTCCGACGCGGTCGCGGCGGACGGCCGGGTGGTAATCGGGAGCGCCAATCTCGGCAATTATGGCGACCCCGCACCGGACGAGGCGTCCGACCGGGTCATCCGCAACCTGAACGGGCGGATCGACGAATTCCTGATCTTCGACCGGGCGCTCGACGCCCGGGAAATCCGAGCGATCTACGAGATGGGCAAGCCGACGTCTTGAGCCGAAGCCCCCCACGGGTCCGGGGCCGTCGCGCGCCGTCCTCGCCGCCATTCGACCGAATACCTTCTTCCGTCGTCCCTCTTTACGCCCCCGCCTCGGCGGCCCGGGGGGGGCTACGTACCTCGGGATCCGTCCGCCATGTGTCCCCGTTCCTCATCGTCAGTCAATTGTCTAGGGAGGATTATATGACCTTGCGTAGACGCGGTTTCACTCTGATCGAGCTGCTGGTGGTGATCGCGATCATCGCCGTATTAATTGCGTTGTTACTACCTGCCGTGCAGGCGGCGCGCGAGGCCGCCCGGCGCGCGCAGTGCGTCAACAACATGAAGCAACTCGGCTTGGCCATCGCCAACTATGAGAGCAGCAACGGTGCGCTTCCCCCGACCGGCACGGCTTTCTCGACCGACCCGAACGGCAACGACTTCTCGATGAAGGTGCGGTTGCTCCCCTTCTTCGAGCAGACCAACGTCTACAACGCGCTGAACCAGTCCTACTTCTCGCTCAGCCCGACCCAGCCCGCCATCAATTCGACAGCCGCGAGCATGACTGTCAACTCGTTCCTCTGTCCCTCCGACGGCAATAGCCCCGGCTATTCGTTCAATGGGTTCATCCCCGGGCAATGCAGCTATGCCAACAATCTCGGCCTTTGCTACTCGCTCAACGGCAGCCAGTTCGACGGCCCGGCCTACCGGATCGGCGACGGCATGAGGAATGGACCCACCGTGACCCTGTCTTCGATCACCGACGGGACGTCGAACACGGCGATCTGGAGCGAGTGGCTCCGGGGGAAGAACACCAACACGGGCAAGCAGGCGATCTGGACCGCCACCCAGGGTTTCAGCAACCCGGGCTTTCCGATTATGATGGGGAGCCTCGCGCTGACCCTGCAGAACGTTGCCCAATCATGCCAGCCGAACATGACCACAACGGCGACCTGGGACCAGAAGGGGGCGGCCTGGGCGCCCGATTATTGCGGCGTCGGCGGCGGCTACAGCCACCTACTGGCGCCCAACAAGCCGGCCTGCTTCTTCTCGAACTACAACACCGCCCAGTACGGTCCGTTCCCCGGCAACGACGACATCACGATGATCGGCGCCCAGTCGAACCACTCCGGCGGGGTAAACGTCGGGTTCATCGACGGCTCGGTCAAGTTCATCAAGGACAGCATCGCGCTGAACGTCTGGGGGGCGATCGCCACCAAGGCCGGCGGCGAGGTTATTGACGCCAGTAGCTACTGAGCGCGGGCGATCGCGGCCGGAGGTATCCGAAAAAATATCTCGGCGCCATTGTATAAATTTTCCTTGCGGTATCTGACGACGCTTGAGAACGACCCGGGGGAGGGCCGCCTGGCCGGTCCTCCCCGCGGGTCGGCTCCGGTTGCGATATTCGCACCGGATTACTACAAGATCATGACTCAATCGCCACACATGCCAGTCTTCATTGACTAGGGCGGTTTGCGATGGGATCGCCTGCAAAATCCCGGAAGATCGGAGTGAAATCCCTGGGATTTCTGTGCGGGACGCACTATCAACCGATGCTCTGTAGATGGGCGGATGGGGTGGTACTGACGGCTTGTCCACCAGTGGTGCTAGCCTCGGTCCATTGGACAAGCCACCAGGGCTACCCGCTACGAGAGCCTCAGCAGGCCAAGGTCTACCCTACAAAAACTGAGTGAAATCGCTGGGAGTTCTGTGTGGGCGCACCCTAAACCGATGCTATCTACATCGACCTGGGACTTTCCACTCCCTTGCTTTGGGTGTATGCCATCCGAACGGTACTTGCTCCAGACCCGCCCACTCGACACGTTCGCCTCGAACGGAAGGATCTTTCGGACTGTCGCGAAGAGTTCTCGCTAGACACCATTCTTAGGCTCCTCCTGCCGCATCATCGCCTCCCCATGCCCAGAAATCGCCGAAATCCGTGATTCAAGTGAGAGGCGCAGAAGGCTTTCATTTCTCGACAACGATGACGCCTCGGCCTGCTCGAGCCTGGTGACACTTGGAACGCTACTGAACAATGTGTAAAATCTCAGCAATTTCCTTCATCAGATTTGCGAGGTAGTTTCGGGAGGCGAAACATTTCAAAACTAACTCGTGTGTTGATTGTATTGATCTGTAAGAAATCGAGAGTTTGTCAGAAATTATTAATATAATATGTGAAGATAAAGTCGGAGCTAGCGGGTGCAATATCCTCGATCGCCGCCTCAACTACGTGATTGTCGGCGGGGGTTCGATCGGTTGCATGGTTGCTCGTCGCCTGGAGAGCGGCACCGATACCATTCTTCACTTGCTCGAGGCGGGAGGACCGGACGATGGAACTGCACCGCACGGATGCCGGCGCTGTCAAGCTATGGATCAAGGCCATGCAAGACCATGGCATGGCCGTGGCCCCAAGGTCAAGGAGACCAGAATGACACTTACCATTCGCACTGCCCGGAGTGCCGTCATTGGCTTGATTGTCCTCGGCACTGTTGTCTTCGTTCCGGCCGGCACGTTCGCCTATTGGCAGGGCTGGGCATTTATCGTCACATTCACGGTTTTTACCAATATTATTGGGGTCTATCTTGCACTCAAGGATCCCCTGCTGTTGGAACGGCGCATAAAGGCTGGGCCTGGTGCGGAAAGGCGGCCGGTGCAGAAGGTGCTCATTACGCTTGCCATGATCGGTTTTGTCGCGCTGATCATCGTCTCGGCGCTCGACTGGCGTTTCGGCTGGTCGCATGTGCCGGCATGGGTGTCGGTACTTGGGAACATCTTGGTGGCGGCCGGTCTCATGATCGACCTCTGGGTCATGGTCGTGAACAGCTATGGCTCCGCGGCGATCGAGAAGATGGAGGGCCAAAAGGTGATTTCCACTGGCCCCTACGCATGGATACGGCATCCGATGTATGCGGGTGTGCTGGTCATGGTTATCGGCCTACCGCTGGCACTCGGCTCCTATTTGGGGCCTCCTGTTCCTCCTGCTCAACGTGGTGACCCTCGTGCTACGCATCCTTGACGAGGAGACGATGCTGCGACGGGAACTCGAGGGTTACACCGACTATGCGCGAAAAGTACGCCATCGGCTTGTGCCCGGACTGTGGTGATTATGTTGCGCGGTAGCGATATGTTGGCCTCGATCGTCTCGAGCTTGCCGGCTCGCTTCAGGGCCGCCAGCAGTTCGGCGTGCAGGCGATCACACACGCCGGCCTCCTCCCAGGTCCGTAGCCGGCGGTGGGCGGTGCGGTCGGAGAAGTCGAGTTCGGCCGGGACGTCCTCCCGGCGGCAGGCGGTGGCGAACACGAACCAGATGACCCGGACTATGACCCGATGGCCAACCCGGGGTCGCCCACCTTGATGGCGATGGGTTGCTTGGGAGAGAGGTGGTGGGCGTCGTTCTCGACGAACGCATCCGGCATGCTGGCGTCGGCCATAGCAGTAATCCCCGTGTGAGAGGAGCATTACCTCTCCCTGGCTCAAAACCGATGCCAAATAAATCGGCAAATCTTGTTGTGAGCATGAGTAAAATTGTTGAGCCTGATCCACGTCGTCATCGTCGATCAGCCCGAAGCCGGTTACAAAGTTGCCTTCATCTGAGGCGAGGAACAGAGCGGCTTTTGCAACCTCTTGGGAGGTGCTCATACGCCCCATCGGCACCTGAGCGATAAGCGGCGGCCTGGCTAGAGCGAATTTCGCTCGGATAGCCCACACGAAAGCTGGAAAGTGATCACGTAGCTCAAGGGCAGTAAGAGGCTCTGCCGGTGGTACTGGTGGCTTGTCCACCATCCCTCTCAACATTTACGTTCGCTGATGCAAAACAAGCCCTGCTACCACAAAGGAACGAATCGCAACTTGGGAGGCTTAAATAAAAGAGATAAGCTCGCGAACCTGCCGTTCGCGTT
>Ga0153954_1000956_pt1 | contig 18080 bp, 15 predicted proteins | sample TSFL038MetaG_FD_102277 | JGI IMG/M metagenome (GOLD analysis project Ga0153954, IMG submission 102277) | Attine ant fungus gardens microbial communities from Florida, USA - TSFL038 MetaG | ecosystem: Host-associated > Fungi > Mycelium > Unclassified | place: USA: Florida, Wekiwa Springs State... | reverse complement strand
CCAGGAGACGTGGTTGGTGACGACCAGCGCGGCGATTTCACGGGTCTTCCGGCCGACGACGGTGACGCGCACTTTCACCAACGAGAGGACGATTGTGTAGAAAAGCCGCGGCAGGATCTGGCCATAGCGCGGTGCCACCTTCAACAGCGCAGCTTGAATCGGCGCGAAAATCAGGAACGAGGCGAAAATCGTCAGGGTCAGCGCCGCGGCGCGCAGGCCGACCGCGCTCCATAAAAAGCCGCGTGAAATGAGGCGCGAAATCGGGTAGGACATGGGTGTGGGTGGCGGCAGCCCGCGTCATCAAAGTTTCGTTCGGGCTCACTAGCCTCGACAGACCTTATCTGAGCAGACGATTCGATAAAACATGTGGCCGATAGAGCCCTTTGGCGCCGTCATCCCGTTTTCACCCGGCCGGCGTCTGCTGCGCCCCAAGCGTGCGACGCTCGGCGATCTGCCGCGCGTGCTCGGCCGTTGGGGCGATTTCGAGATCCGCATCGCCCGGGGCAAGGAAATCCGCAAGGCACAGCGGCTGCGCTACAAAGTCTTCTATGAAGAGGGCGGCGCGACCGCCCATGGCCATTCGGCGCTCGTGCGCCGCGATATCTGCCCCTTCGACAAGTTTTGCGATCATTTGCTGATCGTCGATCTCACGGCGCGCAACGCCTTCGGCCGGGTCAAGCCGAAGATCGTCGGCACCTACCGGCTGCTGCGCGGCGAGGTGGCGGCCGAACATGGCGGCTTTTACAGCGAGGGCGAATTCGACATCGCGCCGCTGCTTGCGCGCCATGCCGGCAAAAGATTTCTCGAGCTCGGCCGTTCCTGCGTTCACGCCAAATATCGCTCGAAGCGGGTGATCGAGCTTCTCTGGCGCGGGCTCTGGACCTACGCCCAGCATTACCACGTCGATGTGCTGTTCGGCTGCGCCAGCCTGCCGGGCACCAATCCGCTGGCTTTGGCGCTGCCCTTGAGCTTCCTGCATCATCATGCCTCGGCCGAGGCCGACTGGCAGGTGCGTCCGCGCCAAGGCCGCGCTGTGGCGATGGATGCGCTCGACGAGGGCACGTTCGACAAGCGCAAGGGCCTCGCGGCATTGCCGCCGCTCATCAAGGCCTATCTGCGGGTCGGCGCGAAATTTGGCGAAGGTGCGGTGATCGATCCGCAATTCGGCACGATCGACGTCTTCACCGTCATGCCGGTTGCCGAAATCGAGCAGCGCTATATCGCCTATTACGGCGGCGAGACGAGCGAGAGCGCCGCGGCTTAAGCAGCCCCGTCATTGCGAGGCGCGTGAGCGACGACGCAACCCAGCCTTTGCCCCTGGATTGCTTCGCTTTGCTCGCAATGACGCCGGTCAATTACGACCGGTAGTCGCCGTTGATCTCGACATATTCCTTGGTGAGGTCGCAGGTATAGACCGTGGCCTCGCCCTTGCCGAGGCCGAGATCGACGCGGACGGCGATCTCCGGCAGGCGCATCAGCGCCGCGACTTTCTTTTCATCATAGGCGGGATCCCGCAGGCCTTTATGGGCGACGCGGATGTCGCCGAACCAGATCGCCAGGCGATCGCGTTCGGCCGGCTCGCCCGCTTTGCCGACCGCCATCACGATGCGGCCCCAATTGGCGTCCTCGCCGGCGATCGCCGTCTTGACCAGTGGGGAATTGGCGATGGCCTTGGCGATGATCTTCGCCGATTTGTGGCTCGTTGCGCCTTCGACCGTGACGGTGACGAATTTGCGCGCGCCTTCGCCGTCCCGCACCACCTGGAAGGCGAGATCGCGCAACACGCCATCGAGCGCATGGCGGAAATCTTTGAGGCGGCGGTCAAGGGCGTCGATCTTCGGCGCACCGCGTTGTGCCGCAGCGCCCGTGGCGAAGAGGAGCAGCGTGTCCGATGTCGACGTGTCGCCATCGACAGTGATGGCGTTGAAGGACGGCTCGACGCCTTTCTCGAGCAGCTTTTGCAAGACAGGCGCGGCGATCGGCGCATCGGTGAAGATGAAGGAGAGCATGGTCGCCATGTCCGGCGCAATCATGCCGGCGCCTTTGGCCATGCCGGCGATCGTCACCTCGACCCCGTCGATCTGGGCCTTCGCGATTGCGACCTTCGGGAAGGTGTCGGTGGTCATGATCGCTTTGGCAGCACCGAGGAGGCCGGCCGGCGAAGCCTCACGGGCGAGCGTCTCGAACACGCCGTCGAACTTCTCGGCGTCGAGCGGTTCGCCGATGACGCCGGTCGAAGCGATGAAAATGTCGGCCGGCCGTATGCCCGCGGCAGCCGCGGCGAGATCAGCCGTGCGTTTGACCGCCTCGGCGCCGGTCTTGCCGGTGAAGGCATTGGCATTGCCGGAATTGACGACGAGCGCGCGTGCCTTGCCGCGGCCGAGCCGCGCCCGGCACCAATCGACCGGGGCGGAGGCGCATTTCGATTTGGTGAAGACGCCCGCGACCTGCGTGCCCTTGTCCAAGAGCGCAAGCATGATGTCGGTGCGGCCTTTATAGCGGATGCCGGCCGCGCCGGTTGCGAAGCGCACGCCGTCGATCGGCGGAATTTCCGGGAAGCTCTTCGGCGCGAGGGGAGAGATTTTGGCGGGATCAGACATGCGGGGACCGGCGTTGAACGTGTCCGTCCATAGCCGATCCACTGTAACAGGTCGATGAATTTCCCGGCCTGTCGGCGCCGTCTATTTCTTGTCTGGCACCGGTGCGGGCACCGACGCGGGAGGGACGGGGGCCGGCTCCGCGCGCACGATCTTGGCGTCCTTGCGCAGGCTTTCGACGAGCTCCGTCTGCGCCTTCTGGATCACATAGGCCGTCACCTGGCCCTTCACCTGATCGAAAGGCGGGAATTGGGTCTGGCGGACGGCGAGCACCTGGATGATGTGCCAGCCGAATTCGCTCTTCACCGGCGCCGAGATGTCGCCGACCTTGAGTTTGAAGGCCGCATTGGCAAATTCCGGCACCACTTTCTCGCGGGTGAACCAGCCGAGATCGCCGCCATCGGAGCCCGTGTCCTTCGACAATTCCTTGGCGACCTTGGCGAAGTCCTCGCCCGCCTTCAGCCGTTTCTCGACCGCCTCGGCCTCGGCCTCGGTCGCGACGAGAATATGGCGCGCATGGATTTCTTCTTCCGGCTTCTGCGCCTTGGCGGCCTGCTCATAGGTCTTTTGCAGCGTGTCGGGCGTGACGGCGTCGCGGGCGACCTTGGTCAGCAAGGCTTCCATCAGGACCTTCGAGCGGTAATAGGCGAGTTCCTTGGCGAATTCCGGTCCCTGGTCGAGCTTGTCCTGTAGCGCCTTCTGCGCCACCAGCGTCCCGTCGATGAGATAATCGAGGAGATATTGCTGCCGGCCCTTGGCATCGAGCTGGCGCGGGATGCTGTCGCCGAGGTCCGCGGCGGCGATGCGCAGATCATCGTCGGTGATGTTGACGCCATTGACGGTTGCCAGGACGTTGGCGGCGGCGGCCGGCGCGATCGGGCCGAAGGTCGCCAGGATCAAGCCGACGCCGAGCGCGCCCGCGTGCAATCGTTTTGCGCTAATCATGCGGAACTCCTCGAGGTCGGATCGTCAGGGGCCCCAGGGTGGGACATAGCGGGGGCAATTCCGGCTTAAATGGGTCCGGCCGGTCCGCCAAGAGCGAAACGCGAAAAAAGCGCGAAACGTGAAAATGCCGTTCGATTGACAAGCCGGGACCCCCCTCTTATCTCTCGGGCACTCCGGCAGGGTGGATTGCTGCACTGCGTTCGGGGTTAAGCTGCGCCGCGTGTTCGATTTCACCGCGTTGAGACAGACGCAGATGAGGCCCGTAGGGCTGGCGCCGGCTCGGCTGCACGAGACCTCCGCCCCGCCGTGGCCCTTTGCTTCCGCTTTCAGCGGTCAGGGAAGACGGGTGCGAAAGGGTCTTTGATGTTCAGCACGGTTGCTAAGAAAATCTTCGGCTCGTCTAACGACCGGCGGTTGAAAGCCTATCGCCCCAAGGTTGCCGCGATCAATGCCCTTGAGCCGGACATTCAGAAGCTGACCGATGCGGAATTGCAGGCGCAGACGCAAAAATTCCGCGCCGAACTCGCCGCCGGTAAAAAACTCGACGATCTCTTGGTCCCGGCCTTCGCCACCGTGCGCGAGGCGGCGCGCCGCGTCCTCGGCCAGCGCCATTTCGATGTCCAGTTGATCGGCGGCATGGTGCTTCACGAAGGCTCCATCGCCGAGATGCGCACCGGCGAAGGCAAGACGCTGGTCGCAACGCTCGCCGCCTATCTCAACGCGCTGCCGGCCACCGGCGTCCACGTCGTCACCGTCAATGACTATCTCGCCACCCGCGATGCCGAATGGATGGGCCGCGTCTATAAATTCCTTGGCCTCACCGTCGGCACGATCGTCCATGGCAAAGACGACAATGAGCGCCACGAATCTTATGCCGCCGACATCACCTATGGCACCAACAACGAATTCGGCTTCGACTATCTGCGCGACAATATGAAATACGAGCTGAACCAGATGGTTCAGCGCGGCCATGCCTTCGCGATCGTCGACGAGGTCGATTCCATTCTGGTCGATGAGGCGCGCACGCCGCTCATCATTTCCGGCCCCTCGGACGACAAGTCGGACCTCTATAATTCCATCGACAAGCTCCTGCCGCGCCTTGTCGCCGAGGATTACGATCTCGACGAAAAACAGCGCACTGTCAGCCTCACCGAGGCGGGCAACGAGCATATGGAGCAGTTGCTGCACGAGAGCGGCGCGCTGAGCGAAGAAGACTCGCTCTATGACGCGGGCAATGTGACGATCGTCCATCACGTCAATCAGGCCTTGCGCGCGCATAAGCTCTTCCAGCGCGACAAGGACTACATCGTCCGCAATGGCGAAGTGGTGATCATCGACGAGTTCACCGGCCGCATGATGCCGGGCCGGCGCTATTCGGAAGGTCTGCATCAGGCGCTCGAAGCCAAGGAGCGCGTGCAGGTCCAGCCGGAAAATGCGACGCTCGCCTCGATCACCTTCCAGAATTATTTCCGGCTCTACAAGAAGCTCGCCGGCATGACCGGCACGGCTTCGACCGAAGCCGATGAATTCGCCGAAATCTACAATCTCGACGTCGTCGAAATCCCGACCAACAAGGCGGTGCGCCGTTTCGACGAGGACGACGAAGTCTATCGCTCGGCCGAGGAAAAGCTGCGCGCCATCGTCGGCGAGATCGACACCGCGAACCAGAAGATGCAGCCGATGCTTGTCGGCACGACCTCAATCGAGAAGTCCGAGCTGCTGGCCGATTATCTGAAGAAGAAGGGCTATAAGCAGATCGACTTCACCGCGCCCGGCGCGCTGCAGCCGCTCTATGCCGCAGCCCGCGCCAGCAAGCCCTCGAAGCTCTTCGCAGTGCTGAATGCCCGCTTCCATGAGCAGGAAGCCTATATCGTCGCCGAGGCCGGCGTGCCCGGCGCCATCACGGTTGCGACCAATATGGCCGGCCGCGGCACCGACATTCAGCTTGGCGGCAATGTCGAAATGCGCGTCGCGCAGGAATGCGCCGGCTTGCCGGAAGGGCCGGAGCGCGCGGCCAAGGAAGCCGAGATCCGCGCCGAAGTCGCAAGCTTCAAGGAAAAGGCGCTCGAAGCCGGTGGCCTTTATATCGTCGGCACCGAGCGGCACGAGAGCCGCCGCATCGACAATCAGCTCCGCGGCCGTTCCGGCCGTCAGGGCGACCCGGGCCGGTCGAAGTTCTTCCTGGCGCTTACCGACGACCTGATGCGCATCTTCGGTTCCGACCGTATGGATTCGATGCTGGTCCGCCTCGGCCTCAAGGAAGACGAGGCGATCGTCCATCCCTGGATCAACAAGGCGCTGGAAAAGGCGCAGCAGAAAGTCGAAGCCCGCAACTTCGACATCCGCAAGAACATCCTGAAGTACGACAACGTCATGAACGACCAGCGCAAGGTGGTCTTCGAGCAGCGCCGCGAGATGATGGGGCAGGATACGCTCGAAGAGATGATCACCGACATGCGCCATGGCGTGGTCGAGGACATTGTCGCCAAATATGCGCCGCCGGATGCCTATCCCGAGACCTGGGAAATCGACGAAATGGCAAAGACGGTCGAGCGCGGGCTCAATGCCACGCCGCCGCTTGCCGATTGGGCGAAGGAAGAGGGCATCACCGACGAGATTCTGCGCGAGCGTTTGGAGCAGGCCTCGGACGAAGCCTATGCCGCGCGCGTCGAGAAGAACGGCGACGGCCTCATGCGCTATGTCGAGAAGCAGATTCTTCTGCAATCGCTCGACCATCTCTGGCGCGACCATCTTGTGACGCTCGATCATCTGCGCCAGGTCATCGGCTGGCGCGGCATGGCGCAGCGCGACCCGCTCAACGAATATAAGTCCGAGGCGTTCGAGCTTTTCGGTGAGCTGATCACCCAATTGCGCGAGACGACGACGACGCAATTGAACCATGTCGAAATCGCCTATGAGGCGCCGCCGCTGCAGGCGCAGAGTTTCGATTCGATGGCGCAGCCGGCGAATTTTATTGAGGCGCTGACGCCGCCGGCCGCGGCCATGCCGCCGCCCGCCCAAGACCCCGCCTTGCAGGCACAGCGTGGCGCGGCGCCGGCACGCGTGCCGGGCGATCCGTCGACCTGGGGCAAGGTCGGCCGCAACGAGCCGTGTCCGTGCGGCTCGGGCAAGAAATACAAGCACTGCCACGGCCAGATCGGCTAATTCGCGCCAGCTTTAAGCGCGTAGCTTAAAGGCACTGGGGCGCACCCAGGGCCTTCGACCTTCGTCCGAGATCATGGAACCACGAGCGCTGCTAGAGGTTTAGCAGCTCCCGGCGTGGGACTTGCTTTGCATCTTTCAGCGCGGGCTCTCGACGAAGGTAAGTCCCATGATCCGCCTCAAGGTCGGATGCGACCTCAATTTTGAATTTCCGCAGCCGACGCCGATGATCGTCGTGCTCAATGTCCATTATTCGCGCGTGTCCGATCTCGAAGGGCCGGATCATGTCATCACCCGGCCGCGTGTGCCGCTCACGGGCTACCGCGATAGTTTCGGCAATTGGTGCCATCGCTTTGTCGCGCCCGCCGGCCATTTCGAGATTGCGACCGATGCCATCGTCCGCGATTGCGGCGACTGGGACGCGGTCGCGCTCGATGCGGCCCAACACCCGGTCGAAGAATTGCCGGCCGAGGCGATCCAATATTTGCTCGGCAGCCGCTATTGCGAGACCGACCGGCTGATGGACGAAGCCTGGCGCCTTTTCGGTACCATGGCGCCGGGCTGGGGGCGCGTTCAGGCGATCTGCGACTATGTCCACGACATTATGGATTTCGGCTATGAGCATTCGCGGCCGACGCGCACCGCCTACGAGGCCTATCAGGAGCGCCAAGGCGTTTGCCGCGACTATGCGCATCTCGCGGCCACCTTCTGCCGCTGCCTCAACATTCCGGCGCGCTATTGCACCGGCTATATCACCGACATCGGCCTGCCGCCGCCCTACGAGCCGATGGATTTCGCCGCCTGGATCGAGGTCTATCTCGGCGGCCGCTGGCATGCCTTCGATCCGCGCAACAATGCACCGCGCATTGGCCGGGTTCTTGTCGCGCAGGGTCGCGACGCCGCCGATGTGCCGCTGACGCATTCGTTCGGGCCGGGGACCTTGTCGAAATTTCTGGTCTGGGCGGAAGAGGCGCCGCCGCTCGCGGCAATGGCGTCGGCTTAATTTCCGGTTCGAGCCGCCGTGAAAAGTCGTGCAAGTTTGCGGCGACATGCTCTAAGCCTCGCACATGAGCGAGCGCGCGAGTCGCAAGGGGCGCGTGGCCGATATCCTCGTCCCCGTTGCCATCGATCAGACCTATTCCTATCGCGTCCCGGCCGAACTCGATCTCGCCGCGGGCGATCTCGTCGAAGTGCCGCTCGGCACGCGGCAGGCGGTGGGCGCTGTCTGGGAGATCAGCGAAGGCGGCGGCGGCAATCTTAAAGCTGTCACTGCGCGCTTCGACATCCCGCCTCTCAGCGAGAAACTGCGCGCCTTCGTCGATTGGGTCGCACGCTGGACTTTGAGCCCGCGCGGCATGGTGCTGCGCATGTGCGCCCGCGCGCCTTTCCATGCCGTCGAAGAGAAACCCCGCATCGGCCTGCGCCGCGCCGGGCCCGAACCGAAGCGCATGACCCCCGCCCGCATTCGCGTGCTGGCGGCGATGGAGGGCGATCTCGCCGTCACCAAGAGCGAATTGGCCGAGCGCGCCGCCTGTTCCGCGAGTGTTATCGATTCGCTGGTCGATGAAGGCACGCTCGAGGCCGTCGCGCTGTCACTCGAACCGATTGCTGCCGCCTGCGATCCGGATTTCGCGCCGCCGCAGCTTGAAGCGGATCAGGCGAAAGCCGCCGCCGCGCTCGTCGGCGAGGTGACGGCACGCGGCTTTTCGGTGACTTTGCTCGAAGGCGTCACCGGGTCAGGCAAGACGGAAGTCTATTTCGAGGCAGTGGCGCAAGCGCTCCGCGATGGCCGCCAAGCCTTGATCCTGATGCCGGAGATCGCGCTCACCGCGCAATTCCTCGATCGCTTTGCGGTGCGGTTCGGTGCGCGGCCGGCCGAATGGCATTCGGGCGTCAGCCCGCGCAAACGCGCGCGCACCTGGACCGGCGTGGCGCAAGGCGAGGTCAAGGTCGTTGCCGGCGCGCGCTCGGCGCTGTTTCTCCCGTTCGATGATCTTGCCGTGCTTGTCGTCGACGAGGAGCATGAGGCCGCTTACAAGCAGGACGACGGCGTCTCCTATCACGCGCGCGACATGGCAGTCGTGCGCGGCCAGATCGACAAGGCGGCGGTGATTCTTGCTTCGGCAACGCCGTCGATCGAATCGCGCGTCAATGCCGAACAGGGCCGCTACCGGCATCTGAAACTCGGCGCGCGTTATGGCGGCGCCAAACTGCCGTCGATCGAGGCGGTGGACTTGCGGCGCGAGGCGCCGGCGCGCGGCCGGTGGATTTCGCCGCCCCTCGTCGCCGGCGTCGGTGCGGCGCTGGCCGCGGGCGAGCAGGCTCTGCTTTTTCTCAATCGCCGCGGCTATGCGCCGCTGACGCTCTGCCGCGCCTGCGGCCATCGCTTCCAATGTCCGAATTGCACCTCCTGGCTCGTCGAGCATCGCTTTCGCCGCGCGCTCGTCTGCCATCAATGCGGCCATATCGAGCGGGTGCCGCAGCACTGTCCGGAATGCGACAATGTCGAGACGCTGACGCCGTGCGGTCCGGGCGTCGAGCGGCTGGCCGAAGAGGTTGCCAAGCTCTGGCCGCAGGCCAAGGCGCTGATCCTCTCATCCGACTTTCCCGGCGGAACGCAGCGCCTGCGCGACGAGCTCGATGCCGTCGCCAATGGCGCCTGTGACATCATCATCGGCACGCAGCTCGTGGCCAAGGGGCATAATTTTCCGCTGCTGTCGCTCGTCGGCGTGATCGATGCCGATGTCGGCCTTTCGAACGGCGATCCGCGCGCCGCGGAACGCACCTTCCAGGTTTTGCAGCAGGTGACGGGCCGCGCCGGGCGCATGGGCCGGCTCGGTAAGGCGCTGGTGCAGACCTGGCAGCCGGAGCATCCGGTGATCTGCGCGCTCATCTCAGGCGATGCGGAAAAATTCTACAGCGAGGAGACGGAACAACGCCGCCGCGCCGGCCTGCCGCCCTTCGGCCGGCTCGCGGCGCTGATCGTCTCGGGCAAGGACCGCGCTTCGGCCGAGACTCATGCTCGCGCGCTGGTGCGTTCGGCGCATGCGCTGCCGCCCAATCCGAAATGGAAGCTTGGCGCGCTCGGCGGCCTGCCGCAGGACGATGAGATCAGCCTATTGGGTCCGGCCGAAGCGCCGATCGCAATCATCCGCGGCCAGCATCGTTTCCGGCTTCTGGTTCGTGCGCCGAAAGCGGCCGATCTGCAGGGCTTTCTACGCGCCATGCTGGCGACGGCGCCGCCCGAGCGCGGCGGCGTGCGCGTCATCGTCGATGTCGATCCGCAGAATTTTATGTGAACGTCTTTGCGAGGCGCCCCGCGCCGAAGCAATCCAGAAAGACCCCTGGACTGCTTCGCTTCGCTCGCAGTGACGGCTAGATATTCGGATCCTCGGCCGAATGGGCGCGCATGATCGCTTCGACGAGGCGCGGGTCGAGCTTGTGCCGGTCGACGATCACTTTCTGCGCATGCACGCCTGTCACCGCCGAGGCGGGAATGGCGAAATCGCCGGCATTCTCGACATAGACGATAATGTCCTGCCGGTTGCGCGAGACTTCACGCACAGCGCCGAACGCCTTCTGGCCATCGGCGAGAAATACCTCATATCCTTCGCCAACTTCGAGCGCGCTCATTTTCGTCTCCTGATTATTTCCATTTGATCGAGCAGCCGATCGAGGGAATCTGATGATCCGGCGCATGGCCGGTCTGGGCAATCATCCGCATCGCATCGAGCAATTCGCGGCGCGCGCCGGCTGGCGGCGGCGTGGTGCGGCCCTCATCGAGGCGGCCGCGATATTTGAGCAAGCGATGCTTGTCGAAGCCGAAAAAATCCGGCGTGCAGACGGCCTCATAGGCGCGCGCAATCGCCTGGCTTTCGTCGTGCAGATAGGGAAACGGGAAGTGATGTTTCTCGGCAAAGCGGCGCATGTTGTCGAAGGAATCGTCGGGATAGGCCTCGGCGTCGTTCGCGCAGATCGCGGCAAAGCCGATCCCCTCGGCGCGTAGCAGGCGCGCATCGGCGACGAGCCGGTCGATCACTGCAATCACATAGGGACAATGATTGCAGATGAACACGATGACGGTGGCTTTTTCGCCGGCGACGTCATCGAGCGAATAGATCTTGCCATCGGTCGCGGGCAGGCGAAAATCCGCTGCCGGCGTGTCGAGGGTAATCGAGGTTACGGCTGTGGCCATCGTGTCCTCCGAGGGTGGTCCAAAATATAGGCAAAAGCCCCTGTCTGGCCAGTCTCGGCGGGCGAAGCGAAACTGCCGCTGCACTATGCAATCGCGGACGGGTTGCGCACAAAAATGCCATATGTTAGGGACCCTCCGCCTTGGGAGGGGTATCGCGTTTTCGCGCCTGACCAGGCTTTCTTCCGCCCGCTTGCTTTTGCTCGCGAATTGCTGCGCGAACTCTTGCAGGCCGGGTCGTTCCGCCGACGTTCTAAGGGTCATTGTCTTGGCGCAAGACGAAAGCATCGTATCGGGAGTAGGGGGCCGCTATGCCGTGGCGCTTTACGAGCTCGCCAAGGAGCAGGGGCTGACCGATCAGGTCGCCAAGGACCTTGAAAATTTTGCCGCACTCATCGCCGAGAGCAAGGATCTGAAGCGCTTCGTCACGGCGCCGATCTATTCCGCCGAGGAACAGCTCAAGGCCTTGAACGACATTCTGGCGCGCGCCGGGATTTCGGGCATTTCCGCCAATTTCGTGAAACTCGTCGCGATGAAGCGCCGGCTGACGCATATCGGCGACATCATCGCCGATTTCCACAAGCTCGACGATCAGGCCAAGGGCCGCGTCCGCGCCGAGGTCACCGCCGCCGAGCCGTTGAAGGACGCGCATGTCGCGGCGCTGAAAAACGCGCTGTCTGAACTCTCCGGCGGCAAGTCCGTCGAACTCGCCCTGAAGGTCGATCCCGGTATCATCGGCGGGCTTATTGTTAAGCTCGGCTCCCGCATGATCGACGGTTCGCTCAAAACCAGACTCAATTCTCTCCGCACACGTTTGAAAGAGGTCGGCTGATGGACATCCGCGCCGCAGAGATTTCATCGATCCTGAAGAAAGAAATCGCCAATTTCGGCAATGACGCCGAAGTCACTGAGGTTGGCCAGGTTCTTTCGGTCGGTGACGGCATTGCCCGCGTCTATGGGCTGGACAATGTCCAGCTCGGCGAAATGGTCGCCTTCGAATCGGGCGTGCGCGGCATGGCGCTCAACCTCGAGAACGACAACGTCGGTGTCGTCATTTTCGGTAGCGACCGCGAGATCAAGGAAGGCCAGACGGTCAAGCGGACCGGCGCCATCGTTGACGTGCCGGTCGGCAAGGAATTGCTCGGCCGCGTGGTCGATGCGCTCGGCAATCCGATCGACGGCAAAGGCCCGATCAATGCGCAGCGCCGCGCCCGCGTGGACGTGAAGGCGCCGGGCATCATCCCACGCAAATCGGTGCATGAGCCGATGTCCACCGGTCTCAAGGCGATCGACGCCCTGATCCCGATCGGCCGCGGCCAGCGCGAGTTGATCATCGGCGACCGCCAGACCGGCAAGACCGCCGTCGCGCTCGACGCGATCCTCAATCAGAAGTCGATCAACCAGGGCACGAACGAGAGCGCCAAGCTCTATTGCGTTTATGTCGCCGTCGGCCAGAAGCGTTCGACCGTCGCACAATTCGTCAAGGTGCTCGAAGAGCACGGCGCGCTCGAATATTCGATCGTCGTCGCCGCGACCGCCTCGGATCCCGCGCCGATGCAGTTCCTGGCGCCTTTCGCCGGCTGCGCCATGGGCGAATATTTCCGCGACAACGGGATGCACGCGCTCATCATCTACGACGATCTGTCGAAGCAGGCCGTCGCCTATCGCCAGATGTCGCTGCTGCTGCGCCGCCCGCCGGGCCGCGAAGCCTATCCGGGCGATGTGTTCTATCTTCACTCGCGGCTCCTCGAGCGCGCCGCCAAGCTCAATGACGAGCATGGCAATGGCTCGCTCACCGCGCTGCCGATCATCGAGACGCAGGCAAACGACGTGTCGGCCTACATTCCGACCAATGTCATCTCGATCACCGACGGCCAGATCTTCCTCGAGACGGATTTGTTCTACCAGGGCGTCCGCCCGGCGGTGAACGTCGGTCTGTCGGTGTCGCGCGTCGGTTCGTCGGCGCAGACGAAGTCGATGAAAAAGGTCGCCGGCAAGATCAAGGGCGAGCTCGCGCAATATCGCGAGATGGCCGCCTTCGCGCAGTTCGGCTCCGACCTCGATGCGACGACTCAGCGCCTTCTGGCGCGCGGCTCGCGCCTCACCGAGCTTTTGAAGCAGGCGCAGTTCTCGCCGCTGAAGATCGAGGAGCAGGTCTGCGTGATCTACGCCGGCGTCAATGGCTATCTCGATCCGCTGCCGGTCAACCGGGTCAAGGCGTTCGAGGAAGGTTTGCTCGCGCTGCTGCGCTCCAGCCATGCCGATCTTCTGGCGGCGATCCGCGACTCGAAGGACCTGTCGGAGGCTTCGGCGGCGAGCCTCAAGTCGATCGTCGAAAACTATGCGAAATCCTTCGCCTGAGGCCTGTCCTCATCACGCGAGCTAAAGCGGAACTGACATGCCCTCGTTGAAGGACCTGCGCAACCGCATCGCCTCGGTCAAGGCGACGCAGAAGATCACCAAGGCCATGCAAATGGTCGCGGCGGCGAAGCTGCGTCGGGCGCAGACGGCGGCCGAGGCGGCGCGCCCCTTCGCCGAGCGCATGGAAAAAGTGCTGACCGGCATCGCCGGCGGGTTCAGCGGGTCGAAGCCGCCGCTGCTCGGCGGCACGGGCAGCGACTCGGTCCAGCTTCTCATCGTCTGCACGGCCGAGCGCGGCCTCTGCGGCGCTTTCAACTCGTCGATCGCGCGTCTTGCGCGCGATAAGGCGATGGACCTCCAGGCCGAAGGCAAGACGGTCAAGATTCTCTGCGTCGGCCGCAAGGGCTACGACCTCCTGAAGCGCCAGTTCGGTGCGCAGATCATCGAAGTCATCGAACTGCGCGGCGTCCGCCAGCTCGGCTTCGGCAATGCCGACGAGATCGGCCGCAAGATCATCGACCTTTTCGAAAAGGGCGAGTTCGATGTCGCGACCTTGTTCTTCTCGCGCTTCCGCTCGGTGATCGCGCAGATCCCGACGGCTCTGCAAGTCATTCCCGCCGAATTGCCGGGCGAGGGCGGCAATGGGCATGTGCATTACGAGACGGAGCCGGAGCCCGACGAGCTTCTCTCCGTGCTGCTGCCGCGCAATATTTCCGTGCAGGTCTTCCGCGCTCTTCTGGAAAACGCTGCGTCCGAACAGGGCGCGCGGATGAGCGCGATGGATAGCGCCACGCGCAATGCCGGCGAAATGATCAAGAAGCAAACGTTGAAGTACAACCGCACCCGCCAGGCGATGATCACGAAGGAATTGATCGAGATCATCTCCGGCGCCGAGGCGCTCTAAAGAGGACGAACCATGGCCGACGAAACCAAGCCCATTGGCCACATCACGCAGGTGATTGGCGCCGTCATCGACGTCAAGTTCGACGACCACCTGCCGCCGATCCTGAATGCGCTTGAGACGCAGAATGGCGGCAACCGGCTCGTGCTCGAAGTCGCCCAGCATCTCGGCGAGAACACGGTGCGCACCATCGCCATGGACATCTCCGAAGGCCTCGTCCGTGGCCAGGAGGTCGTCGATACCGGGGGGCCGATCAGCGTGCCCGTCGGCGACGAGACGCTCGGCCGCATCATGAACGTCATCGGCCAGCCGGTCGATGAAGCGGGTCCGATCAACACGACGGCGCGCCGCGCCATCCACCAGCCGGCGCCCTCTTATGCCGACCAGGCGACGGAAGCGCAGATTCTTGAGACCGGGATCAAGGTCGTCGATCTCCTCGCGCCTTATGCCAAGGGCGGCAAGATCGGCCTCTTCGGCGGCGCCGGCGTCGGCAAGACCGTGCTGATCATGGAATTGATCAACAACATCGCCAAGGCGCACGGCGGCTATTCGGTGTTCGCCGGCGTCGGCGAGCGCACCCGCGAAGGCAACGACCTCTATCACGAGATGATCGAGTCGAAGGTCAATATCGATCCGCATGAGAACAATGGCTCGGCCACGGGTTCGAAATGCGCGCTCGTCTATGGCCAGATGAACGAGCCCCCGGGTGCCCGTGCCCGTGTCGCGCTCACCGGCCTCACCGTCGCCGAAGACTTCCGCGATAAGGGCCAGGACGTGCTTTTCTTCGTCGACAACATCTTCCGCTTCACCCAGGCGGGCTCGGAAGTGTCGGCGCTCTTGGGCCGCATCCCGTCGGCCGTCGGTTATCAGCCGACGCTTGCGACCGACATGGGCGATTTGCAGGAGCGCATCACGACGACGACCAAGGGCTCGATCACCTCGGTGCAGGCGATCTATGTGCCGGCCGACGACTTGACCGATCCGGCGCCGGCGACCTCCTTCGCGCATCTCGACGCGACGACGGTGTTGTCGCGCACGATCGCCGAGAAGGGCATTTATCCGGCGGTCGATCCGCTCGACTCGACCTCCCGCATGCTGTCGCCACTCATCGTCGGCGAAGAGCACTACAATGTCGCCCGCCAGGTGCAGCAGGTGCTGCAACGCTACAAGGCGCTGCAAGACATCATCGCCATTCTCGGCATGGACGAGCTCTCGGAAGAGGACAAGCTGACCGTGGCGCGCGCCCGCAAGATCGAGCGCTTCCTGTCGCAGCCCTTCCACGTCGCGGAAGTTTTCACCGGCTCGCCCGGCAAGCTCGTGCCGCTCGCCGAGACGATCAAGGGCTTCAAGGGCCTGCTCGAAGGCAAGTACGACAATCTGCCGGAAGCCGCCTTCTACATGGTGGGTTCGATCGAGGAGGCGGTGCAGAAGGCCGAGCGTTTGGCGAAGGAAGCCGCCTGATATGAATTCGCGCGTCCTGTTCCTGATCAGCGGATTGGTGCTGGGCGCGCTTGTCGGTTGGCTGACGCGGCCGGAGGCGACCGAAGTGCGCCTCGGCCCGTTGCAGATCGAGGTTCAAAGCGATCATGCCGCCGGGGTGCATGACACCGGCAGCCTGACCAACGGTCAGATTCGTCATATTGCGATTTACACGGTTGCCGGCGGCGTGCTCGGTGCATTGGCCGGCCTGCTCGCCACGCGGCGCGCCTAGAGAGGATTGGCTATGCCGGCTTTCCCGTTCGAACTCGTCTCGCCGGAGAAGATCGTTTTTTCGGGTGACGTCGAAGCCGTCGTCGTTCCGGGCGTCGAGGGCGAATTCACCGTGCTGAAGGATCACGCGCCGACGCTGGCGCTGCTGAAGCCCGGCATTCTCGAATTCGAGCGTTCGCCGGCGCAGACGACCAAGCTGTTCGTGCGCGGCGGTTTCGCGCAAATCGCGCCGGAGGGTCTGACGATCCTCGCCGAGCAGGCAATTGCGCTCGAAGAGCTCGATGCCGCCAAGATCGATGCGGATCTCAAGGATGCGGAAGAAGATGTCGCCGACGCCAAGTCGGACGAAGCCCGCCGCATCGCGACCGAGCGCCGCGATCAGCTCAACGAGCTGAAAGCGGTTCTGAAGCTCTAATCAGCCACAATGGCTAGGCCGGTGTCACTCGCCGGCCGTTCCCACGAGCTTTGCCTGCGGCCGATAAAGGCCGGGGAAAAACTGCTGCAGCGCCGCGATCTTCGGCAGATCGTTCTCGGCAATATATTCGTTGTCGGGATGCAGCGTCGCATAGTCTTGGTGATAGCCTTCGGCCGGGTAGAAGGCCCGGAACGAATCGACGGCCGTCACGATCGGCGCGCTGAAGACATGCGCCTTGTTCAATTGCGCAATATAGGCCTGCGCAACTTTCTTCTGCGAATCGCTGGTGGCGAAGATCACCGACCGGTATTGGCTGCCGACGTCGGGGCCTTGCCGGTTGAGCTCGGTCGGATCCGTCGCCACGGAAAAATAGATTTGCAAAATCTTGCCGAAGCTTACGACGCGCGGATCGAAGGTGATGCGTACCGATTCTGCATGGCCGGTTTCGCCGGTGCCGACGAGCTCATAATGCGCATTGGCTTTGCTGCCGCCGGAATAACCGGAGACCGCCTGGGTGACGCCTTTCACATGCTGAAAGACGCCTTGCACGCCCCAGAAGCAGCCGCCGGCGACGACGATCGTCTCAAAATGCGCGTGTGGCGCTTCATCGGCCAGCGGCGCCGGCACGCGCGCCGCGGGCTCGGCGTAGCTATGCGAATTTAATGAGAAGGCCGCAGCAATCAACGCCGCTGCGCCAAAACCTAAAACCATATGCCGTTGCGACATGTCCGCCTCCTATCCGAAGGTAAAGGAAAAGGCCTGAACGCCAGGATCAAGAAATTGAATCTCGAAGGTCCGGTCAGCGACCTGCCCGCTCTGGCGCACGAGCTGATAGAGCCGCTGTTCGGTCACGACGCCGTTGCCGGCGGTATCGACATCCGCGCCATGGTCGGCGCCGGGTGTATGGCCATCGACGAGAACACGAAAACGCACCGGTTTGCCGTCGGCGCCGGGCCCGAGCACGAGATGCAGATCGCGCGCGTGGAAGCGATAGGTGATTGCGCCGTCGGCTGTATCGAGCGCGGCGCGTTCGCCGCCGATCGTCCAATTGCCGGTGAGGCCCCATTGGTTCAGCGCGAGCTGCGGCGCGAGCGCATAGACGTGCGGCGTGTCGTGAACCGGGTCTTCGCTCGAGGCGAAATTCTCGGCGCGGTCATAGCCGATATAAGTCTCGGGTGATTGCACGTCGGCCATGTCCGCGGCCGCTTCGGCGCCGTCGGCCGAGACTTTGACAATCGTGCCGGCGACGCCGGTACGGCCGGCTTCGGCGAGAAGTTCCTGGATGACTTTCTCCGATTCGGCGTAATTGCCCTCGCCGAAATGGTGGTGGCGAATGCGCCCTTCGGCGTCGATGAAATAATGCGCCGGCCAGAATTGGTTGTTGAAGCCCTGCCAGATCGCATAATCATTGTCGATCGCCACCGGATAGGTGATGCGAAGCTCGCGCAAAGCGTGGCGCACGTTGTCGATGTTCTTCTCGAAGGCGAATTCCGGTGCATGCACGCCGATGACGACGAGGCCTTTGTCCTTGTACTTGTCGGCCCAGGCGCGGACATAGGGAAGCGTGCGCAGGCAATTGATGCAGGAATAGGTCCAGAAATCGACCAGCACGACCTTGCCGCGCAGGCTTTCTCTGGTGAGCGGCGGCGAATTGAGCCATTGGGTCGCGCCGGCAAGCGAGGGCATCTCGCCTTCGACAGGCAAAGCGCTCGCGGCATGATGCGCCGCGATCATCATGGCACCGGCGCCATCGTTCATCGCGACCGGGGTCGTCGCAGGCTTCTGCGTTTGCGCCTT
>Ga0153954_1000955_pt1 | contig 18089 bp, 20 predicted proteins | sample TSFL038MetaG_FD_102277 | JGI IMG/M metagenome (GOLD analysis project Ga0153954, IMG submission 102277) | Attine ant fungus gardens microbial communities from Florida, USA - TSFL038 MetaG | ecosystem: Host-associated > Fungi > Mycelium > Unclassified | place: USA: Florida, Wekiwa Springs State... | reverse complement strand
TGTGACGGTGCCGGAATTGAAGATGTTGCTTCCGGCGCCGTTGGTCCAGATTCCGAACAGGATGGGGTCGGTCCCGGAAACCGCGATGGTGCCGCTGTTGATAATGCTGCTGTTGTTGCCGGTGGTTTGGAGGCCGCTGCCGTTGCCGACGCTGACGGCAGCCGTGTTGGTGATGCCGCTGCCGATGCCGGCGGTCGCGATGCCGATGCCCGCGCCGCCGACGCTGACGGCGCCGCTGTTGCTGATGGCGCTGTTGTCACCAACCGTTTGAACGCCGACGCCATCGCCTCCAATCGTGACGGCCGCGCTGTTGCTGATTCCGCTGCCGGCACGGCCCGTTCGTATGCCGAAACCGGCGCCGGTCATGCTGATAGCGCCGCTATTGACAACGGTACTATCCAAATCGTCGGCCTCGATTCCGACCCCGCCTCCGTTCAAATATGTGATGGCGCCGCTGTTGGTGACGGTGTTGCGTGGGCCTCCGCTGACGATGCCGTTGCCATTGTCACTCAGAAAAGTGATGGCCCCACTGTTGACAATCGGGCTGTCGTTGGCGCCATTGGATCTCAGACCAATGCCGCCGGCGGCGAACGTCAGGCTGCCGCTATTGAAAATCGGGTTGCGGAAGCCGTTTGACTGAATGCCGATGCCGGTCTGCATGAAGATGCTGCCGGCATTTACGACCGTGGTGTCCGACGACGTCGTGATCGCAAAGCCGCCGCTGCCGAGCACGATGGCGCCGTAATTGGTCACCGTGTTGCCATTGCGGACCTGGATGCCGTTGGTGTTGTTACCTCCCGAAATGGTGCCGTTATTGGTGACGACATTGTTGTCGTGGAGGAAGACGCCGGTCGCATTGTCGCCGACGGTGATGGAAGCTCCACTCTGCACGGTCGCGGACACGCCGTCCTGCGTGCCGTTGCCGACCCCCGCCGTGTCGGCGCCGGAGCAACTCACGGTGGAGCCGCTTGGCACGGTGGCGCCGCCGGGGACGCAGGCCGACCAGGCGGGCGAGGCCGCGAGCAGCATCACGCCGACGCTTGCCAGGCACAGGCCGCGCTGCCATTTTTCGACCGCACGCGCGGTGGCCATCGCGATGCCATGACGCCGATACGGTTTGTCCAGCGCAGCCGGCGTGCCGGCCCCGCAGCGTTTGGCACGCCCCATTTGAGTGCCCAGCCCCACTGGTGAATCCCATGGGAAAATTATCTGCTCGTCGCCGCGCAATCAAGCCAAGCCGGCAGTTTGCCGCGCTGCAAATGTCCTTGGCGGCTTCGTATTGGACGGCTTCGTATTGGCGCGCTCGCTGCACACGATCGCAGATGGTTGGCGGCCCGGCACACTGCCCCCGCCGGAGGTGTGCCGAGCCTAGCCAAGCCGTCGCGCTGGTCGATCCCGACCGGCCTGAATTAATCATGGCAACAATGTGGCTGAGTGGCTATAGCTCGCGGGCAACAGTGCCGAACTTTTCGAGCTCGTCTATGAACCTAATTCGAGGTCGAGCGACCAATCTACACTGGGGATTTCAGGGCCCGGTTTAAGAACCGCCGTCGGACATTTATTTCGATCCGACGGCGGTATTTATCGCCCAGGCCGCCGGCCACATTTCACCCGCCACGTGTTGGGCTTCCGATTGCGATCGATGTGCGCGCTCGCCGCGGCAAACGATGTCCCGATTGTCCGATTGGCGTTCTTGCCGGTGCCCCCCGGGCGCTACGATATCGCGAATTTCGTCAAGCGGCGGGTGGCGATGGTCTGGTCAAGCGGCTCGAGCTTCTCCAAGGCCTCCTCGATCACAGCGATCTCCTCGTCGATCTGTTCGATCGGCCGGCTGAAGTCATACCCGCTCCGCCCCTTCAGATCGACCGCAAGCCGCTGGCGGTGGATCAAGAGGTCCTCGATCGCCTCACGGTTCTTCATCCGCACATAGGCGTCGACGATCGTCTTGATCGCGAGGTCCATGGACCATCTCTCCATCACGTCAAATCCGCCGAAGCGAATGCCGGCCGGATTGCCGATTCCCCTAACCGACACAAGTTACCAAAAATTTTCGCCGGCGAGCAGGAGTGCGCGTGATCAGCCCACCCGGGAACATTGGCAATTTGATCGAGATCAAGGACGCGGCGCAACCATCTTGGCAAACGGTGACACTAAGGTTCTGTAGTTGAAATCGGTACCGCTCCCCTGATCACCGCGGCTTCATCGCCATGCAGGATCAATGCCAATGCCATCCGTCCCCTCACCCCTTGCAGGCTTCCAATGATTGCTCAACTCACCCGGAGCGAGCGGCAGCTCGCGATCCTTCTCAGCCTGGCGGTCGCAATCTGCGGCGCGGCGCTCGGCCTGGCCGGATACAATGATCCGATCGGCCTGCACGGCGCACTGATCTTTGTCACGGGTCTATTGATGATCGCGCTGGTCGGCAGGAATTATTTCGCGCCCGAACCATCCGAGGAGCGGCTTGCGCAATATTATGACGATCCGACCAGGGCCGCGATCGTGCTGTCGATGATCTGGGTCGTGTTCGGGCTTGCGGTCGGCGACTGGGTCGCCTGGCAGCTGGTCAACCCCGACCTCACCTTCGGCGGCGGCTGGTCGAGTTTTGGCCGGATCCGCCCGGTGCACACGACCTCGGTCATCTTCGGCTTCGGCGGCAACGCGTTGATCGGAACCTCGCTCTATGTGCTGCAGCGCACCTCGCGCGCGAGATTGCCCGACCAGATCAGCCCGTGGTTCGTGCTGGTCGGCTACAATCTGTTCTGCGTGATCGCCGTCACCGGCTACCTGATGGGCATTACCCAGTCCAAGGAATATGCCGAGCCGGAATGGTACGCCGACATCTGGCTCGTGATCGTCTGGGTCACCTATTTCCTGATCTATCTGCGCACGCTGGCGCGGCGCAAGGAGCCGCACATCTACGTCTCCAACTGGTACTACATGGCCTTCATCCTGGTCGTGGCGATGCTGCACATCGTCAACAACCTCGCCGTTCCGGTCTCGCTCGGCAGTGCCAAGAGCTACTCGCTGTTCTCCGGCGTGCAGGATGCGATGGTGCAATGGTGGTACGGCCATAACGCCGTGGCCTTCTTCCTCACGTCCGGCTTCCTCGGCATGATGTACTACTTCCTGCCCATGCGCGCAGGCCGGCCGATCTTCTCCTACCGGATCTCGATCATCTCGTTCTGGGGCATCACCTTCTTCTACATGTGGGCGGGCTCGCACCACCTGCACTACACGGCGCTGCCGCAATGGGTGCAGACGCTCGGCATGACCTTCTCGCTGATGCTCCTGATCCCGTCCTGGGCATCCGCGGGCAACGCGCTGCTGACCTTGAACGGCGCCTGGCACAAGGTGCGCGACGACGCCACGCTGCGCTTCATGATGGTGGCCGCCGTGTTCTACGGCCTCACCACCTTCGAGGGATCGTTCATGGCGATCCGCTCGGTGAATTCGCTTTCCCACTATACGGACTGGACCATCGGCCATGTCCATGCCGGCGCGCTCGGCTGGGTCGCGATGATCACCTTCGGCTCGATCTATTCGCTGGTGCCGTGGCTGTGGAAGCGCGAGAAGATGTACTCGGCAGCCCTGGTGGAGGCGCATTTCTGGTTCGCGCTCGCCGGCACCGTCGTCTACGTCTTCGCGATGTGGAACTCCGGCATCATCCAGGGGCTGATGTGGCGGACCTACAATGAGAGCGGCACGCTGGCCTATTCCTTCGTCGACTCGCTGATCGCGATGCATCCCTATTACATCGCCCGCGCCTTCGGCGGCCTGCTGTTCCTGATCGGCGGTTGCATCGGCGCCTACAATATCTGGATGACCATCCGGCTCCCGAGCCCGAAGGTCGCAATGAGCGGCGACCTGCCGATACCAAGGCCTTCCGGTATCGAGATCGCATCCCAGCCCGCGGAGTAAACGGCATGTCGATCTTCGGATTTCATTACAGGCTGGAACGCAAGGCGATCGGACTTGTGGTCGCCATCATCGTGGTCGCGAGCATCGGCGGGCTGGTCGAGATCGCGCCGCTGTTCACCATCCATCAGACGGTCGAGGACGCGCCGGACATGCGGCTCTACACTCCGCTCGAGCTCGCCGGCCGCAACATCTATATCCGCGAAGGCTGCTACGCCTGCCATTCGCAGATGATCCGGACGCTGCGCGACGAGGTCGACCGTTACGGCCCCTATTCGCTCGCGGTCGAATCCAAATATGACCACCCGATGCTGTGGGGCTCCAAGCGCACGGGGCCGGACCTCGCCCGCATCGGCGAGAGATATTCAGATCAATGGCACGTCGCGCATCTGAACAACCCGCGTGACGTGGTGCCGGTCTCGGTGATGCCCGCCTATGACTGGCTGCTCACCACCGAGCTGCGCACCGACGATCTGCCGCTGCATCTGAAGGCGCAGCGGAGGGTCGGCGTACCCTATACCGACGAGATGATCGAAAACGCGACGGCCGATGCCTACGGCCAGTCCAATCCGGATTCGCCTCAGGCCGATGGCGTCGCCAAGCGCTACGGCAAGGCCACGACGGTCCGCGCCTTCGACGGACAGCCTGACCGGCTCACCGAAATGGATGCGCTGGTCGCCTATCTGCAAATTCTTGGCCGGCTGACGGATGCCGCCAGCAAGCCGCTGGCACAGGCGGGAGGTGCTCAATGAGTCTGGATCACGACTTCCTGGTCGGCTTCTCGAAATCCTTCGGGCTGTTCTACCTGATCGCGCTGTCGGCGGCGGTGCTGGTCTACACCTACTGGCCCTCGAACAAGAAACGGTTCGAGCAGGCTGCGCAGTCGATCCTTCGCGACGAGGACAAGCCATATGAGGACAAACCATGGCGGTAGAGCACGAGCACAAGGAGACGCGCGATAGCTACACCGGCTATCTCACCACCGGCCATGAATGGAACGGCATCACCGAATTGAACACGCCGGTGCCGCGCGTGATCTATTTCTTCCTGACGTTGGCCGTGCTGTTCTCGATCGGCTACTGGGTGCTGATGCCGGCCTGGCCGCTCGGCGATACCTACACCAAGGGCTTGCTCGGCATCGATCAGCGCAACGTCGTGGCGGATTCGCTGAAACAAGGGGTGCTCGATCGCAGCGTCTGGGCCAACAAGATCGCGAGCGAGGACTATGCCGCGATCCAGGCCGATCCAGCGCTGATGACGATCGTGCGCGAAGACGGCCACACCCTGTTCGGCAACAATTGCGCGGCGTGCCATGGCATCGACGCCAAGGGCGGTCCCGGCTATCCGAACCTGACGACGTCGTCATGGCTCTGGGGCGGCAAGCCCGAGGACATCTTCAACACGATCCGGGTCGGCATCAATTCGGCGCACAAGGACGCGCACTCTTCCCAGATGCCGGCGTTCGGACGCGACCAGATGCTGCCCCGCACCGACGTGTTCAAGGTCGCAAGCTATGTCTATTCGCTGTCGAACCCCGGCTCGAAAGCGGTCGATCCCAAGAACGTCGAGGCCGGCAAGGCGCTGTTCGCGGCCAATTGCGTCTCCTGTCACGGAGAGAACGCGAAGGGCAATCCGGAACTGGGTGCGCCCAATCTGACCGACAAGTTCTGGATCTATGGCGGCGACCTCGAGACCATCGACACCACGATCTGGGGCGGGCGCCAGGGTCACATGCCGACCTGGGAAGGCCGCCTCTCCGATCTCGATCGCAAGATCCTGACGCTCTATCTGCTCGACAAGCGGGTGGCGACGCCATGAGCGCTTTCGCCTCGATCCGGCTCTGGCTCCTGGTCGGCGTCGCTCTCGCCGCCGTCCTCGCCGCCAATGCCCATCTCGTCTATGTCGCGACCACCTCGCAACCGGCCTGCGTCAATCATGTCAGGCAAGGCGAAGGCAGCGCCGAACACGGACTGTTCAGCGCCGCGCAATCGTCCTGCTCGCCCGTCAAACAGGGAGCCCCGTCATGACGATCATCCCATCGGTATCACCGCCGCTTCCGACCAAAAATCGCTGGACGCGCCGGCTTACGACGGCCGATCCTTTCCAATGGTTGTCGCTGGGCTATAGCGATCTCGTCACCAAGCCTGCGATGAGCATCGTCTACGGCGTGATCATCTTTCTGGTCTCGGCGGCGCTCGTCGGCACCCTGTTCGCCTCGGGCCGCGACTACATCCTGTTTCCGGCCTTTGCAGGCTTCATGGTGGTAGGCCCGATCCTGGCGGTGGGGCTCTATGAAAAGAGCCGCCGCATCGAGGAAGGCTTGCCGCTGCGCTGGGCCGATATCTTCTTCGTCAAGCCGCGCTCGGGTGGCCAGATCCTGTTCACCGGCGTGCTGCTCTGTCTGTTGATGATGGTGTGGATGCGTGCCGCCGTCATCATCTATGCGCTGTTCTTCGGCCTCGTCCCGTTCCCCGGCCTCGACCACATCGCCTCGATGCTGTTCACCAGCGGTGTCGGCTGGGCGATGCTGGCGGTCGGCACGGCCGTCGGCGGATTGTTCGCGGCATTTTCATTCGCCATCAGCGCGTTCTCGATTCCGATGCTGGTCAACGAGCCTATCGATGCCCTGACCGCGATGGGCTCGAGCATGGTGCTGGTCTGGAACAACCTTCGCGTCCTTTTGATCTGGGCCGCGATCGTGCTGGCGTTGTTTCTGGTAAGCTTGGCCACCGCGATGGTCGGGCTGATCGTGATCTATCCCCTGCTCGGCCATGCCACCTGGCATGCCTATCGGGCGGTGCGCCCAGAGCCGGCGTGATGCCGCAAGATGGAGCTGACGGATGAGTTGCTGCGCGCCCGGCGCCGAGCTCGACCTTCACGCAGCCGGCCCCTCGGCCGAGGAGATCTTTCTCGCCAGCCAGACGGCGGGCGAGGATCTGCGTCGGACCGATCTCTCCGTGCCCGACATGCATTGCGGCGCCTGCCTGCAGAAGATCGAGGGCGCGCTCGGCAAGCTTGACGGCGTCAGCCAGGCGCGCGCCAATCTCTCCGGTCGCCGCGTGACCGTATTCTGGCGCGGCCAGACCCCGCCGCCGATGATTTCGGCACTTGGTGCGATCGGCTATGCCGCGCATCTGAACGATTTCGGCACCGATCGCAGTGATCCGGCCTTGTCGCGGCTGTTGCGTGCGCTCGCGGTCGCAGGCTTCGCCGCCAGCAACATCATGCTGCTGTCCGTCTCAGTCTGGTCAGGCGCGGAGTCCACCACGCGCGACCTCTTCCACTGGATTTCCGCGCTGATCGCGCTGCCGGCGCTGGCCTATTCCGGACAGGTGTTCTTCCGCTCGGCCTGGCGCGCTCTGCGCCACGGCCAGACCAACATGGACGTGCCGATCTCGATCGGCGTGCTGCTCGCCTTCGGCATGAGCCTTTACGAGACCGTCCAGCACGGTCCGTACGCCTATTTCGACGCCGCGGTGTCGCTATTGTTCTTCCTCTTGATCGGCCGCACGCTGGACCATGTGATGCGCGAGCGAGCGCGTCAGGCGGTGAGCGGGCTGGCGCGGCTTGCGGCGCGCGGCGCGCTCGTCCTCAAGCCCGATGGCCCGCCCATCTACCTCCCCGTCGACGAGATCGAACCTGATATGACCGTCCTGCTCGCGGCCGGCGAGCGCGTGCCGGTCGACGGCCGTGTCATCAAAGGCCGCTCCGAGCTCGATTGCTCGCTGGTGTCGGGCGAAAGCGCGCCGCAGCCAGCCGTCGAAGGCACGGCGCTGCAAGCGGGCATTCTCAATCTGAGCGGCCCGCTCACGATCGTCGCAACGGCCGCCGCCAAGGATTCCTTCCTCGCCGAGATGATCGGCATGATGGAGGCCGCCGAAGGTGGCCGCTCGCGTTATCGCCGCATCGCCGATCGCGCCGCGCGGCTCTATGCGCCGGTCGTCCATGCGACCGCATTCCTGACCTTCCTCGGCTGGATGATTGCGACAGGAGACGCGCACCGCGCCATCACCATCGCGATCGCGGTGTTGATCATCACCTGCCCCTGCGCGCTGGGGCTCGCGGTGCCGATGGTGCATGTGGTCGCGGCGCGGCGGCTGTTCGACCTCGGCATCATGATCAGGGACGGCGGCGCACTCGAACGTCTCGCCGGCATCGACAGCATCGTCTTCGACAAGACCGGTACGCTCACCGCGGGCCGCCCGCAGCTTACGATCGACGGCAAGGCGGACGACAACGCGATCGCGCTGGCGGCTGCGATATCGGCGCATTCGCGCCATCCCTATTCGCAGAGCCTGGCAAAGCTCGGCGAGGGCCGGCCGGCGCTGCCGTTCGATGATATCTCCGAATATCCAGGCGATGGTCTCGAAGCGCGCGCGGGCGCCGTCGCCTATCGGCTGGGCCGCCCTGACTGGGCGTCGACGGATGCGGGCGCAGCGCCTGAGAATGCGACCGTGGTGTTGTCCAAGAACGGTCAACGCATGGCGAGCTTCCATCTCACCGACCGTCTGCGCGCCGGCGCGCAGGAGGCAGTGACCGAACTGAAAAACTCCGGCCTGCACCTGGAAATCCTGTCAGGCGACAACGATACGCGGGTCGGCCATATCGCAAACCGGCTCGGTGTCCCCTTCACTGCCGCTGCGCGTCCGGTCGGCAAGGTGGATCACCTCGATCGGCTGCAGCACGCCGGACGAACCATCCTGATGGTTGGAGACGGGCTTAATGATGCGCCGGCGCTGCGCGCCGCCGATGTCTCGATGGCTCCGAGCTCCGCCGCCGATATCGGCCGCAACGCCGCCGATCTGGTGTTTCTGCGCGAAGACCTGTCCGCCGTGCCGCAAGCCTATGCGATCGCCCGCGAAGCCGCGCGCCTCGTGCGGCAGAATTTTGCGCTCGCCATCGCCTATAACCTCGTCGCGATCCCGATAGCCGTGCTTGGCCATGTCACGCCGCTGGTTGCCGCGATTGCCATGTCGCTGTCATCGATCGTGGTGGTCGCGAATGCACTGCGGCTGGGACGCTGGCGCTCTGCAGATCCCGCACGGTCGCCTCATGCGCGACAAGCGGAGTTGGGCTCGTCACGACTTGCGGAAGCCGCCGAATGATCGATTTCTTCTTTCTCATCCCGATTGCGATCGGGCTCGGCCTGATCGGGCTCGCCTCTTTCATGTGGACACTGAAAAGCGGCCAATATGACGATCTCGAAGGAGCCGCGCAGCGGATCCTGTTCGAGGGTCAGGAAGGGCCTTTGCCGGAGAAGCGGTATCAGGAGGCCGGCGTCGGGAAGCCGCGGACAAGTTCGAAGGCCGGTCGAGCAGAATAGCTACAAAGCCGGACTTTTTTTAGGAAGTCCGCGACAATATTCTTCTCGCTTTTTTTCAGAAACCCTTAAAAAATAGCGGTTAAGACTCGATTGAGGAGGTATCGGCGCGGCGGCGACCTGAGGCCTCGATGCAGCCAACCAACCGTTTGGGTAACAGCATCGCCGGGGATCACCTGTTGCGAGAGCAACAGCGGGCATGAGAGTCCAGGGCGCTGTAAAGAGGTTGAGGCCGATGGCCTCGATCCCCTTGGCGTCGCAATAAAACCAGCGCGACGATCAGAGCCCGCCAGGGCTCACAAATGGGGCGCGCCTAATGAAACAAAAGGAAGCAAAGGTCCTGATCTCCCGCGAGTGGGAAAGCTGGCTGCGATCGCAATCGATCGATCCCTGTGATGCCACCGGTCGGGATACGCTGAAATTTTATTTCGAGCTTCAGGACAAGGGGTCGGAGCTCCTGGATTTTCAATCCAGAGGACGCGACAAGTGGCACATCATCAATAGTTGGCTGCTCCGCGAGCAACATTGCGTCGCGAATTAGCCCTGCATCCGACCTCGCCGCGCGCCAGCCGATCGACGAGCCGCTGCCGGTGGCGACCTCTTGAAAAACTGGTCGAATTCCCAGCGTGATCGAGTTCAACCGCCAATACGGTTGACCTCGATCGGCCAATCCGGCGCGCGGAAATTTCATGAGATCAGACAAGGGCTTGGCCCGCCCGCCTGGCCAGCCGGTTGAATTCCCATGCGCGGCGCTGTTGATAACCCTCCCGCTTTGCGGCTCAAGGGGTTAGAGAGGCGCGCGGCGTGGTATCGACCCGGGGCTTGAGGCTCGGATCGCCCGCCTAACTGGAAGGAAGACCATGCGCATTACCCTAGTCGGCTCCCGTCATTTCGGCGTGACGACGTTGAACATGCTCAAGGCGCACGGCGTCGAGATCGCACGCGTCGTGGTGCATGACGGCGAAGACCGGCTCGCGGCAGCGGCCAGCGCCGAAGGCATCGAGGTCGTGGTGCAGGCCGATCCGAAACTCGTGGCGGCATCAGACATCGCGCCGGGGACCGATCTGATCGTCACCGCCCACAGCCACGCGCGGGTCAGCAAGGAGGCGGTCGCTGCGGCGAAGCTTGGTGGCATCGGCTACCATCCCTCGCTCTTGCCGCGGCATCGCGGCATGGCGGCGGTGGAATGGACCATCAAGGAAGGCGATCCGATTGCCGGCGGCACGGTCTATCACCTCGCCGACCGCATGGATGCCGGCGCGATCGCCGCGCAGGAATGGTGCTTTGTAAAGAAGGGCGAGACAGCGCGTGAATTGTGGGAGCGCGCGCTGGCGCCGCTCGGGCAAAAGCTGCTTGGCGAGGTCATCGACTACGCGAAGGCGCACCAGTCGCTACCGGCCAGACCTCAGGACGAGCAGTTCGCGACCAGCGCTCCGGCGCTCGGGCCGCATTAACCTTCGCGCGCCGCGCCGCTCGGCCAAATATCGCCGGAAGTAACGAATTCCATGCTCCGCTGAAGCCGCCAAAATCACACACAAGTGCCTGGATTCACTGGAACAATTCCGAACGTCGCGACGCAGCAAATTTTGGACACAATTGCTCAATTTAAGCCAACAAATCTCATCCATATCGGAGATTTGATTCATGCGTCTTAATCGCATTGGCAATGTATTGCTTGTTGTTGCTTCCGCTGGCTTCGCTGCTCCCGCGCTCGCGCAGCAGCCTTATGACGGTGTTTGGAATGTCACGATTGTGACGAAGAGCGGCAGCTGCGAACCGACCGCTAGCTCGACGCTCACAGTGACCGAAGGTAAGATTTCCGGAGCCGGAGCGGACGTGACCGGTAGCATCGGGCGCGAAGGCCTTGTGCGGGTCTCGATCAACGGTGCATATGCGAACGGTCAACTCAGCGGCAATGCCGGATCGGGAAAGTGGAATGGGGCATCAGCGGGCATACCCTGCAGCGGCAGGTGGCAAGCATCACGGCAATAAATTTCACGACGCTCGCGTCGTGACCAGGCGACTGCTGATGGCAGCCGCCGTTTTATTTGCGGGCTCGCTTTTCGGCGCGCCTGCGCATGCGCAGTCCGGCCCGTTCGCGGGCTTGGCCGGTACCTGGAATGGTGGTGGCGTGGTGACGCTCGACGATGGTTCGAAGGAGCGTATCCGCTGTCGCGCCACCTATGCGGTCTCCGGGCCCAACATGAGAATGACGCTGACCTGCGCCAGCGACGCCTACAAGTTCCAGCTCAACGCCGATGTCGCCGACCGCGGCGGCGCCATCGCCGGCAACTGGAGCGAAACCAGCCGCGCCGTCAGCGGCACGCTGGAAGGCCGTGGTGGCGGCGGCGCGTTCGAAGTAGTCGCGAGCGCGGCCGGCTTCAACGCCAATATCTCGCTGCGCACGACGGGCAACAAGCAGGCGATCAGCATGCGGGCCGACAACCAGTTCCGCGGCGCCACGATTTCCCTGACGCGATAGCTCGGATTGAACGCCGGGCGACCAAGCAATCCGGCGCGCCGGATTGCTTGGTCTTGAGCCAACCACGCGGCTAAGCCGTTGTCGGCTTGGCGAGCCTATCCGCCGTTTGTTTCAGCGTGTTGGCCACCAGCAGCGCCTGGTCCTTGGTGAAGGCAAAATCCTGCACGCCTTTATGCGTGGTCAGCGACAGGATCAGGATGCTCGGATCGTGCTCGGGCCAGCCGGTGGAAAACCCGGTGACGAAATCAGCGGTCGTCTTTCGGTCCGTCATGTTTGCTGACCTCACTTAAGCCGTGGCAACGAAGGCGGTGACTTCGATCTCGACCTTGGCCCTCGCGTCGACCAACCCGTCGATATAGAGCAGCGTCGAGGGCGGGAAGTTTCGCCCCAGCGTCTCCTTCCAGGCCGCGCCGATGCCGGCTCCTGCGGCCTCATATTCGCTGCGGCTGGTCAGATACCAGGTGAGGCGGACGATATGCTCCGGCGCCGCGCCGGCTTCGCCCAGGAGCTTGACGATGCGCTTGAGCGCGCTTCCAACCTGGGCGGCCATGTCGGGCGGATAATCGCCCTTCTCATCGCCGCCGGTCTGGCCCGCGAGCACGATCCACCGGCCGGGACCGTTGAACTCGACGCCATGCGAGAAGCCGCGCGGTTTCGACCAATCGGCCGGTTGCAAGATGCGCATGTTGGTTTCCTCCACGAACTGTCATTCCGGGATGCCCCGAAGCAGCAGACCCGGAATCTCGATATTCCGGGTTCGCCTGCTTACGCGAACGCCCCGGAATGACGGAAGACTACGTAGCACTGATCGGGGCCGTCCTCCCACCCCGGATTTTCCGGGTGCAACGCATCGCAGGCCTCCTTGAATTGACCATTGAAAGTTGCGCCAAGCGGGGCGATACCGGCCTGCCCGCCTCAAATCCGCGCCCGCCACGATTTTCCTTCATGCAACCAACACCTTCCAAACCGATGGCCGCGCTGTCGATGGCCGGCTGGCTGGCGATGATGCTGGTGATGGTGGTCGCGGGCCGCGAGACGGCACGCGAGATGAACGTCTTCGCGCTGATGGAAATCCGTTCGGTGATCGGCATCTTCCTGCTGTTGCCATTCGTCTACCGCCATGGCGGCTTCGCAACGCTCAAGACCAGACGCCTGCCGCTCCATATCACGCGCAACCTGATCCACTATGTTTCACAATTCGGCTGGTTCTTCGCGCTGACGCTGATCCCGATCGGACAGGTGGTGGCGATCGAGTTCACCATGCCGATCTGGACGGCGATCCTCGCGGCGAGTTTCCTCGGCGAGCGCATGACCGTCTGGAAGCTGGCCGCGATCGTGCTCGGGATCGTCGGCGTGGTCATCATCGTCCGGCCGGCGACCGGCACGGTCAATCCCGGCCAGCTGATCGCGCTTGCGGCCGCGGTCGGGTTCGGTATCTCAATGGCGCTGGTCAAATCCCTCACCCGGACCGAAAGTGCATTTGCCATCGTCTTCTGGATGATGGTCATCCAGGCCATCGCCGGATTCGTTCCGACGCTGTTCGTCTGGGTCTGGCCATCGGCCTATATCTGGGGCTGGGTTTCGGTGGTCGGCGTCGTCGGCACCTTCTCGCATTACTGCCTCGCCAATGCGTTGCGGTATGCGGATGCGACCGTGGTTGTACCGATGGACTTCCTGCGCGTCCCGCTCACCGCGATCGCCGGCTGGCTGATCTATTCCGAGCAGCTCGATCTTCTCACCGTGGTCGGTGCGGTGCTGATCCTGACCGGCAATCTCTTGAACCTGAAGCCGGTTACGGCCGCCGTTCCCGCCCGCGCCGGGGCCTGATCGGACCGCGTCATTTTTTTTTGCGCGGCACGCGGCGTTTTCGTGTAAACTCCGCAGCCAAAGCTGTTGTTTCTATCTTTTTTTGATTCTGCGCCGGGGAATTTCAGATGCGCTACTTGCCCCTCATCCTTTCCTTGCTTTGCATTTTATTCAGCACCGATGCGGCCCTCGCCGACAAGCGTGTCGCCTTTGTGGTCGGCAATGGCGACTACAAGAATGTCGCCCACCTCCCGAACCCGCCGATCGACGCAAAGGCGATGGCAGCCACGCTGCGCAATGTCGGCTTCGAAGTGGTCGAAGGCGCTAACCTCACGCGCGACAAGATGACGGAGAAGCTGCTCGACTTCGGCAAGCGCGCACAGGGCGCCGACGTTGCCTTGTTCTATTATGCCGGCCACGGCATCGCGATCTCCGGCACCAACTATCTCTTGCCGGTCGACGCCGACATCAAGTCCGAAATGGACGTCAAGCTCGGCGCCGCCATCAATATCGACCTGACACTCGACCAGACCATGGGCGACGCCAAGGTCAAGCTGGTGTTCCTCGACGCCTGCCGCGACAACCCCTTCGCCGCCAAGATCAAGGCGACGGCGACCCGCAGCGTCTCGGTCGGACAGGGCCTTGCCGAGATGAAGTCCGGCGAAGGCACGCTGATCGCCTTCGCGACCGGTCCCGGACAGACCGCGCTCGATGGCCAGGAGGGCCAGAACAGCCCGTTCACGCGGGCGCTGATCGCCCATATCACCCAGCCCGGCCTCGAGATCCAGCAGGCGATGACCGAGGTTCGTGCCCAGGTCAACGATGAAACCAACAAGGGCCAGCTGCCGTGGGGCCACACCAATCTGACCGGCGCGGTCTATCTCAATCCGGCGTCGGCGCAGACCGCGGCGGCAACGCCTACGGCCGCAACACCCGGCAATGCACCGGCAGCCGCTCCGAGCGGCAATGACGTCGAGCTCGAATTCTGGCGTTCGGTCAAGGACTCCAACAAGCCGGAAGAACTCAACGCCTACCTGACCAACTATCCGAACGGCCAGTTCAAGTCGCTGGCGCTGTCCCGGATCGCCTCCCTCGATAATGGCGGCAAGGACGACGCCAAGGAAAACGGCGGCAAGGACATGACCCGCAACCTGTCGGCCGTCGATCCCGCGACGTTCACCGCGGATGCGACCCAGCTCACCGAAGACCAGATCGGGCTCGACAAGGGCCAGCGCCGCGACGTGCAGCGCCGGCTGAACGGGCTCGGCTTCGACACCAAGGTCACCGGCAAGTTCGACGACAATACCCGCAGCGTGCTCAAGCGCTGGCAGGCGGCGCGCGGCTATCCGTCGACCGGATATCTCAACAAGCTCCAGCACAAGGCGCTGTTGACCGAGATCGTCGCCACTACTCAGACCAGCTCGGATGATTCCGAGCGCAGTTCCTCGCCGCGCCAAAGCAGCGGCGGCCGCCACACCCGCGCTGGCGGTGGAGGCGGCCCAAATGGAGGTGGTGGCGGTGGCGGCGGCGGCGGAGCTAATGCTGGCGCCTTCATGGGCGGCCTGGTCGGCGGCATGATGGGCGGCATGTTCCGTCACTGACGGGAACGATCGGCTGAGCAACGAAAAGCCCGGCTCGTGCCGGGCTTTTTTTATTCCGGCAGCAGCCTTTGTCGGCGCGAGGTTATTTCCCGGCCGCCTTGCGCAGGGCGTCGTTGATACGATCCTGCCAGCCCGGCCCGCTCGCCTGAAAATACTCCAGCACCTCCTGGTCGATGCGGAGCGTCACCTGCTCCTTGATGCCGGGCGCCACGTTCTTCTTCGGCGGCGCTTCGGCGACCTTGGCGGTGACCTTCTTGAACGCAGCCTCCGCCTCGCTGCGGGCGTCGTTCAGGGTTCTCGGCCTTCTCGGTTGGTCGGGCATCTCAAATTCCTTCATACAGAACGGTGGAGATATAGCGCTCCGAGAACGACGGCACGATAGCCAAGATGGTCTTGCCCGCGTTTTCCGGCCGCTTGCCAAGCTCGATGGCCGCGGCGATTGCAGCCCCCGACGAGATGCCGCCCGGAATTCCTTCCTGCCGCGCCAGCGCGCGCGAGGTCTCGATCGCGGTCGCGCTGTTGACCTTGACGATCTCATCGATCACGGAACGGTCGAGAATGTCCGGGATGATGCCTGCGCCGATGCCCTGGATCTTGTGCGGCGAATGCTGGCCGCCCGACAGCACCGGACTTTCCTCCGGCTCGACGGCGACCACGCGCAGCGATGGCTTTCGCGGCTTCAGCACCTGGCCGACACCGGTGATGGTGCCGCCGGTGCCGACGCCGGCGACGAAGATATCGAGATTGCCGCCGGTATCGTTCCATATCTCTTCCGCCGTGGTGCGGCGATGGATTTCCGGATTGGCGAGGTTCTTGAACTGCTGCGGGATCACCGAGTTTGGCGTCGTCCGATTCAATTCCTCGGCCTTCGCGATCGCGCCCTTGATGCCTTCCGCCGCCGGCGTCAGCACGAGCTCGGCGCCGAGATAGACCAGCATCTTGCGCCGCTCGATCGACATCGAGTCCGGCATCACGAGCTTGAGCTTGTAACCGCGCGAGGCCGCGACATAAGCCAGCGCGATGCCGGTATTGCCGGAGGTCGGCTCGATCAGCGTGGTGTCGGCGTTGATCAGCCCCGCCTTCTCCATGGCCGTGACCATCGAGGCGCCGATGCGGTCCTTCACGCTTGCCGCCGGATTGAAATATTCGAGCTTGGCGAGGATGGTCGCATTCGACCCACGCGCCTTCGGCAATTTGCGCAGCTTTACAACGGGCGTGTCGCCGATCGCATCCACGATGGAGTCGTACACCCGGCCGCGGCCAGGACGGTGCACAGCAGAGGTGACGGACGGCGCATCCATGGCGAACTCCTTGCGTGGCGATGTCAGAGGAAAAAACGCGATCTCTGGAGTTAGGGCCACCATGGGCCTGCGCGCAAGTGCTGACGCGAGATCGACGAGATCAACTCGACGCACGAATGTCGTGAGATGACCAGGTTGCACTGCACACGCCACCTGGCAGCACCATTCCGCTTCTTTCAATGCGTCGGAAAACCCGCGTCATTGCGCCACAACTTGTCGCTCGCCCGACGCTACGAGCACGCTTCCGCGAAATCACAACTCGTTGCATTGCGAAAGTTTAATAGGATTGAATTCGTAAAACCAACGCATTTGTGTTGCGGCATCGTCAAGTAATCGGGTGTATGGTACGCTCAGGCTTGAACGCATGGGAGGGTCAACGATGTCAGCACTTGCTGAAGTCATGTCGACCGTTGCGCACAACCCCGATCCGCGTGGGAGCGATCTGCCGACCTGCCCGGTCTGCGCGGATTCCATGGTGGCTGCCGAGGCGTCCGCTTATCTCACAGAGAACATCATCAGCTATCTATGGACCTGCGACACCTGCGGTTACGGCTTTGTGACCAAGCATGCGCTGAGGCGTTTCGCCTGCAACTAGGTGCTGCGCGGCGCGATGTCGCCGCGTTCCCAGTCTGACCGCGTGCGCTGGTAAAATTCGTCGAAAGTTCCTCGCAAAATTGCGTCCCTGACATCGCGCATCAGGCGCTGATAGTAGGCGATGTTGATCTCTGACAGCAGCATCGCGCCCAGCGTCTCGCCGGATTTGACCAGGTGATGCAGGTAAGCCCGCGCGGTCTCGCGGGTCGCGGGCCATTCGCTCTCCTCGTCCAGCGGACGCGGATCATCGGCATGGCGCGCGTTGCGCAGGTTGATCTGGCCGTGGCGCGTGAAGGCGACGCCATGGCGGCCGTTCCGCGTGGGCATCACGCAGTCGAACATGTCCATGCCGCGCCGGATCGCTTCCAAGAGATCCTCCGGCGTGCCGACGCCCATCAGATAGCGCGGCCGATCGCCAGGCAAATGCGGGATCACTTCCTCGATCATCGCCAGCATCACCGCCTGCGGCTCGCCAACCGCAAGCCCGCCGATGGCGTAACCATGGAAGCCGATGTCGACGGTGCCCCGCGCGCTGGCGTGCCTGAGCTCGACGACGTCGCCGCCCTGGACGATGCCGAACAGCATGTAGCCTGATGGCGCGGTCTCGAAGGCGCGCCTGGAGCGCTCGCCCCAGCGCAGCGAGAGCTGCATCGCCCGCTCGATATCGGCGCGCTCGGCGGGCAGACGCACGCATTCGTCCATCTGCATGGCGATGTCCGAGCCCAGGAGCCGCTGCACCTCGATCGAGCGCTCCGGCGACAGCTCGACGCTGGCGCCGTCGATATGCGAGCGGAAGGTCACGGCCTTTTCATTGACCTTGCGCAAATCGGCCAGCGACATCACCTGGAAGCCGCCGGAGTCGGTCAGCATCGGTCCGTTCCAGCCGGTGAATTTTTGCAAGCCCCCGAGCGTTGCGATGCGCTCGGCTGTCGGACGCAGCATCAGGTGATAGGTGTTGCCGAGCACGATATCGGTGCCGGCGTCACGCACGTCGCGCCAGTGCACCCCCTTCATGGCGCCCTGGGTACCGACCGGCATGAAGGCGGGAGTTCGGACCACGCCGTGAGGCG
>Ga0153954_1000953_pt1 | contig 18096 bp, 12 predicted proteins | sample TSFL038MetaG_FD_102277 | JGI IMG/M metagenome (GOLD analysis project Ga0153954, IMG submission 102277) | Attine ant fungus gardens microbial communities from Florida, USA - TSFL038 MetaG | ecosystem: Host-associated > Fungi > Mycelium > Unclassified | place: USA: Florida, Wekiwa Springs State... | reverse complement strand
CGCTCCTCGTCCGACAGTCGGACGATATACTTCTTATTCATGGGACACCTCCTCCATGCAAGGAAGTTTCCACGAAATCTCAAGGCGCGCCAACCCCCGGATTGAAGGTGGCGGGAGCACTAGGCTGATCCCAGGGGCCTCGAAGAGTCGTCCCCGATCACCCAAATTACGCATTCATCCATCAGAATCCCGTTGCCGGATAGCCTCTGAGAATTTAGCCCGACAGGTGGGCAGGTGAGGATGAAGCTCCATGGTCGAACCATACTCGGCGTTAGGCAGAACGAATTCTGTCTAATCGCAAGTTAGGCGGATCTGTCGTGGCCAGAGGTGGCACGTCCCTGAACTTCCTCTCGCAGCTCAACACGTGGCGGCTCCGACACCGGACCGACGGTGAGCATTAATTCTCAACGATGATGTTTCTGCATTTCTTTCTGTAAGAGTTTTTTAGCTTGCTCCAATACTTTTCGACGGATCGGTGAAAGTTTTTTGCCGGCTCGATTGATGTAGAACTGGATCATGCGAATTCCGGAGCCAATTCCCTTCGGGCTCACTTGTTGACTGGCCATGATCCTGGCGACGGTGGGGGCATCCTTGGTGAAGGTTCCCGCAGGGGGATAGGTCGAGACGGTTTTCACGCTCTTGACCCATTTGGCCTTTTCCGCTTTCTTCTTGGCGGGCATTAAGGCTCCTCTCCTCGGATCGGAAGACAACGGTGACGAGATGCTAATGGGCAGCCGCCTTGCTCCGGTGAAACCGGCAAATGCGACTGCCCACTTCCTTTCCCTGGTCGTGTCGTGCGGATCCCACGTCAGTTCGTTCGTCGTTCGAAACACGTGGGTTCGTCGTCTCCCTATCGTCCGGGCACGAACGACTCGGAAATCCCCGCCAAGGCGTGTCCCGCCAGCTGCTCGTCTCCACACTCCACGGCAAGATCGCCCAAAGCGACGATACCGACAAGCCGCTTGTCTCGGTTGAGGACCGGAAGACGGCGGACCTGTTTCTCTCGCATGAGTTGCACGGCTTCCTTGAGATCCACATCCTCAAAGCAATAGCAGATTCCAGGCGTCATGACGTCGCGAACCAGGTCGGTTCGAGAGTCGCGACCGGCGGCCACGGAACGTACGACGATGTCCCGGTCGGTCAACACTCCCACAAGCCGGTCGTTGCTGCAAACCGGTAACGCCCCCACGTTGAGACTCTCCATCCGCTGGGCCGCGTCCCGAAGAGAGGCTTCAGGAGAAATGCACTCCACGTTCTGTGTCATCACGTCGCGGACTTGCATGAAATACTCCTTTCGCTTCGCTCAGCTCATCGAGTCCGCACGGGAACCCGATCTACCGTTGTTTCACGACAGCGGACAAACTCCTGACGATTCAATCAACGTTGGCTCCAGGTCTGACTCAAAAATAGATTCCTACACATCCAGATCTCTCCGGTCTTGCGTTCTCACTTCTTGTTTTGCTTTTTATCCTCGTCAGACCCGGTCTCTCAGTTCGGTCACGCCCGCGTGCTTGGCACAATGTGCGCAGCAGAAAACCGTTCCGTCTCGTTCCACTCCATGGCCGATCACTTTGCAGCCACAATGCTCACAGACCGGTGCCAAGGCCTGAATCGCACATTCGAAGGAGTCGAAGGTGTGCTCTTCGCCTCCCAGTGTCACCGTGAATGCCTTGTCATACTCGTTATCACACACCTCGCACTTGGCCATCGTAATACCTCCCCAGCGCAAATGCCTGCTCGATCTCGAGAAACGCTCTCTCCCGTATTCTGGGTAGCTCCCGGTAAAGCCAAACCCGCAACCCCGCATCCTCTCGATCACGGTATCCGGACAATCGAGTCCGGTAGCTTGAGAGATCAACTTATAAGCCAAGCAGTCCATCCGTAAGCAGTGAACCCAGCCTTACATGCCTTCGCCAAGCCACAGCGTATTCGTGGTTTGGTCACTGCTTCAGACCGAAACTGGCGCCAAAGCGTCGCCTTGATGACCAGATTCACCAATTCGTTTTTCGATAATTCGATTTGTTTATTGAGACAACGGTATGGCTCGGATCACGTGGCTTGTTATTCCCAGCGGCATACCCACCAGAAACAACGGAAAAAAGGCTTTCGAGATGCCCCTTGTCAATACTTACCTTGATTTCAGAAAATGTACCCGAGCTCGTGCACGTTACCTACCAACCGTTATCTTGACGAACCTTCGTCGAATGATGTCGCTTGGTTGTGATCATTCGCGATGGTCCGCCCATGGATTCGCGGGTTTGGAATTTCTCTGGTTATTCTCTGTTTTTTATTAATGATACACTGAAGCAATTCCTGCGCCGGCTGCTCGTGATTTCCGAGGGAAATGACGGCGAATCGCGAAGTCTCATCCATGCACGTTCTTTCCTTCGGTCCCATAATTGTTATGGTTAGAAGGTCTGTATGACCGGCCATGTTCATGGCCGAAAGCATACATCCATTTCGCAAAGGATGATGGTCCATGATTACGTCCTACGTCATCCAGGTCGTCGACGCCACCAAGCCTCTCTTTTTCATTGGGCCCGAGGAGGTCGCGTCAGGGAAGTCGGATGGAGCGGTGGAGCCGACCCCATTGGCGATTTCGCTACGGGCTGTCGACAACCCGTTATCCGCCGAGCGATTCGATGACAGAGGCAGGGCCGAGGACCAAGCCGAGCGCTACGCCGTCGACGTGCCCGACTTGAAATTCGTGGTCCTCGAGATCATCGAACCGCCCGGACGTCCTTGATTCCACCAGGGAGGGATTCGGAAGGAACTTCCATGACACCGGATGACGTCCGCGCCGAGGCCGTACCACGGGCCGGTTCCGTGAATCGGTCGTCTTGAACCTCGGCGCGAACCGGGTCACGGTTTCCCGTTCCGCTCCAGAGTCACGGCCACCACGAAGGGATCGCTGCCGGTCCTCTTCGAGATCATGTCGATCGAGTCGATGACTCGGTCCGGATGCGGGTTCGACCAGGTCATGGCGAAAAGGCGGATTTGGATCCTCGGTTCGTGGTTGGTCACATCGTTGGTCCCGGTCCAGGCAATCTCAGCCTCGGCAAGTGCTTCGGGCGAACCCAGTGGAAGCAGCAGCTCCCAGTTGGCGATGTTGCGGCCGTAGACGATGGGAATGCGCTCGGAGGTACCGTCCGTGTAGCGCACTACATAGGCACCCACTTCCGTGTTTATAGGGTCACCGTACTGTACGGCGTGGAGGATGGAGATCTTATCGGCTCGGGCAGCCACGGCGATCCCCACCACAGATTCCGGTCGCCCAGGAGTATGCTGGCCCTGGAGATGGATCAGCTTCGAGCCAACGCGGTAGAACGTCGCACCCATCTTGTGAACCCCGCGCGGCAGCCGGTGCAGGTCTTCTCCATAGGTCGGCGCATCGACCACGAACTCGTTCCCCTTGGGATCGAGGTTCACGAAGGTCAGACGATCTCGGAGCTCGGCCGGCACCGGCTCGTCGACTGCCCCCTTCGGTTCGTCCCAGTCACGCGGTTTGAGGATCAGATCAAATTCAAATTCCACGGAAGCTTGGTCGGCGGAAACTTTCTTTTCGCGATAGGAACCGGGCCCCTCAATGTCGCACCTGCTGACAACCACAGAGACCTCGTGTTTGGGGAGACCCCGCAGGATGAAGATACCTTCTCGGCCGGTGGCCGCGAGGTCCGAATGTTGATCGGGCTGGCCGAGGGAATTGATGGTAACCGTCGCCCCCACAATGGGCCGGCCTTCCGTATCGAGAACCTGTCCGATCACGGTACGTCCCTCGGGGACATCCGCGGGAGCTTGCGGGTGAGCCACGACCGATTTCGCGAAACCTTCCTTCTTAGTCTTAGTCACCGGGCTCAGAGCAACGCTTTTCTTGACGACCTCCTTCTCCTTCTTGGCCACCGAATCGCTTTTCACATAGACTTTCTTCATATAATAACTTTGGGCTTGTTTTGGTGACTCTCGAACGAGTCGCACGAGGCCGACTTCTCCTGATTTTGGCACAGTGATCAAGCTACGGCTGAGGCGACTCATACCATGTCCATCCATGACATAGACGAATTGTTCCCCCGGAGGAACGAAGAAGGTGAATCGACCTTGCTGGTCGGAGACTTTGGTCGCGACGGCCGCTCCCGTGCGAGGGTGCGCGGGTCCGTAGCAGCCGACGGGAACCCCAGCGACCGGTTGTTTCAACGTCGTGTCGACGACCACCCCGCGGAGCGGAATCCCCTCGATGATCTTCAGATTCGCAGGCACGTCCTCATTGGCACGAACGCGAATTCCTTCGACGGCCGAAGCCACAGCCTGGTCGCGGCCGGCAACTTTCCAGACATGCAGGTTGAAAACGCCCGGTTGGAGACCGGTGATGGCGAACCGGCCTTGAGCATCGCTCAGGCACTCTCCGTAAGTCCCTTCGAACATCCGCTCGTGGTAATCGAGAAGCTGCGCGGCGAGATCCGCGCCGGACACTGGGGCACCCGTCACGGCATCGGTGACCGTACCCACAATTCCGCCGGCAGGTTCCAGAGTGACCGGATCGATCGATTGGGCATCCCCGGTCACTCCGATCCTGGGACCGACATACCTCGGATGCAGTGCGATCAAGCCCACGTTCGCTTCCTCGGGCAGAGTCACCGTGAACTGGCCTTCCTCATCGCTGATCCCAAAGCCGAGCGGCCAACCCTGCGCTTCGAGTCTTTTCGGCATCATCCAGAGCCCGATCTTGCCTGAGAAGCCAAGGCTCGAAACGGCGCATCGAACCTTCGGAATCGGCCGGCCTTGGGTGTCGAGCACCAAACCCGTCACCGTGTGATTCAGGGGCTGAAGCGTGAGGACCAGCGGGTCTGCGACGGTGCCGGATTGCCCGGCATCGCGCGACGTCCAGCCCAGCGCATCAGCATGACGCGTCCAGAGCTGACCATATTCGCCCACTTGCTCGCGAGGGATCACGACCTGGCCTTGGGCGTCGGTCGTGACGCTCGTTGACACCATCTCCCCGGGCTTGAGGACGTGGACCTCGGCCTTGGCCACGGGCTTGCCTTCGCGGTCGACCACCCGAGCATGGATGGGTCCCGACTCGGTGTCCGGCGATGGGGTGGATGCGCCAGCCTTCGACTGAAGTACATCACCGACTCCAAGCCCTCCCAAAGCCGCAGCGGAGACAACCAGACTGACGGTCGCCATCATGGCGGCCACCCGAGCCGCCTGAGCGGTGAGTCCGCGCCCGAATTCGGCCTTCACCAGCGAAGCAACGGTCTTGGAGACGGAACCGCGCATCGCGAATCCCCTGGCCGCTTCAACGACCCTCGTCATCAACGATGAGGGCAGGGCGGCGTCGGCGAAAGTCGGGAGCGTGGCCCCCGTTCCGGCCGCGGCTCCAAGAGCCGGCGCCAGGCCTTGGCGGACAAGATAACGGCGCAAGCGCTCGCGCCCTCGGGCCAAGCGGCTCTTCACCGTCCCGACCGGCCAGCCGAGCTGGCGCGCGGCCTCTTCGCAGGTCTGCCCCTCGAGATAACAGAGAACCAGCGGGGAGCGATACTGATCGCGGAGGCGGGCCAGCGCTCCGTCGAGGATACCTCGCAGTTCATCGGAGGGTGTTGCCGCTTCGAGAATCCCACCGGTGGCCTCGCTGACCGACGCTTTCCGTTCGTGTTCGCGTCGACGAAACGTAGAAGAACGTAAAGCCGACGCAGTGCGAAACGCTACGCCGTGGAGCCAGCTTCCGCACGAGGCCTGATTGCGGATCGTGCCCGCCTTGCGGAGCAGGATCAGGAACGTCGCCTGGAACGCGTCCTCGACGTCGTGGGGGTCGTTCAAGACGTTCCGGCAAACGCGGAGCACCATCGGCCCATGGCGCTCGACCAGCGTCACGAAAGCCCGTTCGCTCGCGAGGCCGGTTCGAGCCTCGAACCGGTCGAGCAACTGGGCGTCGGTCAGGTTCGCGACCACCCCGGCGTCAAAAAGGTCGCGAAGGTCGTTCAGAACAGGGTCGCGGCGGTAGCTCGTCACGGCACCAACCCTCGTTTCGGCGGTTCATCTTGGCCAGTGTGAACCCCCCTTGAGCAAGGGGCGTTTCGAGGTAGCCCCGCCGAAGGCCGCGCCGGTTCCCACTTTTTTCAGCAATCTCGCAGTTTCAGACTATGACGATTGTGGTAAAAATGCGGCCCTATTCTGTCGACAATCACCAGGGGAAAACCTGTCGATAACCGGTTGCGCCCTGGTGCACACGATGGACGTTGTCCACAGCGATCGGATAAGGTCCTCAACCGAGAGGACGGCGGCGGCGGACGATGCCGGGCGGCGCAACGCAGTTGTCGACAGGTTTTCCCCTGGTGAACAAGGCCGGTTGTGTTCGGTTAAGTTGTTTGGTATCATAGGTTTCTTGGAAGACCGTCACGGTTATCAACGGCGATGGGTCGGTCTCTCGATGAAGACGAAGGTTGAGTTCTCTCTCCTTTCCTTAAGAAGAAGCACAGAGACGACCCCGCCAAGGGCACGAATGTCCTTTGGTAAGGCCGACGAGGAAGACGCATGAAGGCCTTGTGCAACCGCGAAGGATTGCTTGCCGCATTCGGGATGGTCAGCGGTGTCGTCCCCGCACGCAGCCCCAAGCCCATCCTTCAAAATGTGAAGCTGGTAGCCGACGCCGACGAGGGATCAGTCCTCATGGGGACCGATCTCGAAGTCGGGATTCGCCATCGCGTACTCGGGATGAAGGTCGACCGCCCCGGTTCGGTGATCTTGCCGACCCAACGGATGGGGTCGATCCTGCGCACCAGCGCCGACGCTGAACTCGCCATCGAGGCCGACGAGGAGCGACTCATCGTTCGCGGCGTCCACGCCGAGTTCACTCTGCCGGCCGAAGACGCGAGCCTCTATCCGGAAGTTCCCGACTTCGCCGCTCCCAGCTATCACGTTGTGCAGGCCGCCGACCTCAGGAAGCTGATTCGGCGCACGATCTTCGCCACCGACGTCGAGAGCACGCGGTACGCCTTGGGGGGCGTCTTGGTGGAGCTGGCCGCCGACTCGATCACGATGGTCGGTACCGACGGGCGGCGACTGGCACGCATGGTGGCGTCGGCTGAAACCGAGAACGAAGCACCTGCCCCCGCCGGCAACCCCGTGATCCCGGTCAAGGCCCTCAAGCTGATCGAACGCAACCTCAGCGATGACGATCCGCCGGTCCACCTGGCGATCCAGGCCGGAGCCGCCGTGCTCGTGCGAACGGAACGGGCGATCATTTACAGCCGCCTCGTCGAGGGACGCTTCCCCCGCTACCAAGACGTCTTCCCGAGCCATACCGAGGTCAAGGTTCCCCTGGAAACCGGGCCGCTCCGCCAGGCCGTCGAGCAGGCTTCGATCGTCACCAGTGAGGAGAGCCGGGGGGTCGACTTCCAGTTCGCCAGCGGCGTGCTCAAGCTCGCAAGCCAGGCGGCGGACGTCGGGAGCTCGCATGTCGACCTGCCCATCGCTTATGATGGTAAGTCAGTCGAGATCACCTTCGACCCGCGCTACTTGACCGACGCACTCAAGACTCTCGACGACACCACCGCGCTCGTCGCGGAGCTCATCGATTCGAAGAACGCGGCCGTCTTTAAGACCGACGACCGCTATACGTACGTGGTGATGCCTTTGACCCGTGACCGTTAACGCGCCCGTCCCGCCAGGCCGAAGCAAGCTCGGTGCGGCGCCCCGACCTTCGGCGATCCCCGTTGCGGAGACGAGGGGATCGCGATATCATGAAGAGACGTTCACGTTGTGAGCGCTGAACGACCGGCCGGTGGGCCGGATTCCTCCCGACCTCTGCGTCGGGAGCGGACAGAATCTCGAGAGCCGAGGGAAGCAGAATCGTCCGACGCGGCCGGGGCGACACGACGTCGAGGCCCGAAACCGTTGTCAGACATTCTGGGCGAACTCTTCGCGTTGCGGGGGCTAGGACGGCTCCGGGCGCAGAAGGAGTTGGAAGATGCTTGGAACGCGGCGGTCGGAGAACCGGCTTGCCGCCAGACGCGAGTCGGCGACGTGCGCCGCGGGATTTTGCATGTGACGGTCGCGCACTCGACGCTCCTGGAAGAGTTGGCGGCCTTTCAGAAGCCGGCGTTGCTCTCAGCCCTGCGACGAAATGCCCCGGGCACTCTCATCCACGACATCCGTTTCCGAGTGGGTCCGATCGCCCCTCCGACCCCTCCTACCTCCGGTCCCACGACGACGATGCGGGGGAAAGGCACGCGCCGTCCCCGAGGGGACGGGCCCTGAAATGACGAGGCCGCGGGTGGTTTGCTTCGCTCATACCGATGAACGTCGAAAACCGTGAAGAACTCTCCGCTGAAGTCAGAGACTCGTATCGCGTGCAAGACGGGTGGTCGCCCTCTTTGGCATGCGAAACCCAGCTTTTGAAGTGAAACAGGGATAGCCTGACAGTCGCTGCGTAATGGGGCGTCGATCCCAACACCGCCTTCCCGGCGGCACCGATCGAGGCGGCCGAGGCTCGTCTTCCTACTTGGCATGACCGAGGTGAACCCGCGATGAATTTGAGCAAGAGCGACGGAGCCGCGATCGGGTCCCCGGAAGCGCCGGCACACCCTTCAATCAACGGTGAAGGGGCGACGGCAGCCTACACCGAGGCCAACATCCGAGTCCTCGAGGGAATCGAGGCGATCCGCAAGCGTCCCGGTATGTACATCGGCGACACGACCGCGCGGGGACTGCATCACCTGGTTTACGAAGTCGTCGACAACTCGATCGACGAAGCGATGGCCGGCTATTGCCGGCATATCCATGTCACTGTGCATGTAGATGGTTCGGTCTCGAACATCGACGATGGCCGAGGGATTCCGGTCGGCGCACACCCTCAGTTCACGGACAAGAGCACGCTCGAGATCGTCTTGACCAAACCGCACGCCGGCGGCAAATTCGACCATGACACGTACAAGGTCTCGGGAGGTTTACACGGCGTCGGCGTGACCGTCGTGAACGCGCTTTCCGAATGGCTAGAAGCCGAGGTTCATCGCGACGGCCAGGTCTGGCGTCAGCGGTACGAGAAGGGGGAGGCTCAAGGCCCCGTTCGTGCCAGCGGCCCGGCCAAGGCGAGCGGCACCCGGATCCGTTTCCTCCCCGACGCCTCGATTTTCGGGAAGATCGAATTCGACCACGACATTCTCGAGAAGCGGCTCCGCGAGCTCGCCTTCCTGAACCGAGGGATTGCCATCCGCTTGACCGACGAGCGGGGCGACGAACGCAAGGACCAGGAGTTCTTTTCGGCGGGAGGGTTGAGCGAGTTTGTCGCCTACTTGAATCGGGCGCAGACCGTTTTGCATCCGCCGGTCCTGCTTTCGGGCAAAGACGAAGAGCGCGCGGTTGAAGTTGAAGTCGCTTTACAGTACAACGAGTCGATTAGTGAACTCGTCGTCTCGTACTGCAACAACATCAATACCGTCGAGGGGGGAACCCATCTGACCGGGTTCCGGACCGCACTCACGCGGACGCTGAATACCTATGCCAAAGGGGCAGCGCCCGCCAAGAACAAAGACCTGACGCTCAATGGCGAGGACTTCAAAGAAGGTCTTAGCGCGATCGTCAGCGTCCGCGTGCCCGACCCCCAGTTCGAGGGGCAGACCAAGACGAAGCTCGGTAACGGTGAGGTCGAGGGAATCGTCGCCAAGATTGTCAACGAGAAGCTCGCCGAGTTTCTGGAAACCAATCCCGCGGCCGCCAAGAAGGTGATCGCCAAGGCGCTCCTGGCAGCCGAGGCCCGCGAGGCGGCCCGCAAGGCCCGCGAATTGGTCCGCAACCGCAAAGGGGTCCTTTCCGGCGGCGGCCTGCCCGGCAAGCTCATGGATTGCACCACCCACGACCAGGATTCGAGCGAACTCTTCCTGGTCGAGGGAGACTCGGCTGGTGGCACGGCCGAGGGAGGACGTGACCGCCTCTACCAGGCGATCCTGCCGCTCCGAGGTAAGATCCTCAACGTTGAACGTGCTCGACTTGACCGCGTTCTTGGAAATGAAGAGGTCCGCAACATCATTACGGCCGTCGGCAACGGTATCGGCGAAGAAGAAGATCCCTCGAAGAGGCGCTACGGCAAGGTCGTGATGATGAGCGACGCCGATGTCGACGGCTCGCACATCCGTACTCTCTTGATGACCTTCTTCTATCGCCAGATGCCCAGGCTCGTCGCCGAAGGCCACCTGTACGTCGCTCAGCCACCGCTCTACATGGTCGAGACCCGGAAGAAAGACCGACGTTATGTGCAGAGCGACGTCGAGATGCAAAACATCCTCGTCGAGACCGGTTTGGCCAATGCACGCTTACAGCCGCACAACGTCGAGGACGAGACGCATTGGATTATCGGTGATCGGCTCCGGGCGCTCATTGAGCTGGTCAACGCGCTTGAGGGGGGCCTCAGAGTGTTCGGACGGCGGAATCGGCCGCTCCGGGACTTTCTGGCGATGGCCCATCCCGACACCGGGCAACTGCCGGTTCGCCTCGGGATCGTGCAGGGAGTCGAAACGCCTCTCTACAATGACGACGATCTGATCGCATTCCAGCAACAGTATCCCGAGACTCTGACCGAAGAATACGAGGAGCGTCCTCATCCCGACACGAGCACGAGTGCGGCCGGCGACGAGTCGGCAGCCACCGAACATGCCCATGAGATACGCGCCCGGGTGGAAGACCTGCTCGAGGTCATCTCCCTGAACAAACACCTGGCGCGGCTTCGGGAAGAGTTTGGTCTGCGGGCTGACGTCCTCTTGCCCATCGAGGTCGTGGGGGATGAGCCTCCGCCCCGGTTCGTGCTCCACCGCGATGGCGACACACATGCGCTCTTGGATCTCCGCAGCCTGTCGCCGACCGTACGGCACCTCGGTGAACGCGGGATCAAGATTACCCGGTTCAAGGGGCTGGGAGAGATGGACGCCGAGCAACTCTGGGAAACCACGATGGATCCGAGCCGGCGCACTCTGCTCCAGGTTCAGCTCGATGATGCGGCAGCGGCCAACGACCTGTTCACGACCCTGATGGGGGATGACGTCGAGCCGCGCCGCGAGTTCATCGAAAAGCATGCTCTGGAGGTCAAGAACCTCGACGTCTAAGCACGATTAAGCACGATCCAAGGTGTTTGCGGCCCCCCAGAACCGCGACACGTCTCAGGTTCTTGTGGTTGCCTTGTCCTCTTCGGTAGGGTGGAAACTGCCTACCGACTATCGTTGCCTGAGTCCTTTTCTTGGTTTTGAGGGTTTGAAGAAGAACGGTGGGCGGTACCCACCCAACGACGACAGATCCCGACAGGAGGAGCCGTCGCGGCTCTTTTGAGGTTGGGGGCGGTCTCCGAAAGGAGTTCGCGGTTGCTTCTCGTGAAGCGGAGGCCGTGGTCCTGGACCGCTTGGCGGTGGAGCAGGGCGAATAACTGTCTCCGTGGATCGGTGAAGGTGAATTGGAAGGGCGGATGGCTTCGCGAGCCGCCGGCTGGCGATCGCTTCGCGAGGCCATGGCCGAGTGCCGGTCCTTCCCCGACGTCGTGCGAGGGGACCGGCCTCATCGCTCGACCCTCACGGCTCGTGCTGCGTTCGTTCCAGAATACGAGATTTCGAATCGGCCTTCCCGACCGGTGGTGAGCGCCACGCGGGACGCGCCCGCCAAGGCCGAAAGTGTATGAAGAAGGCTACCCGAACGTTGCGTCGGATCGGATCGAAATTGGGATCGGTAGAGCCCGTCCGCACTGGGAAGGGATGATGGGGATCGCCCAGAAAGTTTCGCGTGTATTTATCGACGCGGTCCGCTCGCGCGGGCAATCCTACTTCGCCAAGGGGCGAGTCGCTGTAACCTCGGCGATCGCCGGTGAAGTGATTGCCCGGGTACGGGGGACGGCCAAATATCGGGTTCGGCTCCGGACACGCGGGAGCAAGCTCCACGTTTCCTGCTCCTGCCCCTATTTCACGCCGTTCGGCGACCCCTGTAAGCACATCTGGGCCACCATCTTGATGGCCGATGCGCGGAACCTGCTCCAGGCATCGCCGGTGCGTCCCATGAAGGTGATCAGCGACATGCCGCGCCGGCCCGTGACCCCTGAGAACGGGGCCATGTCGGGAGATGGCCCGGGGCAAGGTCACATGCCGGGTCCGCGCCCACCCGGAGGACGGCACCACCGAGGCAAGGATCGTCCCGGTCGCGGCGGCCAGCCGCACTGGAACGGGGGGGGCGGCAAGGTGCCTCATGGGGGCGGGCCTCCTCGCGTCAAGCAACCGGTCAACCGGAACTCGAAGCGGCTCTTGGTCTACATCCTCGACGTCCCTTCCACGCTCGCACATAACCAGATCGTGATCGACCTGGCCCGCCGACAGCGCCGGCCGAGCGGCGACTGGGGCCCGCTCAAACCCTGGTGGCATGCGCCGGGAACCCCGCACGCGAAGTATGACCCTGAGGATCGCGACCTGCTCATGCTCTTGGACGAGGCTCAGGCCATGGCCCTGGCGAGCAACGGCTCGCTGCCGCCGGGAGCCGGGCCGATTGAGTCGATGGGCACGCGCCGGTATGTGTTGCGACACAACCAGGGGATGATCGTCGAGAAGCTCGCCAAGAGCGGCCGGCTCCGCCTGCGCCGGACCGAGGGGGAAGAAGATCCGCCCACCATGCGTTGGGATGATGGGATCCCTTGGCGGTTCTCGCTCGAAATCAGGCCCGAGCTGGGAGGCAAGCGCTGGTCCTGGCGCGGTTCGCTTCGCCGCAGCGAAGGGCGAGGGGACCGCATGGACCTGGCCGAGCCGCTCGTCCTCGTCCCCGGGCTGGTGATCCAAGGGATCGGCCGCGCCGCGAGGTTCGACGATATCGGCGTCTTACCCTGGATCGTCCGGCTCCGGCACGAGAAGGAAATCGTCTTCGCCGAGCCACAGCAAGATATCATGCTCGGTCGGATCCTGGCCGAGTCCCGCGTGCCTCCTTCCGAGCTTGTCGAGACGCTCGAATTTGAAGAGATCGACACGGTCCCCCGGCCTTGCCTCACCCTGCGTACCCCGCGACAGAACTGGGGCCCTGGGTCGGATCGGCTCCTGGCCGAACTCGAGTTCGACTACAACGGAGCCCTGATTCCCGCTGGCCGGACGACTCCGCTGGCGGTCTCGACCGAGCTGGGACTGGTCATTCGCCGCGACCCCAAGGCCGAGGCCCAAGCCGACATCCTCTTATTCGAGATGGGGTTCCGCGAGTCGAAGGACCCTCGGGTTGACCCGGGCACGATGGAGCTCCCCCCGAAACGGATGGGACAGGTGACCCGCGACCTGGTCTCGGCCGGCTGGCGGGTCGAGGCCGAAGGGAAGCTGATCCGCCCCGCGGGCGAGTTCAAGCTCGCCGTCACCACGGGCATCGACTGGTTCGAGCTCGGCGGCCAGGTCGACTACGGCGGCCAGAGCCTGAGCTTGCCCGACCTCCTCGCCGCCGCCCGCCGCGGTGACACCATGGTCACCCTTGGCGACGGCTCCATGGGAATGCTGCCCGAGGACTGGCTCAAAAAGTACGGCCTGATCGCCGAACTCGGCACCTCCGAGAACGGCCATGTCCGGTTTGGCCAGGCCCAGGCCGGCCTGCTCGACGCCCTCCTCGCCGCGCAGCCCGAAATCCGGGTCGACTCCGCCTTCCAGAAGGTGCGCGAGTCCCTGCACCGGTTCGATGGCGTTCAACCGCTCGACGCCCCGGCGGGCTTCCACGGCGAGCTCCGCCCCTACCAGCGCGAGGGCTTGGGCTGGCTCGACTACCTCCAGAAATTCGACTTCGGCGGCATCCTCGCCGACGACATGGGTCTTGGTAAAACCATCCAGGTTCTTGCGCTTCTTCAAAAGCGACGCGCCCGTCGGCTGGCCAAGGCTCCTTCGTTGGCGATCGTCCCCCGGTCGCTCGTCTTCAACTGGATGCAGGAGGCCGAGAAGTTCTGCCCGAGGCTCCGCGTCCTCGACTACACCGGCCCGTCCCGCCACGGCTTGCGCGAGACCTTCCGCGACTATGACCTGGTGATCACCACCTACGGCACCTTGCGCACCGATATCGGCGAGCTGGCTCAGTTCGACTTCGACTACGTCATCCTCGACGAAGCCCAGGCGATCAAGAACTCCGATAGCCAGGCCGCCAAGGCCGCCCGCTTGCTCCGAGGCCGGCACCGCCTGGCGATGAGCGGTACGCCGATCGAAAATCACATCGGTGAACTCTGGTCGATCTTCGAGTTTCTCAACCCCGGCATGCTCGGCGCAGGCACCGTTTTCAAGCGACACGCCGACGGCGACCGTGCCCTCTTGGCCAAGTCGCTCAAGCCGTTCATCCTCCGCCGGACCAAGTCGCAGGTCGTTCAGGACCTCCCCGAAAAGACCGAGCAGACCCTGCACTGCGACATGGAGCCCGAACAGCGCAAACTCTACGAAGAGCTGCGGGCCCACTACCGCCAGGCCCTCTTGCGCAAAGACTCGACCGAGCTCAACCGCTCCAAGATCGAGGTCCTCGAGGCCCTCTTGCGGCTCCGCCAAGCGGCCTGCCACCCCGGCCTCATCGACCCGACCCGTACTGCCGAGCCCAGCGCCAAGCTCGACATGCTCTTGCCCCAGCTCGACGAGGTCATCGAAGAAGGGCACAAGGTCCTCGTCTTCTCCCAGTTCACGAGCTTCCTGGCCATCGTCCGCGAACGGCTCGATCAGGAGAAGATCCGCTACGAGTACCTCGACGGTCGAACCCGCAACCGCGCCGAGCGCGTGGAACGGTTCCAGACCGACCCCGACTGCCATCTCTTCCTGATCAGTCTCAAAGCCGGCGGCCTCGGCTTGAACCTGACCGCCGCCGAGTACGTCTACCTCCTCGACCCCTGGTGGAACCCCGCCGTCGAGGCCCAGGCCATCGACCGCTCCCACCGCATCGGCCAAACCCAGCGCGTCTTCGCCTACCGCCTGGTTTGCCGCGACACCGTCGAGGAAAAGATCCTCGAGCTCCAGCAAAAGAAACGCGAGCTCGCCGATGCCATCCTCAACGCCGACAACCGCCTGATCCAGAACCTCACCCGCGACGATCTCGAGTTCCTCTTGACCTGAGAAAACGAGGATCCTCAACTGCGGTGTGAGAAAAGAAGATTCCTCGTCAGAGGACTCGAGCAATCTTGAGAGGCGTTAACAACGCTCCCACGGAGCTGAACGAACGCCCTATACGAAAAGCTTTCGAAGCATATGGCAAAGGGCTCGAAGAGCGCTTCTCGCGTAAAAGCGTTGCATTGCCTCGGCATGTCCGCAACAATGTCTCCGTCTTTGGAAGAGAGCAACGGGTGCCTCTAAATTTCAGACAATCACGCTTGGTCTACCTTACGGCTGTTATATATGTATGCGCTCAAGAGGATGGCCGCTTATGTGATTGATTACGCAATTGTTCTCCTCCCCACCCTCTTTGTGGTTAGGCATGCCGAAAGATTGCTTGGCCACCAGATGCCGGGTGAAATCCGAGGCCATCTCGGGATCGCGACCTGGGGAATCTCGCTTCTGGCTCCTGCCTTGATCCTGGGCGTGATCACCGGCTTGACCGGGACGACTCCCGGCAAGCTCATCACCTTTCTGCGGGTGCAGGGATACGGTGGTGATCCTCCCGGACTCGCGCAGGGGATTGTCCGCGAGCTCGTGAAAGCGGTTTCCCTCGGTTTTTTCTTTGGGATGATCTACGCGCTTCAGGCCGTCGTGACCCAACGGCGCACCTTTTACGACGAGTGGCTCGACCTTGACGTCGAAGACCTGCGCCCCGTCGGCCTGACGCCAACCCAAAGGAACTTCCGCAAATACATGCGGGAAAAGCAGCGCCGAGAGCGAGGCTGAAGAGCCCGACAATGCTCTTGCGAGGGCTCTCCACTGTCGCCGACCAGCCAGAAGGTCCGCTCGGGATTGGCCTGGGCCAACTTCCGCGCCAGCGCCGCAGCCGACTGGGCGCGGGTCTGGTATCCCGGCTGGCCCTTCTTGCGGAAGAGCCGCCAGAGCACCGGCAGGCAGTAGTAGCGATCGGCGCGCATCGGGATCGGCACGGCGATGCCGAGCACGACCTAGTTGAGGCCGAACCGGAAGGTCTTGTGCCCCTTCGACGACATCACGGCGTCGAGGAAGATCCCGCCGAAGGCGACCTTGGCGCTGCGCTTGTGACAGAGCGTGTCGTCGACGGCCACCCAGACGACACCGCCGGGGACCAGATGGGTGAGGATCAGCGTGGCCAGGACGATCCCCAGGTCATCCCACTCCCAGCATGCGGAGTGGAACACGGCATGGGCGGTGTCGTGGTGGTGCCGGACAGTCAGGCCGGTGGCCTGCCAGACCTCGCTGATGGTATGCGGGCCAAGGCAGACGATCCAACCGGCGATCAGCGCCTGAAAGGTGGAGAAGACCTGGGGATGGAAGATATCGCGGAACGCCTCTACCAGCGCGGCGAGGCCGGGGATAAGCTGATCCATCGAGCGGACCTCCGTGCGTTGCCCGATCCTGGTGTGCTTGAACACCCTCCAGGATACCGGCCCCGCGCGTGATGGTACCGTCTCCGAGGGTCAGTTTCGCGCGATGATGAGGGGGCTTCCCAACCCGGTGGAGCAACTCAAACCACTGTTAGGCATGGCCTGTATCACGAACCGCAAAATTCTTAGAGAAAGAAGATCATGGCAAAGTATCTCATTTCATTCCCCAGTGCTGCAATGAATGTACCCGACAGAGAGTGGGAGGCGGCGGGTCGAGACGCTCATGCCGTGATACGCGAGGCGAAGGAAGCGGGCGTCTACGTTTTCGGCGGTGGTATTGATGAAACCGTACCGCCCGTTCTAGTTTCGGCCAATGGCTCAGTCGCTGAGGGAGGCTACCCGTGGGCGCCTCCGCTCAATGGTGGATTCACTGTACTTGAGCTGCCTTCAAGTAAGGAGGCCATCGCATGGGCCGCACGTCTCGCGAAAGCGTGTCGCTGTGATCAGGAGCTTCGAGTATTCGGGTTTGATCCAGAGTCGTGAGGTCGGAGTGTTGGTCTGCTCGTCTTGCATAGTCAAGGACTGCTGAAAAAGTCCGAAAGTCTAGTCAGATCGGGGCGCCCTGCCTGAAACCCTGGGCGATGCGGGCATCATCTTGCCACTCCCCGATAGACTGACGCCGTTCAGCCGCGAGCTTCCGGCCCCCGAGGAGGTCGCACCTTGGGTCGAGGCGATCATCCGGCTATGGGACGACCATGCCTGGTACGAAGAGCAGAGTCGCCGCGCCCTTGTCGAAGCACGGCGCTGGGCGCCGGAGGTATTGGAGCCGCAATACGTCGAGTTTTTCCAGAACGTGCGTCCGAAGGCCGTTCGCCCCGGGGCACCGTCCACACCGGTCACCCCTATGATGAGGTCGCGGGCCACCTTTGGGGCTTTCCTGAATGCTATGGGCCTGACTGCCACCGGGGCGGAGATCGGCGTCCAGAATGGTTATTTCTCGCGCCAGGTTCTCGATAAGTGGCGCGGCCAGCTCCTCTACATGATCGACGTCTGGCAGCCGCTGGAAGGCTATCGCGACGTAGCTAACGTCCCGGCGGCCGAGCAGGCGGAGCGTATGTGTCGCGCTATACGCCAGGTCGTGCCGCATTGGTCCCGTGTGCGTGTCATACAGGAATTATCCGAGAACGCCGCGAGGCTGATTCCGGATGGATCGCTCGACTGGGTCTACATCGACGCCAACCACGATTTCGCAAATGTGACGAGAGACCTTGAGACTTGGACGCCGAAGGTCAAGGCCGGCGGGCTGATCGCGGGACACGATTACCTCGACGGTGTTATGACGATCGCGGGCGTCGAGACCGTTTTCGAAGTGAAGCGAGCCGTCAATGAGTATTTCGGCGTGGGGCAGGTCGGCGAGACGCAGGAGGTATTCCCCACCTGGTTCATCATGAAGCCCTGAAGGCGGCAGGGCAATTGCACCGTAAACTAGTTCTACAGCAGAAGATGATTTTAGTGTTTCGGTAACGCCGTGGGGATTGTCTCGTTTCACCAGAAACGGTCGTCGAGCGAGTTGACAGGTTGGGTAGATCGGAAGGCCCCACCGTGGTGAGATGACATCCGACCAAGGAGTGTCACCATCACGGAGGAGCCTT
>Ga0153954_1000952_pt1 | contig 18097 bp, 15 predicted proteins | sample TSFL038MetaG_FD_102277 | JGI IMG/M metagenome (GOLD analysis project Ga0153954, IMG submission 102277) | Attine ant fungus gardens microbial communities from Florida, USA - TSFL038 MetaG | ecosystem: Host-associated > Fungi > Mycelium > Unclassified | place: USA: Florida, Wekiwa Springs State... | reverse complement strand
CCGCGCTGTCCGGCCCCCGCGCGGTCATCGTCTCCAGCATGATCGCCAGATGCTTGCCGAGCTCAGGTTCGAGGGCTGGATCCTTCAGGAATAGTCCAACGATGCCACACATAGAAGCGCATTTCCTCCAATGCATTTTTGTTTCTTGTAAGGAAATTATCATCAGCTTTGAGAAAATGACAAGGGGAATTTCGGTCGGCCCCTAAAATTTGGCCCAAAAGCCGAGGGCGCAAAGATTGCGCGCTGCAACAAGCACTTAAAACAGGAGCGACGCCAAAGGCATCGCCTCTGCGTGTCCATATCTAAAAAAAGGACCTGGCGTCCGGCTTATGACAATAGGACCTGGGGAATGCGGTACAAAATTATTCCCGGTAGGAAAATTTTATTGTGCCCGTGCTAGTGTTTGGTAGCTGAGCCGACTCGGCTTGGCTGCCCATTCGTCTCGAAACGGTGTCGAGCCCGTGGACAAGATGCCTGCCCGATAGGTCAGTCCCCCTCCCATGCAAGACCTTCCGTCTAGCGGCCCCCTTGCCGCTATTTTGGACCAACTGACACACCTTGTCGCGCAAGCGACGACCGCGGTTACCAATCAAAGCCGGTTGATCGAGGAGATCAACGAACGATCGAAGCTCTTGGGCGCCTCGGTCGGCTCTGCCGACGACAGGCTGAAGGGCTGCACCCGGCTTGCCGGCGAAATCGAGGAAGAAACCCACGCATCGCTTGATCGCCTTATCGCGGGAATCGATCATGATTTTGATCAGCTCCTGAGTGCCGTCGCCGAAAAATCAGCCGGCGCGAAAGCCGTGCTTGATGGCATTCTTGAAATCGGCCGACAAATCAAAATGCTTGCGATCAACGCGCGGATCGAAGCAGCCCATGCCGGCGTTGCCGGGCTTGGATTTGTGGTGGTTGCGAAGGAAGTCGGCACCTTAGCCGAAACAACAATGACCGGCGCCAGAGAGATCGAGGCATTCCTCGACTTCTCGAACGTCGAACGACAGGCGGCTGACGCGATTAAGCGCGTTCGCGACGCGGTCAACGGCATTCGCGCGACAAGCGAAAGCTCGCTCAGCCGCATTCTCGGCAATGTCCAAGACCTTTCGACGGGTCTCGGTGAAGTCGCTGCGAACAATGACGTCATTCAAGAGCTCGACGACGCGCAGACAACGATGGTCTCACGCACCAGCAGCAAGCTCGCCTGGGCCGAAGAAGAGCTTTCAGCGGTCCGGACGGCGATCCACGCCCCTGCCCCGTCTGATGTTCTCGAATCGATATCCAAGCAATGGCACGTCGAGCCGGAAGACAGCGATCGCCTCGAGACGATCCTTCAACGCGGACGGTTGCGCGTCGGAATTGAACCCGGCTTTGTTGGGCTCTCGTTTCGTCGCTCGCCCGGCGAGCCGCTGATCGGGCTCGATGCCGATTATGCGCGCGCCTACGCCGCATCGATCGGGGTCGGTTGCGAGTTCGTCGAGCAACCCTGGGACGTACTGACCCAATTGCTTCATGTCGGCGCCAAGCCCGGCGATGAAACCGTCGATGTGGTATGGAGCGCCCTGCCGCCGAATACGGCTTATCGCGGCGTCGCTTATTCGGAGACCTATACCTACCTGCCCTTTGTGCTGGCGCGGCGAAAAGGCGACCGGCGTATCACGAGCGTGCATGACTTGGACGGTCTCGTCGTCGGCGTCATCAACGATCCCGGCGCTTTTCAAGTGCTCGAAGCGGCGGGATTGCGCTGGGGCGGCAACCGCCACAAGCCCGGAGGCCAGGTGAACCTCGCCAATCTCGTCGCTTATTCGGATCAAGGCCGCATCCACGATTGTCTCGCCGACGGCAAGGTCGACGCGTTCTGTGTCGACCTTCCGATCTATCATTGGGCCGCGACCAATTCCGCAAGTCCCTGGGTCGGCAAGATCGAAGTCCTGCCCGATAACCTTGCGTCGACCCTCTATTATTATTCCGTCGCCGTCGCAGCGAAGCCAAATCGCTTGGCGCTCCTTGCGAGCCTTAATCGCTTTATCGAACGTTTCCGCAGGGACCCGCGCCGGCGCCAGATTGAACTTAAATGGCAGGGAAAGATCTACGCCGGGCAGAACAATTATCGTGATGAACCCGGCGCGCTCATGGGCGAGGCGGAACTGGCGGCCATGAGCGGTCAGGACTATTCGTCCGACCCGGCCATGCTTGCATGACGGTGTGTTGCCGCCGATTGAGAAGATCCTACAAGCGAAGGGCGCCCGATGGGCGCCCTCTTGAGCCATAGCCTGAAAGATCAGAGATCTCTGTTGATGCGATGCGCCGCCTTGTTGGCCGCGTCTTTCACCGCCGATTTGGCCTCGCCCATGGCCTTTTGCGCATGGCCCTTGAGTTCCTGCGCCGTGCCTTCGACCGTAAGTTTCTCGGAGCCGATGGCCTTGCCGACATCCCGCTTGAGATGACCCGCGGCCTCGTTGCCGACGCCCTTGATCTTGTCCGTCGTGCTGCTCATGGTTCACTCCCTGTGCGTTGGGAGCAAAGAACTGCTCAGGACAAGAATAGTTCCGGAAATTGCAATCTCGGCGCGAAGGTTACCGAGAATTCACGCCGGCGACAGCGCAGCCGAGGTTGCGGCCGCAGTCTCGTCCCGCGCAATCGGCGCGAGCGCAGCAAAAAGCGCATTATCCGCCAGCATTTCGGCATTCGGCGTCGTCAGCAGGGTTTCGCCGTAAAACAGCGAATTAGCGCCGGCCACAAGACAAAGCACTTGCGCCTCCCGGCTCAGGCTGGCGCGGCCGGCCGACAATCGGACGACGCTTTTTGGCAGCACGATGCGTGTCGTCGCGATCATTCGCACAAAGGCAAGCGAATCGATCTTTTCGCGGCCGCCGAGCGGCGTGCCGGTGACGGCGACGAGCGCATTGATCGGCACGCTTTCGGGATGCGGATCGAAGCCTGCCAAAACCGCGAGCATGGCCGCACGGTCCCGCACGGTCTCGCCCATGCCGATGATGCCGCCACAGCACATTTCAATGCCGGCACCGCGCACCGCCCGCAGGGTTTCGAGACGCTCATCATAGCTGCGGGTGGAGATGATCTGCGGATAATAATCCGGACCCGTATCGAGATTGTGGTTATAGGCGGTAAGCCCCGCCTCTTTGAGCCGCTGCGCCTGACCTTCGGTGAGCATGCCGAGCGTCACGCAGGCTTCCATGCCGAGCCCGCGGACGCCGCGCACCATTTCGAGCACCGCGTCAAATTCGTCACCGTCGCGCACCTGACGCCAGGCGGCGCCCATGCAGAAACGGTCCGCACCCGCATCGCGTGCGCGCTTGGCCGCGCCGAGCACCTCGGCGACCGGCATCAGCGGCGATTTGTCGAGCTTGATCTCATGATGCGCCGATTGCGGACAATAGGCGCAATCCTCCGGGCAGCCGCCGGTCTTGACGCTGAGGAGGCTCGCCTTCTGCACATAATTTGGCGGCTGATGGGCGCGATGGAGCCGGTTGGCCTCGCCGATCAATTCGAGAAGCGGACGATCGTGCACAGCGACGATCTCGTCGGCCGTCCAATCGTGGCGAATGTCCTGGGAGGAAGAAGCGTCCATTGTCACCGGTCTAAGCGGAAGCGGACTTAAATTCAAGAAGCGGGCCAAACCGCCCGAATTTGCAGTCCATCTGATCCGGCCTATTTAAGACCCAAATGATTCTATCTTCGGCCTTCGCCGCCCTTGCGCAGATTTTCTCTGCGCCGTTCCGCCACGTCTTCATCAAGACCCTGGCACTGACCTTTCTTCTCTTGATCCTGGTCTTTGCCGGGGTCGAAGCGGCGCTCGCGCATTTTCTCGTGCTGCCCTACCATTGGCTCGCGACGAGCCTCACAGTGCTCGCCGCCATCGCATTGCTGGTCGGCTTTGCTTTCGCGATCACGCCGGTTTCGTTTCTGGTCGCCGGCTTTTTCTTCGACGAGCTGGCGGCGATCGTCGAAACCGAGATCGACCCCGCCCGCCCGGGCAAGACACCGCCGCTCGGGGCACAAATCCGAACCGCGATCGTCTTTGCGGCGCTGGCGCTGGCGCTGAACATCGTCGCTTTGCTGCTGTTGCTGGTGCCCGGCGTCAATGCGGTGATCTTTTTGCTTGTGAACGCCTATCTGCTCGGCCGCGGTTATTTCGAGCTTGCCGCCCTGCGCTATCGCGGGCTTGAAGATGTCGGGCGTCTGCGCCGCGCGCATCAATTGGAGATTTTCCTCGCCGGGCTTTTGATCGCCGCGCTTGCGGCTGTGCCTCTTGCCAATCTGCTGACGCCGCTCTTTGGCCCCGCGCTGATGGTGCGCATTCACGACAAGCTGGCCGTCAAAGGCTAGAGCATCGGACCGAAAAGTGCGAAGCGGTTTTCGGACAAATCCGATGCGATGAGAAAGACTCAAAAACCCCAAGCGATTCAATTTGAACGTCCGACGCTTTAGCCGGCGAGCGTTGCCAATTTTGCGGCGAGCGCAGCCGGGTCTCCGGCGATAAAGACCGTCTTCAGGCGGCTGGTGGCGCCCGATTCGAGATGCACGCCGCTTGGCGGCAGCGACAGGGATTTGGCCAGAAGACGCAACAGCGCCTCATTGGCCGCGCCCGCTTCCGGAACCGCCCGCACTCGCGCTTTCAGGACGGCGCGGCCATCGGCCAGATGCGCGATTCCCTCGACGGCGTCACGTGACGATTTCGGCGTGAGCCGGACAGCGAGAGCGATGCCATCCTTGCACGGCGCCCAGGGCACCGCGGCCGCGGCCATGGCCGCTAGAAAACGTTCGGATAGACGTAGCGCTCGATGATGTCCTGCACCAGAAAGATCAGCAAAAGCAGGATGACCGGCGAAATATCGAGACCACCCAGCGCGGGCAGCACATTACGGATCGGCTTCAGCAGCGGCTCGGTCACGGCATTGAGCGCGTTCCAGATCGTGCGCACGACGTCATTGTAGACATTGATCACGTTGAAGGCGATGAGCCAGGACATGATCGCGACGATGATGATGATGTAAGTATAGATCTGGAGGATGAGCAGAAGAACGTCGAGAATTGCGCGCATAGCGGCTCCGGAACCCGGCAGGGGCCTCCCGTTTAGCGGGGACACGACCGCCGGGCAAGCCGCCGCAGCCGCATCGGGCCGCCTTTGCATTGACAGTGGCGCCGCCAGGGACGTAAACAGCCCGCTGGCCGGGGCTGTAGCTCAGATGGGAGAGCGCTGCAATCGCACTGCAGAGGTCGTGAGTTCGAATCTCATCAGCTCCACCAATAAAATCAATCACTTAATGAAATTTCGCTTGGCGGCCAGGACGCGCTAGCTACAGATTGGCTTCTCGCAAACGAGCCCCTTCGCGTCGCCGGGACCGAATCATCAAAAATCGGCGACTTATGCATTGGCCAAAGCGCTAGGCAGCGATTCTCACCGGCACCGATTTCCCCGCCGGCGTCTGCGATTGGATATCGTGATTGGCGAGCGCCATGAGCGGATTCATTTCCGGATAATAGGCGGCAAGGCAGCCGTCCGGCAGCTTGTAGGGCGTGACTTTCAACGGCCCGACCCGGCGCTCCACGCCGTCGTCAGCATCGCTCACGAGTTCGACCATTTGTCCTTCCGACAGACCTGCACGCTGAATTTCGTCCGGATTCATCAAGAGAACCTGCCGCGTCCCCTCGATGCCCCGTAGGCGATCGCTGAAGCCGTAGATCGTTGTGTTGAACTGGTCGTTGCTTCGTAAGGTGATCAGGCAATAGCGCCCCGGCTTGTCGTCAAATCCAGCCGAGCTCAACCATTCTGGGACCGTGAACTCGGCCTTGCCGCTCTGCGTCTTCCAGATCCGCTCACGCGCGCTGTTACCTCGGTAAAAGCCACCGGGCATAAACATGCGGACGTTAAAGTCGTGAAACTCGTCCGGATAGGTCTCCTCGATGAGATTGCGGATCAACGCGTAATTTCCAACCCAGTCGTCCCAGCGAACTTTGGGATTTGGCGGCAAGGTCGCCTTGGCGAGGCCAGCGACGATTGCGACCTCAGAGCGCAATTGCTCGCTTGCCGGGTTTCGATGCCCGACGGACCCGTGGATGCAACTGAACGTATCCTCCACCGTGACAGCCTGCGGGCCGCTTTGCTGAATGTCCTGTTCGGTGCGTCCAAGGCAAGGCAACAGATAAGCCGCCTTGCCGTTGACGAGATGGCTATGGTTCAGTTTGGTCGCGATCTCGACCGTCAGCTCCATATCGGTCCATGCGCGTTCCATTGCGTCGCGCTCGGGAATGGCGCGGACGAAATTGCCGCCAAGGCCGATAAAGGCTTTGACCCGGCGCTCGAGAATGGCTTTGCAGCCCGCGACCGTATTCATGCCCTTCTCGCGCGGCGGCTCGAAGCCGAATTGCCGGGCAAGCTTATCGAGCGGCACAAGCTCCGGCTTTTCCGAAATGCCAACGGTGCGTTGCCCCTGGACATTGGAATGACCGCGAACCGGCGAGATGCCGGTGCCGTCGCGCCCGATGTTGCCCTTGAGGAGCAGCATGTTGACGAGCGTCGCGATATTGTCGAAGCCGTGCATATGCTGGGTCAATCCCATGCCATAGACGCCGATGACCCGGTCCGCTTCGACATAGACCTGCGCGGCGGCCTCGATATCGCGGCGAGAGAGACCTGAGGCCGCTTCGATCTCCGCCCAGGACGTGGCGCGGACCTTCGCTTCGAAGTCCTCGAAGCCGTGTGTATGCTGTGCAATGAAGTCCACGTCGAGGACGCGGCGGCCCTTCCTTTTCGCCGCATCGTCGCAAGCGAAGACATGCTTGCAGATGCCGAGGATGGCGGCGATGTCACCGCCGACCTTGACCTGATGATATTGCGTGCTGATCTGCGTTTCATGGCCGGTCAGCATCTCTTCCAGATTTTGCGGATTGACGAAGACCTGGAGGCCTTTTTCGAGAACCGGATTGAAGGTGATGATCTTGACCCCGCGACGCGCCGCATCCTGGAGCGGATGCAGGAAGCGCGGGCTGTTCGAGCCCGTGTTCTGGCCGAAGAAGAAGATGGCGTCGCAGCTCTGAAGGTCGTCGTAGACGCACGTGCCGACGCCGGCGCCGATCACTTTTTTCAAGGCGACCGAGGTTGTCTCGTGGCACATATTGGAGCTGTCAGGCAGATTGTTGTGCCCGTAGAGCCGCGCAAACAGCGCGTAAAGATAAGACGTTTCCAGGCTTGCACGACCCGATGAATAGAAGATCACCGTTTTGGGATCGAATGTCTTCAAGGTTCGGCCAATTGCGCTGAACGCTTCATCCCAACTGCACGGCTCGTACTGATCAGTCGAGCAATCATAACGCAGCGGCTGCGTAAGGCGCCCCTGTTGCTCAAGATCATAATCGCTCCAGCCACGCAGCTCCGTCACCGTATGTTGGCGAAAGAAATCCGGCGTGCAGCGCCGCGTCGTCAGCTCCCAAAGTGTCGCTTTGGCGCCATTCTCACAGAATTCGAAGGCGTGGTGATCGGCAGGCTTGGCCCAGGAGCAGGAGACGCACATGAACCCATGCGGCTTGTTCTGCCGCATCAACGTCTCGATAGCCGACGGCGAATCCCATTCCCGGCCGAAGACGCTTGCGATCCCCCGTAACGATCCCCAACCACCGGACGGACCCTTGTATTCGACGGTTTGCCGCTCTCGTCTGCGGCGCGCGTGCGAAGTGCTCATAGCCTTTCTCTTCTTTTCTTTGCGCCAAATCTTCGCGAGAAACGGCGGACGATCGCGGCGGGTTCCGCGAAGGCCTCATTACGGAGGAGCCGCCGGCGCACAAGCGCCAGCGTTACCATTCTGGCCTGACCTGTCACGCCAGTGCCGCAAGCGCAGATCGGACCGCGCCGGCCTCAACTGTCGCAAGGGATCTTTCTAGCGACGCGGACCGCCCGGGCCGCCAGGGCCACCCCCCGGACCGCCAGGCCCCATCCCCGGCGGGCCAAAGCCGGGCGGGCCGCCAGGACCGCCCGGTCCGCCGAAACCACCCGGCCCATTCGGGCCGCCGCCGGGCTGCATATTTCCGCCCGGCCGACCACCCGGCCAGGATCCGCCCGGCGCGTCGCCGAAGCCATGCGGGCCCGATGGGTCGCCATGCTCGTTCGGGCCAAACGATCGACCTGGATTGCCTTCGCCGGTATCGCTTTGCGGTTCGACATGAAGCGAATCAATGTGCAACGCGCCGCCGTTTCCGAACGTTGTCGTGATCACCGCACGAACCGTTCTGCCAAGCGGCACTGCGCCACCGTCGCCGCCGATGGCAAATCCAGAGCCCGTGCGCAAACCGCCGTCGTCGTTCGCAACATAGGATTCGACCACGAGTTGGTTCACGCTTGAGCGTAGGCCCGCAAGTTCGTCATGAGTCTCCGTGACGGAAAAAGCGCCATCAACGAACTTGCCCCGGAAGAGCGCACGCTGGCCGATCATCGCAGACTCGACACCCATGAGTCGGAGGTCACCGATCTTCAACGCACCATCGGAGGCTTGGACGACGGGGCCTGCAATCTGCTCCGCGTTGCCTGAACGCCGCTCGACGAGACTTGCGACGATCACACCATCGGGCCGGCGCAATCCGCTGACCGCGACATGATCTCCAGGCGCCCAGGTATGGCCTCTCGCGGCATTCACGAAAACATCCTGCCCCAAGACGGTTAAGTGATTGGCCGATGCACTGTCGACAAAGCCGACGACCTCGCTTGAAACATCGATGGCGCGCGTCGAATAAACACCATTGTGCCGTTCGGCGACGACGCGGACGACCTGGCCGATCTTCAGCTGCGACACGCGCGCAGTCTGGCCATCGATCCGGACAGCGACGTCCTTTGGATAGGTAATGCGCAATCCATTGACCACGATGCTCCCGAACCGGCGGATGGTTCCGATCACGCCTGTGCCGCCAATACCGCGATCCTGGTTCGCGCCTTCCGTGAAGCCGGGCGTGCCCGTTCCGCCAATGCCACGATCATTCGCCTGACCCAATGCGATCCGCCCGGACAAAGCGAAAAGGCTCGTGCTGGCTGCAATCAATCGAAGGAATGTACGACGGACCATGGAAGGCGAAGCGCTCACGAGTCCTGTCCCCGCGCATCATCGTCGCTCGAAGAAGGCGATGCGCCCTCGTCCGCCGTCGGCTCGCGATAAATGTAAAGACCGAACGACCAGCGCCACGTGCCGCCGGAATCCGTTTCGCAAGCGGCATGGGCTTCGCGATTGGCTTCGCGAAGCGCTTCCATTCCAAGCTCACGCGACCGCTGCTCGAGCTGCCGCGCCAAGTCCTCGGAAAGCCCATCATAATGGACGGCGCGCTCCATGAACTGCGGCGCCGCATTGAGAATATTTGCGACGGCCGCCTCCATGTGATCGTGAAGATTACGGCCGAAGTAATAAAGCTGTTGCTCGCTGCCGCTCGGCGGAACGAAGGCCGCCTCCACCAAAACGATGCGATCCTCGGCATCGACCGTGACGATCCCGCGATCGAGCCATTCGTCGAGAACCGCGCGCGGCCGGACATCGCGCGTCACCGAGGCGACGAGAGATTCGAACGATGGCGTTGACGGCTGCTCGGCGCTGCGCGGCAATGGACGCGGACGGCCGTGCGCGTCGGCAAAGTCCGGTGCCGCAAGCCATTGCGCCAGAATTCGGCTGGTGCGCGACAAAGCCGCCGGAACCGTGCTCACCGGCGCGCCAGCGCCGCGCAGACGGCGCACCTCCTTGCGATGGATGCCGGTTAAAAGACTCACGCGGCTATCGGTTTGCTCCTTATCCGGCAGCGCAAAGTCGTATTCCGCGACGTTCACATAAAGCTCGCGCAACATATTCGTGAGCGCGGGGAATGTGATTCCGCTGCGGATCAAGAGCCGCACGAGCGGACGCAAAAGCCGCGCGACCGGGACTTGAAGCCTTTCCGGCGTAGGTGGCGTGTAGTCGGGCGAGCTCTGCATCGCCGGCACCATAACTTAGTTCTCGTGGGAAACAATCCCACTTGACCGAAGCCCTGAACTGGCTTAGACAATTTACGTGGGTATTTTTCCCACGTAAGGATAAGTCTATGATAAAAATGGATATTCAAAATTCCACGTCGGCGTCCGACGCGGCGCCCTCGATGAAAGCTTCTTCGTCCTGCGAAAGCTTTGGCGCGGCACATCTCGCGGGTTTGCGGCGCGGCCTCGTCTTCGTCGCCGTGCTCCTGGCGCTGCTTTTCGTTGCGGCAACGCCATCGACGCGGACCGGCACGTTTCCCTTCGCCGCGCCCACCGCCGACGGAAAAGGCGCGCCGCAATAGCGCGCTTGCGGCGAGCCCACGTGACCTCCGCAGCAATTTTGAATCAGCCGCGCGGCATTCCGCGCAAACCATCCTGCCAGGACGTTTCCCATGCCTTCGAGCCCGCATCCGTTCGGCGCGACAGCGCGAGAAAAATCATCGAAAATCTATCTCGATCTCACCGATGTGGTGACGCACGCCATCTGGCACAGCACCAGCGCCGGCATTCCTCGCGTTCAACTTGAAATCGCCGCGACGCTCCTCAGGTCCGGCAAGAACGTCGTGCCGTTCAGTTTGTACAACAACACCTGGCGCACGCTGGCGCCGTATTTCGAGCAATCGAACGGTGACAGCGATCTGCTGCTTCGTCTGTTTCAGGAAAGCATCCCCTTCCGCGGCGTACGCCCATCCTTGCGCCGCCCGCTTCAAACCGCCCGGCTCCTGCAGGCACGGCTCGGCGCATTGACCGAACGCCTCTGCTCCCGGACACCGGCGTTGACGGCCGAAAGCACGGTTTTTATCGGCGGCGCCTTCTGGATAAGTCCGCCCGCCATGGCGCTCTGCAAGCGCGCGGTGGCGGCAGGCGCCAATCTCGTCGTACTCATGCACGATCTCATTCCATTGATTTTTCCGGAATTCACCGGGCATGATTTTTCGAGCCAATATCGAGAGATTTTGAGCCTCCCGGCACATTTCATCGTCACGACCGAACACAACCGTGCTGTGCTGAAGAGCGTGCGGAAAGACCTCGGTATCCGCGGCGAGACATCAGTCTCGGTGGTTCCTCTGGCGCATGAATTCCCTGGCGCCGAGCGCAATGCCGCGCCGGCTTTGCCGACGGCGCGCCTGCAATCGCTGCGGAATTTGGATTTCGCGTTGTGCGTCGGAACGATCGAGATTCGGAAAAATCATGCGATGCTTTTTTCCATATGGGACGAGTTGGCGGCGGAGCTCGGGATTCGCTTGCCGCCACTTGTCGTTGCCGGCCGCCGCGGCTGGAAGGCGGATGCCGCCTTGCGCCGGCTCGATGAGTTCTTCGAATCCGGCAAGATCATCTTTGTCGAAGCGCCGACGGACGAAGAACTGCGTTGGCTCTATTCAGCCAGCCAGTTCACGATCTTCCCGAGTCTTTATGAAGGCTGGGGATTGCCGGTTGGCGAAAGTCTTTGGTTCGGAAAGCCCTGTGCGGCCTCGGACACAAGCTCAATCCCGCAGGTCGGCGGTGACCTCTGTACCTATTTCTCGCCCTATCATGCGACGACGATCAAGGACGCGATCTGCGCCTTGCTTGATCCCGAAACGCGTCGCACCACGAGCGAAAGAATTCGCCGCATGCCGTTGCGTACCTGGGCAGATGTCGCGTCCGACTTGGGAAACGCCATCATGCGACAGCAATCGGACAGCGTTGCGACCTGCGATGAGCGCCACGTTGCGAAAAACTCTGAAATCGGTGCCGCGCTTCCGCGAACCCGTTTATACGCCGAGACTTGAAGATCTGCTCAAATCAAAGCGACATGCTGCCGTCATTCCGCGGCGCGCTGCGTTGCGGGGCCCACATCATGCAGGTTCAAAGCCGTTCCGATGAGCGAGAGATGCGAAAATGCCTGCGGAAAATTACCGGCCAGCCGCCGCGCCTGCGGATCATATTCTTCCGAAAGCAGCCCGACGTCGTTGCGAAGCGAGAGAAGACGATCGAAAAGGACTTTCGCCTCGTCATCCCGACCCAACAAACTGTAATTGTCCGCAAGCCAAAAACTACACGGCAGAAAGACACCCTCGCCCGGAGGCAGCCCATCGACACCCGTCTTCGTCCGATATCTGAGCACCAGCCCGTCGACCATCAGCTCTTTTTCAATGGCGGCGACCGTGCCGCTCACGCGTGGATCACTCGCCGGCAAGAACCCGACCATGGGAATCAAAAGCAGGCTCGCATCAAGTTCGCTGCTCCCAAAGCTCTGCGTGAAGGCATTTTTGCTCCGGTCAAACCCCTGCTCGCATACCGTTGCATGGATGCGGTCCCTGAGCTGACGCCACCGCTCCAAGGGCGCCTGCAATTCGAAGCGTTCCGCATCCCGCACACTCCGGTCGAGCGCGACCCAGGCCATGACCTTCGAAAAAGTGAAATGCTGCCGGGGGCCGCGCACTTCCCAAATGCCGTCATCCGGATCCTGCCAAATCTGCTCCAGATGCTCGATCAGCGTCTCCTGCAACGCCCAGGCCGAGGCAACCGGGGCGAGGCCCTCCTTTCGCGCCTGGTAGACGGCGTCGATCAGCTCGCCATAGACATCGAGTTGAAGCTGTGCGGAGGCGGCATTGCCGATGCGCACCGGCGCGGCACCCTGATAGCCGGAAAGCCAAGGCACCTCCCATTCGGATAACCGCCGCTCACCGGACAGCCCATACATGATCTGGAGTTGATCCGGATGTCCCGCGACACTCCGGTGAAGCCACGAACGCCACGATTCCGCTTCGTCGCGATAGCCCGCGGACAATAACGCCATCAATGTCAGCGTCGCGTCGCGCAACCAGCAAAAGCGATAGTCCCAATTGCGTTGACCGCCCAGGCATTCAGGCAGCGACGTCGTCGGCGCGGCGACGATTCCGCCCGTTTCCGCATAGGTCAGCGCTTTCAGCGTCAGCAGCGAACGCAGAACAGATTCCCGCCTGGGGCCAGTATAGGTGCAGCGGGACGCCCAATCGAGCCAAAACGCTTCGGTCTCATCGAAGGCAGATCGCCAGTCGATCGTTGTGGGCGGCGAAAGATGCGACGCCTTGTGACTGAGCACGAAGGGAATGCATTCGCCCTCCGCGACATCGAATTCCGCGACGGTCGCGAATGTCTCACCACGTAAGGGCACGGGCGTCCGCAGCACCACGCGGCTCGGCCCCGCAATAGCGCTCACGCCTGACCCGTCCTCGAGTTGCGTCACCCAGGGCACGGTTGTCCCATAGTCGAAGCGCAGGATGAGATGCATGCACATCGAAACTTTGCCGCGGCGGCCTTTCACCAGCCGGATCACGGAAGGATCGGATGAACCGATCGACATGAAGTCGATCAGGCTGACACTGCCATCGGCGGTATCGAAAATGGTCTCCAGGATCATGGTGTCGCCGGCATAGAGGCGCGTGACGCGCGGCACCGGATCGGCGGGATAGATTTGCCACCGACCGTTTTCGGACGTGCCGAGCAACGCCGCAAAGCAGGCATCGCTATCGAAGCGGGGCCAGCACAGCCAATCGATCGAGCCGTTGCGGCCGACGAGCGCAGCGCTCCGGCAATCGCCGATCAGCGCATAATCCTCGATACGCAACGGAGTCTCGGGTTCCCGAGCACACCGGCGTACTTCCTCCTGCCGTAGCACGGCTCAGTCCTTGCCGAGAAAAGTTGGGAGACGACAGTTCATGAGATCCCCAATTTGCTTGAGCTCGATATCGGCCGGGGGATAGTCCACACTCTTGGGATCATGCGCATAATGGCCTTGTTTCACGAAAACCGTCGTGACTCGACCTCTCCAGATTTTCTTGACTGCGGCGAGGATGCGCAACTTGTCGTCGATCAAGACATAGTGATCCGCAGGATAAAGGCGCGCGACATCGTCAAGCTCCCGCTCTTTGTGGACATAGATGAGAACGCGCCCTTCAAACAAAGTCCAGAGGCCGGACCGATCGATCTTGCGCGGTTGAAATACCGCGTCGCCATCCGAAAGGATCACGACGGGGCCCCATTGCTTCACATAATTGACGGCCTCGACCGCGTCGGGAAAAAGCCGGGGCGCGAAACAATAGTCGACCAGCCAGTTCGACATGTGCAGCACTTCGGGACGGTGCATCGCCTCGAGCCTGAAACGCTCCAGTGCGCCGAGATAATCGACATATCCCAATTCACTGCGTAATTCTTCGAGGATCGTCCAGTATCTGTCACGCGCGGTCGCGCCATAGGCCTCTTCCAGATGCGCTTTGAGATCCGCCTGCACGCGATCGTTGTCGAGCAGCGTATTGTCGACATCGAACAGGAAGACGATGCGAGGCACACTCATCAGACGTCGCGCCCTTTCGGATGTGAGGTCGCAGGTCTCACGCCTTGTTCAACACTTCCCGCGCCACTTCGACGACCCGCTCCGGCTCGAAATGGAATTTCTGCAAAAGCTCCTTGAGCGGCGCCGACGCCCCAAAAGTTTTCATCCCGATTATCCGGCCTCTATCGCCGACATAACGCTCCCACCCGAGCGTCGACGCCTGTTCGACAGAGACCCGCGCCGTGATATCCGCCGGCAGAACGGACTCGCGATAAGCTTGCGTCTGGTGTTCGAAAATATCCCAAGACGGCATCGAGACAACGCGCGACTTGATCCCCTCCCCGGAGAGGATTTCGTGCGCGTGGACGCAAAGGCTGACCTCGCTGCCGGACGCGATCAAAATGACATCGGGCTTGCCGTCCGGCGGATCGGCCAGAACATAAGCGCCGCGCGCGACACCGGAGGCGGGCGCATATTTGGTGCGGTCAAACGTCGGAACAGGTTGGCGCGTCAAAGCCAGCGCGGCAGGAACATGACGCAATTGCATGATGGTGCGATAGGCTTCGACGACCTCATTGGCGTCCGCAGGCCGCAGCAGGACCAGCCCGGGGACCGCGCGCAATGACGCCAATTGTTCGACAGGCTGATGCGTCGGGCCGTCTTCACCATCGCCCATCGCATCGTGCGTGAATAAGAAGATCGTCGGCAGTTCCATGATGGCTGAGAGCCGGATCGCCGGGCGCGCATAATCGCTGAAGATGAGGAAGGTCGCGCCGAAGGCCCGCAATTTCGAGAGAGCAAGCCCGTTGACGATCGCCGTCATCGCATGCTCGCGGATGCCGAAATGCAGATTCCTGCCGCCGGGCGAACCAGGCTCGAAATCGCCTGCCCCCTCGAATGTGAGCGCCGTCTTCGTCGAGGAAGCGAGATCCGCCGCACCGCCGAGAAGCCAGGGAATGTTCTGGGCGAGCACGTTGAGCACTTTGCCCGAGGCCTCGCGTCCGGCAATGCCGGTGGTATCGGCCGGAAATACCGGCAGCCCCTTGTCCCATCCCGGGGGAAGCTCGCGCCGTTCGATCAGATCGATTTCGGCGGCAAGGTCCGGATGGGCTTTCCGATAAAGCGCAAATGTCGCTTCCCATTGTGCGCGCGCTCCGGCACCGCGCCGGCCGATGCCCTCATCAAAATGTGCGGGCACTTCCTTTGGGACAAGAAACGTCGCGTCCTCTGGCCATCCATAAGCGCGTTTGGCAAGCCGGACTTCGTCTTCGCCAAGCGGTTCGCCATGCGCCGCCGCCGTGTCCTGCTTATGCGGCGCGCCGTAGCCGATGTGACTGTCGAGAATGATGAAGGTCGGTCGGTCTTTCGTGTCGTGAAAAACCGTCAAAGCATTTTCGATCAGTTCGATATCATTGGCGTTGGAGATGCGCAGAACATTCCAGCCATAACCCAAAAACCGTGCGGCAATATCTTCTGTAAAGGTAATGCGGGTCTTGCCGTCGATCGTGATGTGATTATTGTCGTAGATCCAGCAGAGATTATCGAGCGCAAGATGGCCCGCGAGCGAGGCCGCTTCGGAGCTCACGCCCTCCATCATGTCGCCGTCGCCGCAGACCGTGTAGATATTGTAATCGAAGATGTTGAAATCCGGCTTGTTATAGCGCTTGGCCAGCCATTTTTCTGCGATCGCCATGCCGACGCTCATGGCCACGCCCTGCCCCAGAGGACCCGTTGTCGCTTCGACTCCGGAGACCAGATGATATTCCGGATGCCCCGGCGCTTTGCTGCCGAGTTGGCGAAAATGGCGAATATCGTCGAGCGTCACCGCCGGCTGACCGAGACGCTCATAATCGGCATTGACCGCGCGTGTTCCTGTGAGGTGAAGCACCGACCACAGCAACATTGACGCGTGACCGTTGGAGAGAAGAAAACGATCGCGGTTCGGCCAAATCGGATCCTGCGGATCGAAGTGCATCACCCGATTCCAGAGCGTGTAAACGAGCGGCGCGAGAGCCATCGGCGTGCCCGGATGACCAGACTTTGCCTTTTGCACGGCATCCATCGACAAAGTGCGGATGCAATTGATCGAAAGCTGATCGAGTTGCGCCTCGGTCATCGGTTGGGAAGAAACCCCTTTAGTCGCGTTATTGGTTCGCATTTTGCGTCTCCCCATTTACGGCGTCCGATTGCCCGGCTGCCGCTTTATCGGCGAGAATCAGCGCCTGGCCGCGAGACACGCGCCCGGCCGGAATCGATTGGTCACCGGCGCGAAGGCGTGCGAGAACACCGGCCTTTTCGCGACCCGTCACAAGCCAGAGAATATGCCGGGCACGATTGATGATCGGGAACGTCAAGCTCATGCGGCGGCGGCCCTGATAAGGATATGTCGTCGTCGCAACATCGACATTGCGGATATCGAGAACCGGGTCGTCCGGCACCAACGAAGCCGTATGACCGTCTGCGCCGAGGCCGAGATGCACCAGATCGAGCACGCATGGTGTGCCGGCAACTGTGCGCAAAGTTTCGGCATAGTCTTGCGCGGCAAACTCAGGCTCCGGGGCCTCGACGGGCATCGCGTAAATATGCTCCGGAGGCAAAGGCGCATGGCTCAAAAGCGTCTCGCGCAGATGCATGAGATTGCGATCCTCGGCCCGCGCCGGCGCAATCCGCTCATCCACCTGGAAGATGTAAACCTTATCCCAGGGAAGTTCGGCGTCCGCCAAGAGACGCAGCATCATCCAGGGCGTATGGCCGCCGCTGAGCGCCACGACAAAGCGCCCGCGCGACGATGCGGCCTCGCGGATACGGCCGGCGATCATCGCGGCGGCTTTCTCGCTCACGACGTCCTCGTTGGGATAAATCTCGATCTCCACCGTCAGCCTCCTCGTTTTTCAAGGTGGCCGCCAAATTCGTACCGCATGGCGGAAAGCAGCTTGTCACGGAAAGTTCCCTCGCCGCGTGAGCTGAACCGTTCGTAAAGCGCGGTCGAAAGCACCGGCGCCGGCACCGCCTCGTCGATAGCGGCCTTGATCGTCCAGCGTCCTTCGCCCGAATCCGAAACCTTGCCGGAGAAATTGCTCAACACCGGATCTTTCGCGAGCGCTGCCGCGGTGAGATCGAGGAGCCAGGATGCGATCACGCTGCCGCGTCGCCAGACTTCCGCTATATCGCGAAGATCGAAATCGTATTGATAGAGCGCAGCGTCGCGTAAGGGCGTGGTCTCGGCATCGATCTCGTGTTGATGCTTGCCGATATTGGCGTGCCGCAGAATGCTTATGCCCTCGGCATAGGCCGCCATGACACCATATTCGATCCCGTTATGAACCATCTTGACGAAATGGCCGGCACCGGGCCCACCACAATGGAGATAGCCCATTTCGGCGGTGCCGCCCGCAGCTTCACGTCCCGGCGTGCGGACGATTTCTCCCACGCCCGGCGCCAGCGTCTTGAAGATCGGATCGAGATGCCGCACGGCAGCCTCAGACCCGCCGATCATCATGCAATAGCCGCGTTCCAGCCCCCAGACGCCACCGCTTGTGCCGACGTCGATATAATGAATGCGCTTTTCGTTGAGCGCGGCGGCGCGGCGGATATCGTCGACATAATAGGAATTGCCGCCATCGATCAGGATATCGTCCGCGTCGAGATGCGGGACGATATCGGCGATTGTGTCATCGACTGCGGCCGCCGGCACCATCAGCCAAATGGCGCGGGGCTTTTGAAGCTTTTGGATCAACTCGGCGATGGACTTTGCGCCGAGCGCCTTTTCCTTGGCCAAATCTTCGACGGCCTGTGGCGACCTG
>Ga0153954_1000951_pt1 | contig 18103 bp, 17 predicted proteins | sample TSFL038MetaG_FD_102277 | JGI IMG/M metagenome (GOLD analysis project Ga0153954, IMG submission 102277) | Attine ant fungus gardens microbial communities from Florida, USA - TSFL038 MetaG | ecosystem: Host-associated > Fungi > Mycelium > Unclassified | place: USA: Florida, Wekiwa Springs State... | reverse complement strand
GGTGACTGCGATGCCGACACAGGCAAGACCGAGAATCAGATCGTCCGCCTGTTGGCCGGTCGCGAGCCGCGTTCCCTCGCGCACCGCATCGCGGATGTCGCCGAGCACGAACAGATCGCCCACCGCGGTGCCCGCGAGGCTGGTCAGGTCCGCAGGTTCGCCGGTGATGAGCCCGCGGGCGAAACTCTCGACCGAGCGGGAGGCCGTTGCCGCCGCGGCACCGGCCGCCTCCACCTTGCCGGCGAGCGCGGGATCGACCGCCAATTTCTGCTCGGCGGCGAGATCGAGGAAGCTCTTGGCGAGGTCGGCATCGTTGGCGGCGAGCGCGGCGTTGATCTCGCGCTCGGCCGTCGCGGCGTCGAACGCGCGCGCGACGGCGTGATCCGCGAGCGCCACCGGATCGTCCTGCGCGGCCAGGAGCAGCGCCGCCTCATAACCCGACGGGAAAAGCGTCGTCGTGGCCACGCCCAGGGCCACCGCCAGCCCGAGCGGCACCGCGATCAGAGCCCGGCGCATGAACCTCCTCCTACGTGCCCGCGGGTAATTTCGGGGAGCACAGCCGTGCCGGCAAGGGCGGGCCCCGCGAAATTTGCCGGATCGCGGGGTCGAAATGCCGCGCCGCCCCCCTGCTCGTCCGCGAAAAGCTTCGTCGCTTCCGCGGATTAGCGTGATTCACCTCGACGCATTTGCGCATGTCCTTGCCGGAAAAAACCGGCGACCACCCCCGATCAAGTCGGGGGCAGGCATTTTCCCGGACATGCGCTAGGAATTGGCCGACCGGATGGCTATGGTGCCGCGCATTCCGCAAGGCTGGCGGGCAGCCCGCCGCTCTGCGGCGTTCTCGGCAAAGGCTTGGATTGGGAACATGACCGACCGGATCGTCCCGCACTTTCACAACACGCCCGGCGTCGCGGTGATCGACATCGGCGCCACCGAATTCATGTGCGTGGGCGCCTTGCCGCCGTTCGACCATCCCCACGTGTTTCTCGACATGGGCGACGCGACGGAAATCATCTGCCCATACTGCTCGACCCTGTTCCGTCACGATCCCGCGCTCGATCCTCATGCCGCCCGCCCGGCGGAATGCGCATTGCCGGAGCTTGCCGTCAGCGGCTAGCGCCGCTCGCCCGCGCTCATCGCCATGGCGTCGTCGCGCACCGTCCTCATCGCCGGCGCCGGCATCGGAGGCCTCACCGCCGCGCTCGCCATTGCGCAGCGCGGCTTTCATGTGGTGGTGCTCGAGCAGGCGCAGCAGCTGGAAGCGGTCGGCGCCGGCATCCAGCTCTCACCGAATGCCTCGCGTATCCTGATCGCGCTCGGCCTCGGCGACCGCTTGCGGCCGCACGTGGTGGCTCCTGAGGCGTTGCGGGTGATGCATGCGCAGACGGCGCGCGTGCTGGCGCGCGCCCCCCTCGGCGCCTTCGCTGAGGAACGCTACGGCGCGCCCTACTGGGTGATCCATCGTGGCGACCTGCAGACCGCATTGGTCGATGCGGTACGCGCTCATCCGGACATCACGCTGCGCCTCGCCACGCGGGTCGAAGACTTTGCCCTGCACAAGAATGGCGTGACCATCTCGGTCACGGCGTCGCAGCGCGCCGGCGAGGAGCGCGGAGGCGCGCTGGTGGCGGCCGACGGCCTGTGGTCGACCGTACGCACACGGCTTGGCCATGCCGACGCGCCGCGCTTTGCCGGCCACACGGCCTGGCGCGCGCTGGTGCCGGCCGACGCGGTGACCGGCGAACTGCGCGCTCTCGCCCTGAACCTGTGGTTCGGCCGCCACGCCCATCTGGTCCACTATCCCATCCGCGGCGGCGACCTGATCAACGTAGTCGCGATCATCCGCGACGACTGGCGCGAGGTCGGCTGGAGCGCGCCGGGCGACCGCGACGAGCTCCTCGCCCGCTACTCCAGCGGGCTGTGGCCGGCGCCGGCACGCAGGCTCCTCGCTGCAGCTCCCAGTTGGCACAAATGGGCGCTCTACGACCGCCTGCCGCTCGCCGAATGGGGCACCGGCACGGTCACGCTGCTGGGCGATGCTGCCCATCCGATGCTGCCCTACCTGGCGCAGGGCGCCGCCATGGCGATCGAGGACGCCGCCGTGCTCGCGGACCACCTCGGTGCGCGGCCGGACGATCTCGTCGGAGCGATGCGCGGCTACGCGCATGCGCGGAGACGACGCACGGCCCGCGCCCAAGCCGGCGCCCGGCGCAACGGCACCGCCTACCACATCGGCGGCGCCGGCGCGCTGCTGCGCGCCGTCGCGCTCCTCGCCATGGGGGGCGACCGGCTTATCAAGCGCTACGATTGGCTTTATGGTTGGAAACCGACGTGACGCGCCAGGATCTCGTCATGACGCTGTTCCCCACCACCATCGCCGGAAGCCTGCCGAAGCCCGCCTGGCTCGCGGAGCCGCAAAAGCTGTGGGCGCCCTGGCGGCTCGCGGGCGATGCGCTCGACGACGCCAAGCGCGACGCTACGCTGCTGGCGCTCAAGCTGCAGGAGGATGCCGGCATCGACGTGGTGACCGACGGCGAGCAGTCGCGGCAGCACTTCGTGCACGGCTTCCTCGAGCACGTCGACGGCATCGACTTCGCGCGCAAGGTCGAGATGGGAATTCGCGCCGACCGCTATAAAGCCATGGTTCCGACCGTCACCGGCGCACTCAAGCTCAAGAGCCGCGTGCATGAGCGCGAGGCCAGGCTCGCGCGCGCCCATACCGGCCGCAAGCTCAAGTTCACCCTGCCCGGCCCGATGACCATCGTCGACACCATCGCCGATGCGCACTATGGCGACCGCGTGACGATGGCGATGGCGTTTGCCGATCTGCTCAACACCGAGGCGCGTGCGCTGGCGTCGGATGGTGTCGACGTGATCCAGTTCGACGAGCCCGCATTCAACGTCTACATGGCGGAGGTCAAGGACTGGGGCATCGCAGCATTGCATCGTGCCGCCGCCGGCCTCTCCTGCACCACCGCGGTCCACATCTGCTACGGCTACGGCATCAGGGCCAATATCGATTGGAAGTCATCGCTCGGCAGCGAGTGGCGCCAATACGAGGAAATCTTCCCCGCGCTCGCGGCGAGCCGGATCGATCAGGTTTCGATCGAGTGCCGGAACTCCCGGGTGCCCATGCACCTCTTGAAGCTGCTCGACGGCAAGCACGTGCAGATCGGGGTCATCGACGTGGCGTGCGATGAAATCGAGACCCCCGGGCAGGTCGCGGCCGTGATCGCGCAGGCGAGCAAATACGTGGCGAACGACCGGATCATCGCCGGCAGCAATTGCGGCATGGCGCCGATGCGGTGGGACGTCGCCGTGGCGAAGCTCGAAGCGCTCGGCAAGGGCGCGGCCTTGGCGCGCCGGCAGCTCGCCGCAACCGGCAGCGTGTCCTGACCGGCATCACCTGATGGTGGAGTTGCTCTTCCAGGTCGCCGGCGTCTCGCAATTCTTGGCGCGCGCCGTGGTCTCGAGCACCTTGAGTTCCTCGCTCGCGGCCACCGCGTCGGCCTTATAGGCGAGCACGTTCACGACCGCGCCGCTGGCGCTCTGGTCGGCCTTGTCCATCAGCTGTTTCAGCTCGGCCTGACGATTCGACCAATATTTCTGCTGGCCGACGATCTGTTCACAGGAATGATACTGATACTTGCCGGGATCGGCGAAGACCGTGACCGGACTGTCGCCCATCGACGAACAGCCGGCCAGCAAGGCTGCGCCGAGCAGCCAAGCGCCGCCCGCGAGCGCAACGCGCCCGGCCGCACGAGTGAAAAGGCGCTCCGAGGTCTTGTCCTGCATGTCCGGGCAGCACTCCGACACCAAATTCCCTCGCACGCAAGGCGTAAATATTCGGTGCCCGCGATCTATGGGCGGAATGCGCCCTAATCGTGATGCGGTAAGCTTGTAAGCCTGCCGCCACGCGGCGATTGCCGAGACCGGGGGCGGAAAGTCCCAGCCGAAATACCAGCCCAAAGACCGGCCAAGATCGCCGGGCAAAGAAACTGTTCAACGAGAGGACTCGATCATGCTAAACCGCCGTAGTTTCTCCACACTTCTTGCCGCCACCGTCGTCGCTCCCGCATGAGTACTGCCGAAACTGCGAAATCAATCTTCTATGCGAGCGTGGGCCCGGAGCTCGCGCTCTACGACATCGACGTCGCCGGCGCAGCGTTGCAGAAGCGCGGCGCGGTCACCCTGCCGGCCAACGTGCAATATGCCTGGCCACATCCGTCGAACCGCTACTTCTACGTGGTGTCGAGCAATGGCGGGCCCGGCCGCGCGGGCAGCACGCATCTCGCCAGCGCCTTTCGCGTCGATGCTGAAACCGGGGCCTTGCAGGCACACGGCGAGCCGCGCGCGCTGCCGTCGCGCCCGATCCACACCAGCGTCGATGGATCGGGTCGCTTCCTGCTCACGGCCTACAACAACCCGAGCAACGTCACCGTGCACCGCATCAACAGCGACGGCACCATCGGCGAGCCGGTGAACCAGGCAGGCAACCTCGATACCGGCATCTATGCCCACCAGATCCGCACCACCCCGAACAACCGGACCGCGATCCTGGTGACGCGCGGCAACAACGCCGCCGGCGGCAAGCCCGAGGATCCGGGCGCGCTCAAGCTGTTCACGTTCAAGGACGGAGCGCTCGAAAACGTCGCCTCGATCGCGCCGGGCAATGGACTGGGTTTCGGACCCCGGCACCTCGACTTCCATCCCAGCCGGCCCTGGGTCTACGTGTCGATCGAACGCCAGAACCAGCTCTATGTCTACAAACAGCAGCCTGACGGCGCGCTCGACCGCGATCCGATGTTCGTCAAGAACACGCTCGCCGACCGCACCAATCAGCGGCCGGACCAGGGCGCAGGTCCGGTTCACGTTCACCCCAATGGCCGTTTCGTCTACGTCACCACCGTAACCAGGGCGAGACCGAGCACGCAGGCAAGACGATCTTCAGTGGCGGCGAGAACAACCTCGCGGTGTTCTCGATCGATCAGCAGAGCGGCGAGCCGACGCTGATCCAGACCGTCGAGGGCCACGGCATTCACCTGCGGACCTTCGGGCTCAATCCAACCGGCCGCCTGCTGGTGGCGGCGAGCATCAGACCGCTTCCGGTGCGCGACGGCGAGCAACTGAAGACGCTCACCGCCGGTCTGATGGTCTATCGCATCGGCGACGACGGCAAGCTGACCTTCGTGCGCAAGTACGACGTCGACACCGAGAAGGGCCAGCAGTTCTGGAGCGGCATGGTCACCCTGGCGTAGCGGCGGCCGGGCTTTCGATTCGCTTAACTTAAAATGAATTAGCCGCGTTTCTGCGACGCGATAAGCCCGGATTTAACATATTCCTGCGATGCAGGGGCGGGGTTGGCGCAAGCTGGCAAGGACGCGGACGTCGTCCAAAAGCGAGACAGATCCGGAATGGGCGACGTGAAATCCGTGTGCTTGGGCGAGCGGGAGAGTGCGCTGTCCGGGCTCGCGCATAAGTCATCGGCGCTGCTCGCGATACGCCGGCGTCTGCCGCAGCCGCTGCGCTTCATCGCCGTCGGCAGCATCGGGTTCGCGACCGACATCGCGCTTTTCACCATCGTCACCAGACTCGGCATGGGTCCGCTCCTGGCAGGCTTGCTGGCGCTGGTTGTTGCGACCTTCCTGACCTGGCGGCTGAACCGCGCCTTCACGTTCGCCCGCAGCGGGCGGCGCCAAGGCGACGAAGCCATGCGGTACGCCGCCGTCACCGCCGTCGCACAGGGCACCAGCTACGCCGTATTTGTCGCTCTCGTCTTGACCACGCTCGCGGCCTTGCCACAAGTCGCGATCGGTGCCGGCGCCGCGGTTGGCGCTCTGATCTCCTACAATGGTCATCGGCTATTCGCGTTCTCCCCCCGTAAGCCGGCCATTTCGGCCCCTCGCTCCTAACCGCTATCAGCAGGCATCCGATGTCAGTCGATGTTGAAGTGTTCGTGATCGGCGCCGGACCGGCCGGGCTGACCGCCGCCTATTGCCTGACCAAGGAAATGTCCTCGGTCGTCGTGATCGAGAAAGATCCGGTCTATGTGGGCGGCATCAGCCGCACCGTGCACTACAAGGATTTCATGTTCGATATCGGCGGCCACCGCTTCTTCTCGAAGTCGAAGGAGGTGGTCGACCTCTGGCGCGAGATCCTGCCAGACGACTTCATCGAGCGGCCGCGGCTGTCGCGCATCTTCTACGGGGGTCGGTTCTACTCCTATCCGCTCAACGCGTTCGAGGCGCTGCGCAATCTCGGAGTCGTCAGGAGCGCCGCCTGCATGCTCTCCTACGCCTGCGCCAAGGCGCGACCGGTGCCGGAGTCGAAGACCTTCCATGACTGGGTGCGCAACCAGTTCGGCGAGAAGCTGTTCTCGATCTTCTTCAAGACCTATACCGAGAAGGTCTGGGGCATGTCGTGCGACGAGATCTCGGCGGATTGGGCGGCGCAACGCATCAAGGGGCTCGACCTCGGCGTCGCCGTGGCGAACGCGCTCAAGCGTGCGCTGAGACCGCGGCGCGCCGCGCGCAAGGAAGGCGCGCCGGTCGTGAAGACATTGATCGAGAGCTTCCAGTATCCGCGCAAGGGCCCCGGCATGATGTGGGAGGCGGCGGCGCGCAAGATCGTGGAGCGCGGCGGCAAGATCCTGATGGGACGCGAGCTGCAGCGGCTCGCCTTCGATTCCGAACGCAGGATCTGGCGCATCGAGGTGGCGACGGCCGACGGCGCGAGCGAAAGTTACACCGCCCGTCATGTCGTGAGCTCGGCGCCGCTGCGCGAACTGATGGACAAGCTCGCGCCGCGTCCGATCTCCTCCCTGCATGCCCGGGCGCTGCGCTACCGCGATTTCATCACGGTGGCGCTGATGGTCCGCAAGGGAGACCTCTTCGCCGACAACTGGATCTACATCCACGACCCTGCAGTGAAGGTCGGGCGGGTGCAGAACTTCGGCTCCTGGTCGCCCGAGATGGTGCCCGCCGGCATGAGCTGCCTCGGGCTCGAGTATTTCTGCTTTGAGGGCGACGCGCTGTGGGATGCCGCGGATGCCGATCTGATCGCGCTCGCGAAGGACGAGATCGCACACATCGGATTGGTTGATGCGGCCGATGTCGTCGATGCCTGCGTGGTCCGCCAGCCCAAGGCTTATCCCGTGTACGACGACCACTATCGCGACAATGTCGCTATGATCCGGCTCGATCTCGAGAGCAGCTATCCGACGCTTCATCTCATCGGCCGCAATGGCATGCACAAGTACAACAATCAGGATCATGCCATGATGACCGCCATGCTCACGGCGCGGAACATCCTGGCGGACGAGCGCCGCTACGACGTCTGGGACGTGAACGAGGACGCGGAATACCATGAGGCCGGCGCCTCAGGCGTGCAGGAGGCGCTGCGGAGCGAGCGCCTGGTCCCGCAGCGGGTCAAGCGCGCCGTGAACGGCTGACGTCTCTCTTTCAATACGCATTTTCGGACGGAAAACCGGTCTCCACTTTTCCTGAAAATGCTCTCGCCGCGGCTCAGGGCGCGGGCACGGCCCGCATGGCGCCGTCAGCGGCCAGCACACCGAGCTCCGCGAGGGCCCGCCGCACGATCACTGCGGCGACCACGAGCATGGCTGCGAGGCCGACCGGCGCCGTCACCGCCAGGAACGACAACGCCATCAGCCACGCTGCGCCGAGAGCGGTCAGTTCCCCCCGGAGGAACCCGCCCTGCAGGCCGCTCCGCAGCAGGAATGCCATCGGCACTGCGAGCACGACCAGGTCGTAGAAATAGAGATAGGGCGTGGCGAGCATCGCGCCGGCTGCCAGGGCCGCCGCCTTGATCTCGAAGCTCGCACGGCTGCGCCACAATGCGCAGAGCGAGGCCGCGATCGCAGCCGTCAAGCTGCCCTGCACTGCCCACGCGAGGCTCTCGGGACCGCCGAGCCACCGGATGCAGGTGAACATGCTCTGCAACTTGGCGAAGCCGCCGCGCCCCTCGACGAGACTGGTCTGGGATATCATCGGCAGGCTGCGAAAGAAGGCCTCCCATGCGCCCCAGCCGAAAGCGAACACCGAGATCGCGACAAGCAAGGCGACCGTCGCCGTCGCCGCCGCAACGACGCGCCAGCGCGCACCGGCGACCAGCACCAGGGGAAACAGGAGGCCGAGATGCGGCTTGAACGCGAGCAGCCCCAGCAGGCACCCCGCGAGCCATGGGCGCCGTTGCATGGTCGCGAGCGAGCCGCCCAGCAGCGCCGCCGAGAGACACCCGTTCTGTCCGATCGCCATGTTGGACAGCACGCCGGGGAAGATGAAGGCGAGAAAAATCGCGACCGGATGGCCGATGATCCTCCGCATCGCCCAGAGATAGGGTAGCAGCGTCAGCGCCATCCACGTCACATGCGCCGTGACATGGGGCAACAGAGCGAGCGCGGCGGCCACCAACAGAAAGATCGGCGGATAATTCCAGGGAAGCCGGCCCTCGAAGGCGTGACCGAGCGCGGCGTCTTCCGCGCGCTTGTGAAGGTCCGCGTCGTAGGCGGCAGCCGGATCGCCATCGAGCGCCGTCCGTCCCGCCGTCCAGACGTTGATGAAATCGGTCAGCCGTGGCTGACCCGAGGGATCGACGAGCCAAAGTCCCCAGGCGAAGGAAGCGATGAGCAAGACCGCCTGCGCCACGCAGAGCGCGAAGCAGGTCAACTCGACCGGGCGCGCCAGCTGAAACCCGTCGAGGCGGCGCGCAGGCAGCAGGTCAATCACCATCGTGTCACGGGTGCGGCGGCCGAGAACCGGCCAGACTTACCCCGATGATGCTGACGGAATCCTTAAAGCGTGCGCCCGCGCGGCACCGCGCTCACTCGGCGGGGGCGACGTTGCCCGATCGGCCCGCGAGATCGATCACCTCGGCTTCGCACGCGACGCCCGCGCCCGCCTCCAGCGCCTCCCGCAGCGCCTTGAACTCGTCCTCGGAAATCCCATGCATGCGCATGAGCAGGTCGAGCTTCGCGATGGCGTACATCTGCGCGGTGCTGCTGAGACCGAGCGCGTGCAGCGTCCGGATGTGCTGATTGGTGGCTGCGATAATCGCCTGCAGTTGTGTGGCCATGCCCCTCTTCGATGTCCTATGTCGTTGCAAGGACCCGTGCAGGAGACGAATGCATCGCTCCCACGGAAAGACGGCCTCCCTGTCGCTGGTACACGAAAGGCGCCGAACGCTCAAGGCGCGCTCTAGGTTGCAGCGCGCGAACGTCGCAGCCGAGCCGGACAACCGCGAGCGCCGGCGACGCAAGAAAATCCGGCTTCAGCGCGGGACGGATCGCTGCAACCCGCACCGCCCATTTCGCCACGCCATCTGATCGTCCTTGGGGGCGACATTTGATCACAATGTCGGTGATTACAAATGATGCCGGTTGGTCGCGACCGCGCTGGTCGCACATTGTTTGGTGCGGGCGGGGGGACTCGAACCCCCACGGGGTTTCCCCCAACGGATTTTCGTACCAGCTACGACTTTCGCCGCCCGCGCCCGCACGCCACCGGCGTCCGGCTCGGTTTGTGGTCTGGACTATCCCTTCACCATAGCAAGCAAGCTTGCTCGCAAGCCTGACCTTAGGTGCTGCCCGTCTAGTCTCTACACCTTCCCGCCATCGGCTTGCGCCGGTGTCGGGCTTGGCTCGGGATCGCCACGCGAAAGGTTTCCCCGAGTTTGGGCAGTTCTACGTCCCCGGTTTCCCGGGGCGCACTCAAAGCTTCAAGTCCGTTGCGTCTACCATTCCGCCACGCCCGCAACCGCCGTCAAATCAGCGCAATCGCTGCAAGCTGTTTGTCGAAGCTCAATCCTTCAGCACGCGCCCCCATAATGTCTCCCAATCCTGACCGCCGAGGTCGGTGGTACGGCCGTCACCCTCGTAGAATTTGTTCGGGATCTGGAACATGGCGAGCATCAGGCCACCCTCGGGCGTCCAGGCGACATGCCGGCTGCCGGCCTCGCGCCAGACGAACTCTCCGGGCTTCACCTCGAGCCCGGCGGCCGGCCCTTCCTTATCCACAAGCTTGCCCTCGAGCACGTAAGTCTGCTCGATCCTCACGTGCTCGTGGTCGGGCAGCACGGCACCGGGCTCGAACCGCATCAATGCGGTGACGAGCCCGCTCTCGCGGTCGAACAGCAACGTCTTCACCTCACACCCGGCAAAGCGCGTCTTCTGCCATTCCATGTTGGCGGGGCGCACGACGTGGGAATGCTCATCGGCTTTCGGCGTGATCGCGTCCATGACGAATTCTCCTCATCAGGCTCGGCGTTTGCGCAATGATAGCCGATCGCGGCGCGCGAGGCTCCCCATAAATTTGGTCAGGAATCGTTGCCATGGATCGGCGGCTGGAACGCGAGGCCGGTGTCCCAGGGGAAGAAGATCCAGGTGTCCTGCGACACCTCGGTGATGAACGTGTCGACCATGGGCCGCCCCATCGGCTTGGCGTAGACGGTCGCGAAGTGCGCCTCCGGCAGGATCTCGCGCACCATTCGCGCGGTCTTGCCGGTATCGACGAGATCGTCGACGATCAACACGCCCTTGCCGCGGCCGCCGCCGACCGCGACGATGCTCTCTGCCACGCCCTTGAGCACCTTGAGCTCACCTTGCGTGGTGTGGCTGTAGCTCGCGACGCAGACCGTCTCGATCAGGCGGATGCCGAGCTCGCGGGCGACGATCGCGGCGGGCACCAGCCCGCCCCGCGTCACGCACACGATCGCCTCGAACGGACCAGCGCTGGCGAGCCGCCAGACCAATGCGCGCGCGTCCCGGTGGAATTGGTCCCAGGACACCGGGAAGTGCTTCGGTGGCTGCGCCTGCTGCGGTTGCGCCATTGCTTCCCTCGTATCCGGGCTTCCCTCGTATGCGGACGGCGGCCGCTACGGGCGCGCTGCAGCGCCGCTCGACTGCGCGCCACGGACGCGCTCCAACATCACTTCGACCGCCTGCTTGGCGACCGTGAGCTTCTGCGCATCGCGCGACCGCAGCACGACGTTGGTGTTCGGGCCGTGCTGGGGATCGAAGAACGGATAGCTGCCGATCGCGACCCCCGGATTGGCCTTGGCGATATCGCCGAGCTGGGTGCCGATGTCCCCTTCCCTGAGGTCGGCCCGCACCGTCTCCGACAGCATGCGGACGCCCGTCTTCAGCTTCGGCGCGACCTCGTCGAGCATGGCCTGCATGATCGAGGGCACGCCGGCCATCACGATCACGTTGCCGATCCAGATGCCGGGCGCCCCCGACACCTTGTTGAGCACGAGATCCGCCCCTTTGGGGATGCGCGTCATGCGCATGCGCGCCTCGTTCATCTCGGCACCGGTGGCCCTGAGGCGCTCCTGCATGATCGCGAGCGCCCGTGGGTCCACATCGATCGATACGCCGAACGCCTTGGCGACGCAGTCGGCGGTGATGTCGTCGTGGGTCGGGCCGATGCCGCCGGTGGTGAAGACATAGGTGTACCGATGCCGCAGTGCGTTGAGCGCATCGACGATTGCGGCCTCCTCATCGCCCACCACGCGCACCTCGGTGAGATCGATACCGAGCGCGGTGAGGTATTCGGCGATGTAGCCGATGTTCTTGTCCTTGGTGCGCCCGGACAGGATCTCGTCGCCGATCACCAGCAGCGCGGCGGTGACGACCTCATGGGACGGGGATGGACTCGCAACTGTCATGACCACCTACTGACCAGCAAACCAATGACGCGGAGGCAGCCATACAACCACGGGCCATACAACCATGGGCGATTCTGCCGCTCCGCCGTCCGTTCGCCCTACCCTGCCATTGTGAGCTATCATGCATCAAGTCGCCGGCCGGGCATCTCCGGCCCAAAAAACGGCTTGTCCAGAAGCCGGCAAGGTTTTGCACGTTCAAGCAACACCTCAGGGGAGAAATGCCGAGAATGCCGCAACCGACCCCGTGGCGCGCAATCGCCTATGGTGCGCCGGAGACCGTCCGCGAGGAGGCCGGCGACGGAAGCGTGCGCTTTCGCTCGACCACCGCGTTGGCCGCCCACGATCCGAGCCTCGCCGCCCTGTTCCGGGCGGCGGTCGAGCGCCGCCCCGGCGGGCTGTTCCTCGCCGAGCGGGAGCCCTCCGGAGGGTGGCGCAAGCTGACCTACGAAACGGCGCGCGGGCTCGTCGATGCGCTCGCCGATGGGCTGATCGCGCGCGGCCTTTCCTCCGACCGGCCGGTGATGATCCTCTCCGGCAACGGCATCGACCACGCGCTTCTCACCCTCGCCGGCCATACCGCCGGCGTGCCGGTGGCGCCGATCTCGGTCGCCTACTCGCTGCAGAGCCGCGACTACGCCAAGCTCAAGCACATCGCCGACCTGCTCGAGCCCGGCCTGGTGTACGTCGCCGATACCGCGCCGTTCGCGCCGGCGCTGGCCGCGCTCGGCCTTGCGGACGCAGAAATCGTGGCGAGCCGCAATGGCGCCAACCTCCCCCGCGTGACCGCATTCGGTGCGATGGCGGCGGCCAGCCCCGGTCCGGCCGTGAACGCGGCGGCCGCTGGAGTCGGCGCCGACACTCTGGCCAAATTCCTGTTCACGTCGGGCTCTACCGGGCTTCCGAAGGGCGTGATCAACACCCACGGCATGCTGACCGCCAACCAGCAGCAGCTGGCGCAAATCTGGCCGTTCCTCGGCGAGGCGCCGCTGGTGCTGCTCGACTGGCTGCCCTGGAATCACACCTTCGGCGCCAATCACAATTTCAACCTGGTCCTCCGGCACGCCGGCACCCTCTACATCGACGGCGGCCGGCCGCTGCCGAGCATGATCGAGGAGACCGTGCACAACCTCGCCGAGGTCTCGCCCACGGTCTATTTCAACGTGCCCGCGGGCTATGCCGCCATCCTGCCTTTCCTCGAGCGCGATCCTGCGCTCGCGCGGTCGTTCTTCCGCAACCTGCGGCTCATCTTCTACGCCGGTGCGGCGCTGCCTCAGGACCTCTGGGACCGGCTCGCGGCGGTGTCGATCAGCACGATCGGCGCTCGCGTGCCGATGACTTCGTCCTGGGGCACGACGGAGACCTCGCCCCTGTCGACGGCCGCGCATTTCACGATCGAGAGGGCCGGAGTGATCGGCGTGCCCGTTCCCGGCGTCGAGCTCAAGCTCGTGCCCGCAGGCGACAAGCTCGAGTTGCGCGTGCGCGGTCCGAACGTGACGCCGGGCTATTGGAAGCGGCCCGACCTGACCGCCGCCGCCTTCGACGAGGAGGGTTTCTACAAGCCCGGCGATGCCGTGCGCTTCGCGGACCCGGCGGTGCCGGCCAAGGGCATCGTTTTCGACGGCCGCCTGGCCGAGGACTTCAAGCTCGCGACCGGGACCTGGGTGCATGTCGGCGGCCTGCGGGTCGGCGCGCTTGCCGCCGCGTCGCCGGTCCTGCACGACGCCGTCATCGCCGGCGAGAACCGCGATTTTATCGGCATGCTTGCCTGGCTCAGCCCGGCCGGCTGCCACAAGCTGATCGGCTGCGAGATGCCGCTGGCCGAGCTTGCCAGCCGTCCTGAGGTGCGCGCACATGTCTCCCGCGCCATCGCACAATGGAACGCCGCCCAACGCGGGTTGTCCACCCGCATCGTGCGCATCGTGCTGCTGCCGGATGCGCCCTCGATCGATGCCAATGAGATCACCGACAAGGGCTATATCAACCAGCGGCTTGCGCTCGAGCGCCGCAAGGCCGATGTGGAGCGGTTGTTTGCAGCGGACCCCGAAGGCAATGTCATTGTGGTTGCGCCCTGAGCCGGCCGCGGGAACAACTTCGCCACCCGCTGCTTGTTCGCTCGACCGACCAAGGAGGCCTTGATGGGCGACCGCTTCACGAAGGTGTTCTTCATTGCGCTGCTGGTCGCGCTCGGGGTCTATCTCGCGCAGCCCTATTTCGATCGTCTCCTGTTCTCGGCTTCGACGCCGCGCGCTATTCAACCGCGCGGCACCCTGTCCGAGCTCGAACGCTCGACCATCGAGCTGTTCGAGCACGTGTCCCCCTCGGTGGTGCAGGTGGTCGCGCGCGCCGGGGGCTTCGAGCCGTCGCAGTCCGACCAGGGCGGCGGCGCGCAGTCCGGCACCGGCTTCGTCTGGGATGCGGCCGGCCACATCGTCACCAACGATCACGTGGTCGAGGGCGCCGATGCGGTGGCCGTCCGCCTCGCCTCCGGTCAGGTGCTGCAAGCGCAGATCATCGGCACCACGCCGAACTACGACCTCGCCGTGCTGCGCGTGGACGACACCCGCGCGCTGCCGCCACCGATCGCGGTCGGCACCTCCGACGACCTCAAGGTCGGCCAGTCGGTGTTCGCCATCGGCAACCCGTTCGGCCTCGACCAGTCGCTCACCACCGGCATCATCAGTGCCCTCAAGCGCCGGCTGCCGACCCAGAGCGGCCGCGAGATCTCCAATGTGATCCAGACCGATGCCGCCATCAATCCGGGCAATTCGGGCGGCCCATTGCTCGATTCCGCCGGCCGCGTCATCGGCGTCAACACCGCCATCCTGTCGCCCTCCGGCACCAGCGCCGGGATCGGCTTCGCCATCCCGATCGACGTGGTCAACCGCGTGGTGCCGGCAATCATCAGCAAGGGCTATGTCCCGACCCCGGGCATCGGGATCGTCGCCGCCAGCGAAGAGATGGCCACGCGCGCCGGCGTCGAGGGGGTGATCGTTGTCCGCACGGTGCCAGGCTCCGCCGCCGAGCGCGCGGGCTTGCGCGGCATCGATCCGAACCGCAGAACCCTCGGCGACGTCATCGTCGGCGTGGACGGCAAGCCGGTGCACCGGCTGCCCGACCTGACCGAGGAGCTCGAGCGCATCGGCGTCGGCAAGCGCGCCACCCTGACGCTCAACCGCGACGGACACGACACGACGGTGGATGTCGACGTGGTGGACGTGGGCCACCGGGAATAGCCCGCGCGGGGTCGACGCTACGCGGATTTCCCGCTAGTCACTGGGCCCTGCCGCACAACCATTTCTCCGCACTCGCGAGCACAGGAAACGAGCCGTGATCGATCTCTATACCTGGACGACGCCCAACGGCCGCAAGGCCTCCATCATGCTGGAGGAGATCGGCCTCCCCTACACCGTGCATCCGGTCGATATCAGCAAGGACGAGCAGTTCAAGCCGGAATTCCTCAAGATAAGCCCGAACAACCGTATCCCCGCCATCGTCGATCGCGACACCGGCATCAGCCTCATGGAGTCGGCGGCGCTGATGATCTATCTCGCCGACAAGACCGGCAAGCTGCTGCCGAAAGATGGCGAGGCCCGCTACCGCGTGCTGGAATGGCTGATGTGGCAGATGGGCGGCCCCGGCCCGATGCTCGGACAGGTCCACCACTTCGTGAAGTACAATAAGGGCAAGGCGCCGTATGCCGAGGAGCGTTACCTCAAGGAGGCGCATCGCCTCTACGGCGTGCTCGACCGCAGGCTCGATGGCCGCGAATTCGTCGCCGACGACTACTCCATTGCCGACATCGCGATCTGGCCGTGGGTCTCGCGCTACGAATGGCAGACGATCGACCTGAATCAGTATCCCAACGTCAAGCGCTGGTACACCACGATCGCCAAACGGCCGGCAGTGCAGCGCGGCTACAAGGTGCCGAAGGACGTGGGCGAAATCCCGATTCCCTGACAACGACACGACCAGGATCAGCCGGCAAGGCCGCATCCTTGGCAAGCTGAGTCCTTGACACGCCGCGTCCTTGATCAGGTCGCGCCCAAATCCTGGGCAAACCACGGCCGACTGTGTTTTCCCGTCACGGAATAGAATACCCCTTGGGTTGGCGCGCCGCTTGCAGTTAGGATCGGCGGCACGCCGCTCGCGGGATGTCGGCAGGTGCGACTCGGGGGCCACAGGCCAATGGCGGTCGCGTTCGACGAGATGAAGGGCACTGACGGGGCACTGCGCCCTGCTTATGGCGAATTGTTTCGCTGGCTCTCCGAGGTCCCGCCCGACGTCCTCGACTACCGCCGCCGCGAGGCCGAGGTGCTGTTCCGCCGCATCGGCATCACCTTCGCCGTGTATGGCGAGGCGGCCGCGCAGGAGCGCCTGATCCCCTTCGACGTGCTCCCGCGCATTCTCTCCGCCATGGAATGGGACATCCTGCGCGCCGGCCTCGAGCAACGCATCAGGGCCATCAACCACTACATCCACGATGTCTATCATCGCCGCGAGATCCTCAAGGCCGGCCTCGTGCCCGAGGATCTGGTGTTCCAGAATCCGGTATTCAGGCCGGAGATGAACGGCCAGAAGGTGCCGCACGACATCTACGTGCATATCGGCGGCATCGACATCGTGCGCGTCGATGCTGAGACATTCTACGTGCTGGAGGACAATGCCCGCACGCCGTCCGGCGTCTCCTACATGCTGGAGAACCGGGAGATCATGCAGCGGCTGTTTCCCGAGCTGTTCGCCCGCCATCGCGTGGCGCCGGTCGAGAACTATCCCGATGAGCTCCTCGCAACGCTCGACTCGATCGCGCCGGCGAGCGCGAGCTCCGGCCCGACCGTGGTGCTGCTCACCCCCGGCGTCTACAACTCGGCCTATTACGAGCATTCCTTTCTCGCCGACAAGCTCGGCGTCGAGCTGGTGGAAGGGCGTGACCTGTTCGTGAAAGACGAGATGGTCTTCATGCGCACGACCCAGGGGCCGAAACGTGTCGACGTGATCTACCGTCGCATTGACGACGATTTTCTCGATCCGCTGGCGTTCCGTCCTGATTCCGCGCTCGGCGTGCCCGGCCTGATGTCCGCCTACCAGGCCGGCAACGTTACGCTCGCCAATGCGGTCGGCACCGGCATCGCCGACGACAAGGCGGTCTACAGCTACATGCCCGCGATCGTGAAATTCTATCTGGGCGAGGAGCCGATCCTGAAGAACGTGCCGACCTGGCGCTGCCGCGAGGAGGAGCACCTGAGCTACGTGCTCGACCACCTCGAGGACTTGGTGGTCAAAGAAGTGCACGGCTCCGGCGGCTACGGCATGCTGATCGGCCCGAAGGCGGACAAAGCAAGCATCGCCGCGTTCCGGTCCAAGCTCAAATCCAATCCGCGCAACTTCATCGCCCAGCCGACGCTGGCGCTCTCGACCTGTCCCACCTGCGTCGAGGAAGGCGTTGCGCCGCGCCATGTCGACTTGCGGCCGTTCGTGCTCACCGGCCGAGACCGCGTCCGCATCGTGCCGGGCGGCCTCACCCGGGTCGCGCTCAAGAAGGGCTCGCTCGTGGTCAATTCGAGCCAGGGCGGCGGCACCAAGGACACCTGGGTATTGGATCGATAGTGGTACTGGATCGCTGATGCTCTCGCGCACCGCCGATAACCTCTACTGGCTCGCGCGCTACGTCGAGCGCGCCGAATATCTCGCGCGCATCCTCGAGGTGACGCAGCGCCTCACCACCCTGCCCCTCGCTTATGTCGGCTCCTCGAACGAATGGGAATCGGCGGTGGCGACGGCCGGCTGCGCTCATGCCTTCGCCTCCACCTATCCGGAGGCGAACGAAGAGACGGTCACCGATTTCCTCTGCTTCTCGACCGACAACCCCTCCTCGATCCGCAACTGTTTCGAGATCGCCCGGACCAATGCGCGCGCGGTGCGCACCGCATTGACGGTCGAGATGTGGGACGCCATCAACGGCACCTGGCTCGAGCTCAAGCGTTTCGGCAACGGACCGACCTCGCGCGAGGAATTCATGCGCTTCCTGCGCTGGGTGCAGGAATCCTCGTTGCGTTTCGACGGCTCGGCCTACCGCACCATGCTGCGCAACGACGCCTATTGGTTCTCGCGGCTCGGCGTCTACATGGAGCGCGCCGACAACACCGCCCGCATCCTCGACGTGAAGTATCACCTGCTGCTGCCCGCGCACGAGCGGGTCGGCGGGCCGCTCGATTATTTCCAGTGGGCGGCGATCCTGCGCTCGGTCTCGGCGCTCACCTCCTATCACTGGGTCTATCGCGAGAGCGTGAAGCCCTGGCTGATTGCCGATTTGCTGATCCTCAAGGACAAGCTGCCGCGCTCGCTCGCAAGCTGCTACGGCAATCTGGTGCAGAATCTCGACCAGATCGCCCGTGCCTATGGCCGCCAGGGCCCCGCACAACGG
>Ga0153954_1000950_pt1 | contig 18109 bp, 20 predicted proteins | sample TSFL038MetaG_FD_102277 | JGI IMG/M metagenome (GOLD analysis project Ga0153954, IMG submission 102277) | Attine ant fungus gardens microbial communities from Florida, USA - TSFL038 MetaG | ecosystem: Host-associated > Fungi > Mycelium > Unclassified | place: USA: Florida, Wekiwa Springs State... | reverse complement strand
GCGCCATCTCCAAACACCGCGCCAAAGGCACCATCGACCGCACCAACTACCCAACCACCGCCATCACCATCGAAATCCTCGACGGTTGACAACCACACCCCACCCCTAACTGCGCGGCATTGGCGTTAGCCCAGGTGGTGAACCTGCCAGGGGCGGTGTCCGCCCTTTGGTGACGGTGGCGGTCTTGGCGGTCGTTTCCGTGGTGTGGCCATCTCGCATTTCCCCGATCCAAGCCCGGACCGTTTGCCTTCGCTGAGCATCAGCGCAGGTTCGTCTAGTCGAGTCACTGAAGGTATCAAGAATACGAATGTGATTGCGGGAGAATGAGTTTAGTACACAATCCGAGTGTTCTTTAAACTTGTTAACAAAAGGCCCGGCGCCGGGTCTACTCTCAATTCCTATGACCAGCGCCTACGCCCGTCCAACCCGCGGTCCGACGGACATCCCGGCCCATGGGCCGTATACCGGCCCACTCACGTGTCGGAAACAGCGAAATCGTGGAATTCATCGTCTGGCGTGTGCGATGGCCGCTGCCGCACTCCTTGGAGCCGCCGTGGTATCCGCTGCGACAGCACACGCTGACGACGACGCAGACTACATAGGGCAGCTCAAGCGGAGTGGCCTTTTCCCGAGCCCTGGGGTGTCCCGAGCGAAGTGGGAAGCAGACATGATCAACGCGGGACACTCCGTCTGCCAAATGATTGCCGCAGGGTATACCCGCGACGGAATCAAGGCCCGCGAAGGGGCTAAGAACCCCGGTAGCAAGCACAACGCCCAGGTCGTAGTCGATGCCGCCGTAGCGATTTACTGCCCTGAATACTGGTAGCTGGAGCAGCATAATGGCGCCAATACGCCTCTGTATGGGAGCACCCGAGGCGAGGCTGCTCTAAAGGTTCTCCTCGTGCAGGAGAACTGGGGTGGTTCAAAGTGTTTCGCGCATCGGAGCAGGCGCCTGCGGAGGTGGTCTTTCGTCCCCCCCGCAACATAATCTTTACCCCCGCGATCATCCCTAAAATTCCACACGACAAGGGATTTCGCGCGCACCGGCCGCGTCAGACCTCCTACATTGCAGCAGTTTTCGGACCATGGCAAATCTGAATATGTATGTTGACCTGCGGTAGGATATTTCGGAGCAAATTGATAAGAGTGCGATGGATATCGTCAGCGACTAGCGCGCGCAGGATGCGCAACGGCGGCACATCGTTTCGTTCCATTGCGGGCAACACCGGCACCTCACTGACCCGCGTCTGCGTAGCGTTGCGCGGTGCACCGGCGGGCCGCATGCGCCGCGAGGCGAAGAGGGAGATACGCGCGGCGGGAGGGGGCTGCGGAACTGGTGGAGCCAATGACGCAACCTCCCTGTTCGGCTGCCACTGCTGCGCCGACCCGATCCGCCCCGGGGCTGTGAACAGCAGGTTCTGCGGCGGGTACATGCGTACCTTCCTGGCGCACAGCATCATCAACCGCGAGCACTGGGCACCGCACCCCCGACCACCCCGGGGTTACTTCGTGAGCAACTTGGGCAACGTGCGCGGCCCGCGCGGCTCAGCGCTCAAGACCTACTCGCACGGCAGGGGCAACTACCCGAGAGCCACCATCAACGGCAAGCGCCGGAAGGTCCACCCCATGGTTCTTGAGGTGTTCGTCGGCCCACGACCAGACGGCATGGAGGCGTGCCATTACGAGGACGTAGCGAGCAACGACGTGCTGGTCAATCTGCATTGGGGTAGGCAATCAGCCAACGACCTGGACCGGCGGCGCAACCATCCACCGACGAACCCCGATGCAGCGTCGCGGACTGTATTGAGCCGGTGCGGGCCGGTGGACTCTGTGGCCCACACTTCCGCGAACGCCGCCGCGAGATCATCCGGCGGGTGATCGCGGATGGCGGCAGCGTAGAGGTCGCCTCGGCTGCAGCAGCCACCTGGTCCGGTTCCGGCCGGCAAGCAGGTCCCGGCCGGTCATGGAGCTCAACCCAGCGGCGGTCGCTAGCGCGGCGGAGCCGGGCGAAGCGGGGCTTGATCCATCAACTCATCGCGTGACGATTCCAGCGCATGCCCACTGCCCACTCGGCGTGCGGCACCGCGAACTGCTCACCGGTGCTGGTGTCTACGACCAGGGTGAGCAGCTGCACCACGAGCCCGCGCAGCGGACCGCGCTGCGGATCCACGGTGGGGACGGTGACCGCCAGGGTGCTGCCCGGCGGATATATCTTGCCGGTGGAATCGGCCGGGTCGTCGTAAAGCCGCAGGAGCTGCCACGGTGCTCGGCCGATGGTGTTGTCCACCGCCAGCTGCACCGGGTGGCGCGCGTCGACCGCCAAGGTGCCACGCGATTCGGTCAGTAGGCACTCATCGAGATCGAGCACGCTGCAGTACAGGTACGGTCCGGTGTGGGTGAGGCGCCCGTTGGTGTACGCGCTGATCTGCGGCGGCAGCGGCTCCTCGGCCCGGGTGAACCACCAGGTGCCGAACCCGGCAAGCGCCGCGGTCACCACCGTCAGCACCGCCACCAGTACGGCCGTCGAGCGTTTCACCTGTCCATCACCCCTGTCTTGCCGGATCGAGGCGGGCGCCATCCTGTTCGATCAGCACCGGCCGGTTGCCCCCCAGGCCGGGAATCAACGAGTCGCCGTGGAACGACAGGATGGTCTGGGCCAGACCCGGGATCAGCAGAGCTGTGATCGCGGTGAAGCCCACCCACAAGTCGGTATATACCAGCACCCCCAGTGCACCGCCCAACACCCAGGCCAGTTGCAGGGTGGACTCGGTGCGGCCGAATGCCGACGCCCGCGACTCTTCGGGCAGGTCGTCCTGCAGTGCCGCGTCCAGCGACGCTTTCGAGATCGCACTGGCCCCCGACGTCACCAGCGCGGCGATCGCCGCCATCACCAGGGTGCCGGCCACCGCTGCCGCCAGCGCGACTGCGGTCACGGCCATGGTGCAGCGCACCACCAGCACCGCGGGGCGGCCCAGTTGCAGGCGGGCGCTGGTGAAGTTGCCGGCGAAATTACCCAGGCCGGCGGCCGCTCCGATCAGCCCGAGAATGCCCAGCTGTACCCAGCCGCCGGCGTTGTGCTGCTTGGCCACGAACGCCGGGTACAGGAACAAGAACCCGACCATGGCCTTGATGGTGCAATTGCCCCACAGCGCGGCGATGATGTTGCGTCCCAGCGGTTGCCGCAGTGGTTGGCTCAGTGCCCCGCCCGCTCGCCGGACCTGCTCGGGCCAGCTTCGGGGCCGTTCGTCGAAGCGGTAGCTCAAGGTGGTCGGGATCTCGCCGGCGGTCACTTCCACCCAGCGTGGAATCCGCATCGACAGGACCGCTCCGGCCACCGAGACAGCCACGAGCACCAACAATGCCCCCGGCAGCTGTAGCAGACGGCTGAAGATGTACTCGGCGGCCGCGGCGACACCGCCGCCGACGATCGTGCCGCCGAGTAGACCGAACATCGTCAGCCGGGAGTTGACCCGCACCAGATCGATCGACGGCGGCATGACCCTTGGCGTGACCGCGCTGCGTAACACCGTGAACGACTTCGACAGCGCCATCATCGCCAGCGCGCAGGGGTAGAGCACCCAGGAGCCGAAGGTGCCCGCGACACCGTCGTAGTTGGCGATCAGCACCAGGGCCAGCAGGGTTCGCAGCGAGAACGACATGGCCAACGCAGCGCGCCGGCCATGCTGGACCCGGTCCAGGGCGGGACCGATCAGCGGCGCGACCACCGCGAACGGCGCGATTGTCACCAGCAGGTACAGCGCCACCCGGCCCTTGCTCTCGCCGGCGGCCGCCGCGAAGAACAAGGTGTTGGCCAGCGCGACGGCCATCGCCGCGTCCACCGCGAAGTTGGCCACCACCGGCCAGGTCAGTGCGGTCAGTCCAGACTTGTCGGCGCCGTCGGCGGTGGCGGCGCGCTGTACCAGCCCGTACATCCGCGAGCCCATTTCGCGACTGCGCGCCGCGGCAGCTCGGGTAACGGTGACGCGGTCGCCGGCCCCCGAACTGTCCGCAGGCTCGGGGCGACGAGGTGTACCGGTGTTTTCGCGCAGCGGCGGCAGGTACCGGTTGTCGCTGGGCATCGGCTTGCGCTGCCGCTGGTCACCCGCGTTGTTGCTCGGGTAGTTGGCCATACCGGGATGCTTTCCGGCCGAGCCGTTGCGCGCACCTTGGCCGGCGGCCGGAGCCGGACGACGGCGCCGGCCCGGTTCGGGGAGATCACGACGCCGTGCAGACACATCCGCGATTCTTCCCTATGTTCGCCGCACGACCGCGGAAGCCGTGATCGTGCCTGCATGTGGCTGATGAAGCCCCGCTGCGGCAGTATGAGGGGCGTCATTGAACGGAAGGGACCCGCGTGATGCGACCCAGCGCAGAATCAGCCACTGCGACCATCGCTGTGCCCACGGTGCTGGCCGAGGCCGTCGAGCAGGCCCGCTCGGCCGTCGCCGAGTTCAGCGGCGCCGACACCGTCGGCGAGCACCTGGGGGTCGACTACGAAGACCCGACTGCCGCCACCCACCGGTTCGGTGCGGTGCTGCCCGGTTATCAGGGCTGGCAGTGGGCTGTCGTCGTCGCGGCGATCCCGGGCGCCACGGAGTCCACGGTCAGTGAGGTCGTGCTGGTGCCCGGCCCCACGGCCTTGCTGGCCCCGGAGTGGGTGCCGTGGGACCAGCGGGTGCGGCCCGGTGACTTGGGGCCGGGTGATCTGCTGGCGCCGCCCGCCGACGACCCGCGGCTGGTGCCCGGTTACACCTCAAGCGGTGACCCGCAGCTCGACGAGGTGGCCGGCGAGATCGGCCTGGGCCGACGCTGGCTGATGAGTCCGGTGGGTCGCGGCGACGCGGCGCAGCGCTGGCACGACGGTGAGCACGGTCCGGATTCGGCGATGGCACGGTCCACCAAGCGGGTCTGCCGCGACTGCGGCTTCTATCTGCCGCTCGCCGGTGAGCTGGGCACGGTGTTCGGCGTCTGCGGTAACGAAATGTCCGCCGACGGACACGTGGTCGACAACCGGTACGGCTGCGGCGCGCACAGTGACACGCCGGCGCCCGCGGGTGCCGGGTCGCCGGCATACGAGCCCTACGACGACGGCGTGCTGGAGATCCTGGAGAACACCGATGTCGCGGTGGTTCCCGCAGCCGAGCCGGAGACGCCCTAACCGAAGTTGAACAGGTACTCACCCGGGAGCACGAAGAGCATGTTGAAGGCGGTGTTCACCACCGCTCCCGGTAGGCCGACCACGTAGTTGACGATGTCCAGCGGGATGGTGGCCGCCTGACTGAACGCCAGCCCGAAGTCGAGGTTGATCAGGCTGGTGAACAAGTTCTCGAAGTCGTTGAACAACGTGAACGGCAAGCTGATGAAGCGGTTGAACAGTCCTACGGCGGCCGCCACTTCCGCGTTGAACAGGCCGACGATGTCGAACGCGTCGGCTGCGCCGGGAATGTCGGAGGCATCGGCCGCGCCCGGAAGGAGGTCGGCCAAGTCGACGGTGCCCGGGACGTTGAGCTCGTCGGCGATGCCGGACATGTCGAACGGCGCGAGCCCGGCGAGGGCGTCGAAGCTGTCGACGACCGCACTAGCGGCCAGCGTCACCTCGGCCGACACCGCGGCCATGGCGCGCCTGCTGATTTCGGGTGCCGCGGCCACCGGGGTCAGGCCGGCGGCCACCAAGGCCGTCGCTGCGATGGCGATGCTCGGCAGTCGCACTGCGGATTTCACGGTTTCCATGGATTCCTCCCAGTATCCGGCCCGTTCCAGGGGACGTTACTCCGCCGCCACAAAGGCGTCAGGCGTTCTCTGCGGCGGCCTTGATCTTGCTCAGTGAAGCGTTCATACCCTCGACCAGCTCGCGTTCGAAGGTGGGGGTCCCGCCCATGAACTTGCCCACCAGAAACGCGGAGACCGCAGTGGTGTTGCCGTTTTCGACGTGCCGACTCTCGACCACCCGAGTGCCGGTGGCGGTCGACTCGAGTTCGTAGGTCCACACACTGTGGTTCTCGGTGACGCGGAAGGCCAGCTTGCGCTCCGGGATGTACTCGGTGATCACAGAGCTGGTGGGCCAGTACATCCGTCCGCGCCGGTTGAAGTTGATCGTGCGGGTTCCCTGGCGCACCGCACCGAGCGGCTTCATCCACCGGCACTGCGGGCTCCACTCGGGCATCCGCCGGAAGTCGGAGATCAGTGCCCAGACCTTGGCCACCGGTGCATTGATCTCGACCTGTGCCGTCAACAGCGGGGCTGCCATGGCGTTCCTCCTTGAATCGTCGGTTCGTAACTCTATTCGTGTTCCAGCCCGGTTTGGGCGCCGCGCGCGCCGCGTCGTGCCGCCCCGCGTTGCACCAGAAAGATTGTGGTGCCCACCATCCCGACGCCGAGGCCTGCCACGCTCACCGGCCGCCACCCTTCCAGGGCGGGCACCGTGAACGCGGCGATGGTCGCGCAGCAGAAACCGGCGACCCCGGCGCCGATCACCGGCCAGATCCGCAGCAGCGCGGTCGGCAGCGGTGGGGGCTCGGGGGAGTGCTGAGGGGTCATCGCCGTTGACGTTAGCGCCTCGCCGGTAAAGTTTCCGCAGTGGCCAGGGTCGTCGATGTTGTCGATGTCGATGACCCCCGCGATTCTCGGCTGGATGACTTCCGCGATCTGAACAGCATTGATCGTCGCCCGGACCTGCCCACCGGCAAGGGGCTGGTGATCGCCGAAGGGGTGCTGGTGGTGCAGCGGATGCTGGCATCGCGTTTCACCCCGCGGGCCCTGCTGGGCACCGATCGGCGGCTGACCGAGTTGATGCCCGATCTGACTGAACCTGACGCCCCGGACGTCCGGTATTACCGGGTGACCGCGGAAGTGATGGCCGAGGTGGTGGGCTTTCACCTCAACCGGGGTGTGCTCGCCGCCGCCTCTCGGGTGCCCGAGCCGTCGGTGGCTGATCTGGTCGCCGGGGCCAGCACGATCGCGGTGCTCGAAGGCGTCAACGACCACGAGAATCTGGGCTCGATCTTTCGCAACGGTGCCGGGTTGGGTGTGGACGCGGTGGTATTCGGCAGCGGCTGTGCCGATCCGCTCTACCGGCGCTCGGTGCGGGTCTCGATGGGGCACGCCCTGCTGGTACCGTTCGCCCGTTCGGCGGACTGGCCCGGTGATCTGACGATGCTGCGCGAGCAGGGTTTCCGGCTGCTGGCGATGACTCCGGACCCACGGGCGGAGCTGTTGTCGAGTGCGATGACGAAGGTGCGCGACGAGCCGGTCGCGGTGCTGGTCGGTGCCGAGGGGCCGGGCCTGTCAGAACGGGCGATGCGCGCCAGCGACATGCGGGTCCGCATCCCGATGTCGCGGGGAACCGACTCGCTCAACGTCGCCACCGCCGCCGCGTTGGCCTTCTATGAGCGCATTAGGCTGCCGGAATGACATCCACCCCCAGTACGCCGTGGGGGACGGGTCTGACTGTGTCGGGATTCGTCGCGGCGGTGACCGGCACCGCGATCACGGTGTTGAGCTTGGGCCTGCTGCGCGTCCATCCGGCACTGGCTGTGGCGCTCAATCTGATCGCGGTGGGCGGGCTGGCGCCCACGGTATGGGGCTGGCGACGCACTCCCTTGCTGCGATGGTTGGCACTGGGCGCCGGAATCGGCGTGGCGGGTGCGTGGCTGGTGCTGCTGGCGCTGGTTGCTCAGCGCTGACCGGTCGAACGCACCCCGAGCAGGACGTCCTCCCAGCCCGGGACTTCGGGCTTACTGCGGCGGGCACGGGTCCCCGCGCGCTGCTGCACCGGCTCCTCTTCGACCACCGCGGGGGTGGCCGAAGCCTCGAACTCCAACTCGGCCACCGCGGCCACCGGCCGCAGCGGACGGCCGAAGCCGGGGTCGATCAACTCCATGGCCGCGTCGTCGACAGCGGTCACCGTCCCGCCATGCGCTCCCGGCGTGAACCAGAAGTGCGCGACGTTGTCCGAGCGCCCGGCCTTCCAGGCCAGCTGCACCGTCCAGCGTCCGTCGTCATTGCGCCACGCGTCCCAGCTGGTGCCATCGGAGCTCAAGCCCCGCGTCACCAGCGCAGAGGTGACGACCTCCAGCAGGGTCGGTACCGCCGGGCCGTCAGACAGCACCGGGTGGGCGGCGGTCGCAAGCTCCGCGGCCCGAGACCGCTCCAGCAGTACCGGGTGGGCGAAGCGCTCCACTCGGGCGACGTCCACGCCGGCTGCGGCGGCCACCTGTTCGACCGACGCGCCGGCGCGGATGCGCGCCTGGATGTCTTTGGGGCGCAGCATGCTGCTGGCCGCATCACCCGGATTCTGTCCGACGCGGTGGCCCTCGCCACGGACCGCGCCGCGCAACCGGTCGTCGATGCGGACCCGGAACATCTCGGCGTGGTCTTCGCCGTCTCCGGCGCTTTCGCAGATGATGTGTTTGCCGTCGACGTCGAGGCCGATGGCCCTCAGTTCCCGCATGACTTCTCCTTGCGAACGCCCGGTTACGTGCGGACTCTAGTCCAGTGAACGGCCCCGCCCGTCGTGACACGCGGGCGTTATAACGATCCGATTACAGGCGCGCAGAGTCTTGCTCAGAGGCGCTCGACGACCCAGTCCACGCACTGGGTCAGGGCGCTGACATCGTCGGGCTCCACGGCCGGGAACATCGCGACCCGCAGCTGGTTGCGGCCCAGCTTGCGGTAGGGCTCGGTGTCGACGATGCCGTTGGCCCGGAGCACCTTGGCCACCGCGGCCGCGTCCACCTCGTCGACGAAATCGATGGTGCCCACCACCTGCGAGCGCAACGCCGGGTCGGCGACGAACGGCGTGGTGAACGGCCGCTCCTCGGCCCACGAGTACAGCCGCTGTGACGAATCCGCGGTGCGCTTGACCGCCCAGTCCAGCCCGCCGTTGCCCAGCATCCAGTCCAGCTGCTCGGCCAACAGCGCCAGGGTGGCGATCGCCGGGGTGTTGTAGGTCTGGTTCTTGGTGCTGTTGTCGACCGCGATCGGCAGTGACAGGAACTCCGGAACCCACCGGCCGGACGCGGCGATGGCCTCGATGCGGGCCAGCGCGGCCGGGCTCATGATCGACAGCCACAACCCGCCGTCGGAGGCGAAGTTCTTCTGCGGCGCGAAGTAGTAGGCATCGACCTCCGTGATGTCGACCGGCAGGCCGCCGGCGCCCGACGTCGCGTCGATCACGACCAGGGCCCCTCCATCCCCACCGGGGCTCCTAGGCCGGCGCACCGGCACCGCCACTCCGGTCGAGGTCTCGTTGTGCGCCCAGGCGATCACGTCGACCGACGGGTCGGACTGCGGCTCGGGGGCGCTGCCCGCGTCGGCCTTGATGACGATCGGGTCGCCGACGAAGGGGTTGTTGGCCACCGCCGAGGCGAACTTCGCGCTGAACTCACCGTAGGTCAGATGCAGCGACCGCTTGTCGACCAGCCCGAACGCCGCGGCATCCCAGAAGGCCGTGGACCCGCCGTTGCCCAGGACCACTTCGTAGCCGTCGGGCACCGCGAACAGTTCGCGCAACCCGCTGCGGACCCGGCCCACCAAGTCCTTGACCGGCGCCTGACGGTGGGAGGTGCCGAACAGCGGCGCCGCCGTGGTGACCAACGCGTTCAACTGCTCAGGGCGAACCTTCGACGGCCCGCAGCCGAACCGTCCGTCGGCGGGCTTGATGTTGTCGGGGATCGTGAGCTGCTCAGCCATGGCCTCTAGCGTAGACAGCCGCCGGCGCGGCCCCGCAGGGCAGGTTTATTGTGATGTGAATCACTGGAGGTGTTCGACACCTGTCACGCCCACAGTGTTGATCCGGAGTCTGGACGGGTACCCAGTACCTGCGGTACCGTTATACATAATCCTAGTAAATGTAAACGACTGGTGGAGGTGGATCCGATGGCTCAGAAAGCCGCTCGAACCCGAATCGTGCGCCGGTGGCGAGCCAACATGGAAGTGACCGACGACGCGAACTACGTCGAGATCCTCAACACCCTGTCCGAAGGGTCGGTGCGCCGGAACTTCAATCCGTACACCGACATCGACTGGGACACCCCTGAGTTCAAGGTCACCGAGAACGACCCGCGCTGGATTCTGCCGGGGACCGACCCGATCGGCCGGCACTGGTGGTACCAGGCCCAGCCCGAGGACGTCCAGATCAAGATCGGCATGTGGCGCCAGGCCAACGTCGCCAAGGTCGGGTTGCACTTCGAGTCCATCCTGATCCGCGGCCTGATGGAATACGCGTTCTGGGTGCCCAACGGTTCACCCGAGTACCGCTACTGCCTGCACGAGGCGGTGGAAGAGTGCAACCACACCATGATGTTCCAGGAGATGGTGAACCACATCGGTGCTGACGTCCCCGGCATGCCACGGTTGCTCAAGTGGGTGCAGCCGTTCATCCCGCTGGTCGCCGGACCGCTGCCGATCCCGTTCTGGTTCGGCATCCTCGCCGGCGAGGAGCCCATCGACCACATCCAGAAGGCAATCCTGCGCGAAGGCAAGACCCTGCACCCGATCATGGAACGGGTGATGGCCATTCACGTGGCCGAGGAGGCGCGGCACATCTCGTTCGCGCACGAATACCTGCACAAGCGGATTCCGCATCTGTCCCGTCGTAAGCGGTTCTGGCTGTCGCTGTACGTTCCGATCGTGATGCGGATCCTGTGTTCGGCGATCGTGGTGCCGCCCAAGGCGTTCTGGACCGAGTTCGACATTCCGCGCGAGGTCCGCAAGGACATCTTCTTCCGGTCGGTTGAAGCTCGGCAGATGTTGCAGGACATGTTCGGCGACGTCCGGATGCTCTGCCACGACACCGGCCTGATGAACCCGGTCGCCAAGTTGGTGTGGCGGATCTGCCGGATCCACGGCGCACCGTCCCGGTTCCGCAGCCAGCCGCAGCGCGCGCACCTCACGCCCGTTGCCGCTTCGGTCGCGTAGCGACTCCATCAGGTCATGCCGCACGTAATTACCCAGGCGTGTTGTAACGACGCGTCGTGTGTGTTCGCCTGCCCGGTCAACTGCATTCACCCCACGCCGGACGAGCCCGAATTCGCCACCTCGGAAATGCTTTTCATCGACCCCGATGCGTGTGTGGACTGCGGGGCCTGCGTGCGCGCCTGCCCGGTCGACGCGATCGTCCCGCATACCAAGGTGATGTCCGAGCAGTTGCCGTTCGTGGAGATCAACAGGTCGTTCTACCCGGAACGCCCTGACGGGGTGAAGCTGCCGCCGACCTCCAAGCTGGCGCCCATCCTGCCGGCCGCCGAGCTGCATCAGCGCGGCAAATATCCGCTGACCGTGGCCATCGTCGGCTCCGGCCCGGCGGCCATGTACGCGGCCGACGAACTAATGACCCAGCAGGGTGTGCTGGTGAATATGTTCGAGAAGCTGCCCACCCCTTACGGGTTGGTGCGGGCGGGCGTTGCCCCGGATCACCAGCGCACCAAGCTGGCCACCCGATTGTTCGACGAGATCTCTTCGCGTCGGGGTTTCCAGTTCTTCCTCAACGTCGAGGTGGGCAAACACCTGACTCACGCGGACCTGCTGCAGCACCACCACGCCGTGCTGTACGCCTCGGGAGCGCTGCACGACCGGCGGCTCGAGATCGACGGCATGGGGCTGCCCGGAACGGGCACCGCGACCGAGATCGTCGGCTGGTACAACGGGCATCCCGAGTTCGCCGACCTGCCAGTCGATCTCAGCTGCGAACGGGTGGTGATCGTGGGCAACGGCAACGTCGCCCTCGATGTGGCGCGCGTTCTCACCGCCGACCCGGACCGGCTGGCTCGCACCGATATCGCGGACTATGCCCTGGCGGCACTACGTGATTCAGCTGTTTCCGAAGTGGTGATTGTCGCCCGGCGCGGCCCGGCCTCCTCGGCTTTCACGCTGCCCGAGTTGGTGGGGCTGACGCAGATCGCCGAGGTGGTACTCGACGCCGAGGACCATGCCCGGGTGCGTGAAGACCTGGCGACTGTTCAGGACTCCTTGACCCGGCAGAAGCTGGAGATACTGAGCAAGTTGGGCGATGCCACAAACAACTCCGCGCCGATCACCCGTCCCCGGATTCGATTCGCCTACGGGTTGACCCCGGCGCGAGTTCTCGGTGAAGACCATTGCAGCGCAGTGGAGTTCACTGTCACCGGGACCGATCAGGTGCGACGCGTAGACGCCGTCCTGGTGCTGTCTTCGATCGGCTACCACGGAACACCCATCGCCGACCTGCCGTTCGACGACGCTGCCGGCGTCGTGCCGAACAAGGGTGGTCGCGTGATTGACCCAGCCACCGGCGCGCGGGTTCCGGGAGCGTACGTGTCGGGCTGGATCAAACGCGGTACCAACGGATTCATCGGCTCCAACAAGTCCGACTCACTCAAGACGATTCAGACGCTCGCCGCCGACTACAACGCAGATCTGCTGACGGAGCCGATCGCCGGCCCGCGTGCAGTCGCCCGGATGGTGCATGCCCAGCAACCCGATGTCATCGACGCCGCGGGTTGGAAGGCCATCGACAAAGCCGAGATCGCCCGCGGCGCAGCGCAAGGCCGCCCGCGGGTGAAGTTCACCCGGGTGCCGGACATGCTCGACGAGGTCAGGGACCACTCGGATCTGCCGCTGCTGCAGAACCTGCTCGGCGCGCTGCGGCGCAGCTGAACCGCCTAATTTCTCGCGGCCGCCGGTCGGATCAGGCTGTGGTGACGTGTTCCCAGCCCGCAACGGATTCCGCGCTGCGCGGCCCCGGTCCGACGTAGATCGCAGACGGGCGCACCAGCTTGCCCAGTCGCTTCTGCTCCATGATGTGGGCGCACCAGCCGGCGGTGCGGCCACAGGTGAACATCGCCGGCATCATCGCCGGGGGAACCTCGGCGAAGTCCAGGATCACCGCCGCCCAGAACTCGACGTTGGTCTCGATGGCCCGGTCGGGGCGACGCTCCCGAAGCTCGGCCAGCGCCGCCTGCTCCAGTGCCGCTGCCACCTCGAAACGCGGTGCCGCCAGTCGCTTGGCGGTGGCTCGCAGCACCCGGGCGCGCGGGTCCTCGGCGCGATAGACCCGGTGCCCGAAGCCCATCAGCTTCTCGCGCCGATCCAGGATGCCCTTGACCACCGCGCGCGCGTCACCGGTGCGTTCCGCCTCGGCGATCATCGGGATCACCCGTGCCGGGGCGCCACCGTGCAGCGGGCCACTCATCGCACCGATCGCGCCGGACAGCGCTGCGCCGACGTCGGCGCCGGTGGACGCGATCACCCGGGCGGTGAAGGTCGAGGCGTTCATGCCGTGCTCGGCCGCCGACACCCAGTAGGCGTCGATCGCCTCGGTGTGCTGCGGATCGGGTTCGCCACGCCAGCGGGTCATGAACCGCTCGGTGATGGTGGCGCACTCGTCGATCTTCTGCTGTGACACCGCGGGCGCCTGGCCCCGAGCTGACTGCGCGACGTAGGACAGCACCATCACCGACGCGCGGGCAAGCTGATCGCGGGCGGTGGCGTCGTCGGTGTCCAACAACGGCTCAAAGCCCCACTGCGGCGCCAGCATCGCCACTCCGGCCTGGGCGTCGACACGGACGTCGCCGGTGCGTATCGGCAGCTCCAGCGGTTCGGCGGGCGCCAGCGGACGGCTGAAGTCGCCGTCGACCAGCAGTGCCCACACATCGCTGAAGCCGACCTTGCCGGCCAGGTCCTCGATGTCGACGCCGCGGTAGCGCAGCGCGCCGCCGTCCTTGTCCGGTTCGGCGATTTCAGTGGTGAAGGCAACCGTGCCTTCCAAGCCGGCGACAAAGTTCTCCGGTACCGCAGCAGTCATGCATGGGATTCTTCCACCCCTGCGACCGGTCGTTGCTACCGGCCGGTAACGACAGCTGGTCTGCGGCGGGGCGTAGCGTTGGGCGGTGCACAGGACGGGCCCCGACAACGAGCACCTGGCGGCGATGCGAGTGGAATATCAGGAGAAGGACAACAGCGGCGACCTCGACGCGGACTGGCTCGAGGCGGGCTGGGAGGTTTTGCTGCGCAACTGGATCGGCGACGCCGAACGCGCAGGGATCGCCGAACCCAACGCGATGGTGCTGGCGACGGTCGAAGCCGGCCGCCCGGTGAGCCGCTCGGTGCTCTGCAAGAACCTCGACGGACATGGTGTGACGTTTTTCACCGACTCCGACTCCGCCAAGGCCGCCGAGCTGGCGTCGACCCCGTACGCTTCGGCGACTTTTCCCTGGTATCAGCTGGGCCGCCAAGTCCACATCCGCGGTCCGGTCACCCAGCTCGACGAGTCGGTCAGCGCCGAGTACTGGACGCACCGACCACGGGCGTCCCAGTTGGGTTTCTGCGCCTCGCAGCAGTCGCAGCCGATCACATCGCGGGCCGCACTGCTGACGCAGCTGGCCGCGGTGACGGCCCAATTCTCCGGCGCCGAGTCGATTCCCGCGCCGCCGAACTGGCGTGGCTACCGGATCGCCCCGGAGGTGGTGGAGTTCTGGCAGGGACGGGAAGGCCGGTTGCACAACCGGATTCGGGTGACCGGCGGACGGGTGGAGCGACTCCAACCGTGAGTCCGGTGCCGCCGCGGTGAGGATCTTCGCCGACACCACCCCGTTGCGCAGCCCCGACTTTCGGCGCTTGTGGCTGGCCGGGATCCCGACCGTCATCGGGGCAAACCTGACCATTTTCGCCGTGCCGGTGCAGATCTATGCGCTGACCCGCAGCTCGGCTTACGTGGGCCTGTCGGGCCTGTTCGCGCTGGTGCCATTGGTCGTCTTCGGTCTGCTCGGCGGCGCATGGGCCGACGCCATGGACCGTCGCAAGCTGCTGATTATCGCCTCCTGCGGGCTGGCGGTCGCCTCACTGCTGCTGTGGCTCCAGGCCCTGGCCTCGCTGGAGAACGTCTGGGTCGTGCTGGTGCTGCTGGGTGTCCAGCAGGGGTTTTATGCGGTCAATGCCCCGACCCGATCCGCGGCGATTCCGCGGCTGGTGCCCGGCAGCGATCTGCCCGCAGCCAATTCGCTGAACATGACCGTCATGCAGTTCGGGGCGATCGTCGGCCCCCTGCTGGCCGGGCTGCTGCTCGGCTGGGTGGATCTGTCGACCCTGTATCTGATCGACGCGGCGACCTGCATCTTCCCGATCTGGGCGACGTTCCGGCTGGCTCCCATGCCGCCGATCGAATCGGCCGGCCCGTCCAGCTTCGGGATCGCGGCCGTGCTGGACGGATTCCGGTACCTGGCCGGCAACACGGTGGTGCTGATGTCGTTCGTCGTAGACCTGATCGCGATGATCCTGGGCATGCCGAGGGCGCTGTTCCCGCAGATCGCGAGCGCGGACTTTGGCGGGCCGGTCGAGGGCGGCACCACGATGGCGCTGCTGGCCGCGGCGATGTCGGCAGGGGCGGTGCTCGGCGGGGTCTTCTCGGGATGGCTGCCGCGGATCACTCGCCAGGGCCTGGCCGTCGTGGCGGCGATCGTGGTCTGGGGCGTGGCCATGATCGGCTTTGGACTCGCGGTCGGACACGGCGGAGGACATGCCGGCCGCGCGCTGTGGGTGGCGCTGGTGTTCCTGGCGGTCGGTGGTGCCGCGGACATGGTGTCGGCGGCGTTCCGGTCGACGATGCTGCAACAGGCCGCATCTGACGAGATCCGCGGCCGGCTGCAGGGGGTGTTCACGGTGATCGTCGCCGGTGGCCCGCGGCTCGCCGATGCTGTGCACGGTGCCGCTGGAGCGGTAGTGGGGACGGCCGCGGCGTCGGCCGGCGGCGGTGCCCTAGTGGTGGTGGGTGTGATGCTTGCGGCCCTGGCAGCGCCCGCTTTCCTGCGCTATCGCCGGCCCGGTGACGAACATCGACCGCCGCCACCGGAACGCCGATAGGAGATACCTCGGCCCCGGGCGGGCGCGTCGGCCCGGAACCGACTACCTTTTCCTATACACGCCCAATCTGGTCAGCCGAATAGCGCAAAGGGGTTCCTTGTGGCCGCAACCGATGACACCGCCACTCTCCGGTATCCGGGCGGCGAGCTAGATCTGCCGATCGTCAAGGCGACCGAGGGGTCCGACGCGCTCGCCATCGGTTCGCTGCTCGCCAAGACCGGCTACACCACGTTCGACAATGGCTACGCCAACACCTCGCCGGTCAAGAGCGCCATCACCTACATCGACGGTGACGCCGGCATCCTGCGCTACCGCGGTTACCCGATCGAGCAGCTGGCCGAGAAGTCGACCTTTATCGAGGTCAGCTACCTGCTGATCTACGGCGAGCTGCCCACGACCGAGCAGTTGGCCACCTTCACCGGCCGGATTCAGCGGCACACCATGCTGCACGAGGACCTGAAGCGGTTCTTCGACGGTTTCCCCCGCAACGCGCACCCGATGCCGGTGCTGTCGAGCGTGGTCAACGCCTTGAGCGCCTACTACCAGGACTCGCTGGACCCGTCGGACAACGACCAGGTTGAGCTGTCGACGATCCGGCTGCTGGGCAAGCTGCCCACCATCGCCGCGTACGCCTACAAGAAGTCGGCCGGCCAGCCGTTCCTGTACCCGGACAATTCGCTGAGCCTGGTGGAGAACTTCCTGCGGATGACGTTCGGCCTGCCGGCCGAGCCCTACGAGGCCGACCCCGAGGTCGTCCGCGCCCTGGACATGCTGTTCATCCTGCACGCCGACCACGAGCAGAACTGCTCCACCTCGACGGTGCGGCTGGTGGGCTCCTCGCGGGCCAACCTGTTCACCTCGATCTCCGGTGGCATCAACGCGCTGTGGGGCCCGCTGCACGGTGGCGCCAACCAGGCGGTGCTGGAGATGCTTGAGCAGATCCGCGACGAGCAGAACGGCAACGTCACCGACTTCGTACGCAAGGTCAAGAACCGCGAAGACGGCGTCAAGCTGATGGGCTTCGGCCACCGGGTCTACAAGAACTACGACCCGCGGGCGCGCATCGTCAAGGAGCAGGCCGACAAGATCCTCGGCAAGCTCGGCGGCGACGACGAACTGCTCAACATCGCCAAGGACCTCGAAGAGGCGGCGCTGACCGACGACTACTTCGTCGAGCGCAAGCTCTACCCGAACGTCGACTTCTACACCGGCCTGATCTACCGGGCGATCGGCTTCCCGGCCCAGATGTTCACGGTGCTGTTCGCGCTGGGCCGGCTCCCCGGCTGGATCGCGCACTGGCGCGAGATGCACGACGAGGGCGACAGCAAGATCGGCCGGCCGCGTCAGATCTACACCGGCTACACCGAGCGTGACTACGTCGGCATGGGCGGGCGGTAATCACCATGACTGAATCCGCCAAGCCGCAGATCACCGTTCCGACCGGCCCGGCACCCGCCGACCTGGTCATCGAGGACATCGTCGTCGGGGAAGGCCCCGCAGCCGTCCCCGGTGGCGTCGTCAACGTGCACTACCTCGGCGTCGACTACGACACCGGCGCCGAGTTCGACAGCTCGTGGAACCGCGGTGAATCTCTGGAATTTCCGCTGGACGGGCTCATCGCCGGTTGGCAGGACGGCATCCCGGGCATGAAGGTGGGCGGCCAGCGTCAGCTGGTGATCCCGCCGGAGCTGGCCTACGGCCCCGACGGGACCGGACATCCGCTGGCCGGCAAGACCCTGGTCTTTGTGATCGACCTGCTCGGCACCCGCTGAGTGCGTGCCCGGCTGATCGGGGCGGCACTGGTAACGGTGCTGCTCGCTGCGATCGGTTACGGCTTACTGGAACGCGCGCCCCGACCCGTCGCCGCCCCGCAAACCGCCGCCGGGCCGGCAGTGCCGGTGTCGGTGATCCGTCACGGCACTGAATTCACCCTGGCCGGGGACGTGGCCGATCCGGCCGCCAAGCGAGAGCTGTTGGACGCCGTGATCACCTCGGGCGACGACGTCACCGTTGTCGATCGGCTCATGGTGGTGCCCGGTGCGGTGACCGTGGATTTCTCCGCCGCTGCCCCGGTGTTCGAGGCCGCCGCGGGCATCGGCGACTTCACCCTGGCGATCAGCGGCGACACCGTGACGTTGGGCGGGACGGCGGCGAAGGCGGACGAGGCGGCTGCCGTGCAGGCCGCGGCCGAGGACGCCTGGGCGCGGGCCCACATCGTCAACAAGCTGGCGACCGGCGGGGCGAAGTCCACCAAAAACGACTAATTACCTCCATT
>Ga0153954_1000949_pt1 | contig 18162 bp, 13 predicted proteins | sample TSFL038MetaG_FD_102277 | JGI IMG/M metagenome (GOLD analysis project Ga0153954, IMG submission 102277) | Attine ant fungus gardens microbial communities from Florida, USA - TSFL038 MetaG | ecosystem: Host-associated > Fungi > Mycelium > Unclassified | place: USA: Florida, Wekiwa Springs State... | reverse complement strand
CAGTTTCAAAAGGGCGAGGTTGCGCATCGAAGTGCGTGAATGTTCTTCCATTGTCATCTCACCAAACGTCTTTGTGCTGCCTGCCGGCTGAAAACAACTATTAAAACTCACTGTGCCATGCGAAAGGGAACCGCGTGGTTCCACCACTTGCCCTTCCACCACCCCTTCGAATAAAATCGGCTCAGACCCCGGCACCACATAGGCTACAATGCAAATGGCCTGCACCCCATGATCGGTTTCTTTTAAGATTTTACCAGCCAACCCTTCTGCGCCCAGCGCTTGCAGGAAATCTTTCACATAGGGACCTGGCATCCCATTCCAAGCGTTAAAACACAGTGAAATATCTTCCACAATAACGGGTCGCCCCAAAATTTTAACAGCTTCTTTCCCCTTAGCCGTGGCAATTTCAAACCTATCTCCTTGAATTTCAGCGAATTCAAGATTGACTTGTTCTAAATCCCAGCCGCGCAGGATCAGTTGCGCTTCTTCAAACTTGCCTCGGTTACTGGTTACATATTCAATTTTCATTTTGTTATTGTATTAAAAATTTGTAATTGTTAAATAGAGGGGCAAGTTAACTGAATCTTCAATAATTCGTCTACAAAATAAGTTTTTGAAAATGGAAGTATTAAAAATAAAGGGTGGAAACCCTCTAAAAGGGCATGTCAAGGCTGCTGGAGCCAAAAACGCCATGACAAAATTGCTCGTCGCCTCTCTCCTCTCCGACAAGCGCTGCAAATTTTATAACGTCCCCGATATTGGCGACGTAGAGGTCACAGTAGCCCTCTGCAAAGAAATCGGGATGGAAGTGCAATGGGACCGGGAAGCTGGCGTGATGGAAGTGATCACTCGCGAGTTAAAAACCTCCTATGTTCCTCAGAGGTTCTCAGGAGCTAATAGGATCCCAATTTTGATGATCGGAGCCCTTCTTGGACGTACTGAAGAAGATATTATTGTTCCCACGGTCGGTGGATGCCCCATTGGCCATCGCTCAGTCGATTTCCACATTAAGGCGCTCGAGAAATTAGGCGCCGTGATCGAATACCGTGAAATGAAAAAAGAAGGCGCTTACTTCGCCCATGCCCACAATGGCTTAAAAGGGACTTTAATCACCTTACCCTATCCTTCCGTCGGTGCTACAGAAAATACGATCCTCGCTGGAGTAACTGCCAGGGGGATTACGGTCATTAAAAACGCCGCGATTGAACCTGAAATCGTCGAGTTGATTTTGTTTCTACAAAAACTAGGAGCTATTATTACCCTCGACGTGGATCGGACGATCCGCATCCAGGGCACCCGCCGGTTCTACGAAGTGGAACACACTGTCATTCCAGATCGGATCGAGGCTGCATCGTGGGGCATGGCCGCAATCAGCACGAAAGGTAGAGTCTTTGTCGAAGGTGCGCAACATCTCAATATGATCACTTTCTTGAACAAAATCCGTGAAGTGGGGGGTGGTTTCGAAATCCGCAGCAATGGGATTGAATTTTATTACGACGGCCCGCTTCAAGGGGGAATTCATCTTGAAACCGATGTACACCCAGGGTTTATGACTGACTGGCAGCAGCCTTTTGTCGTGTTGCTGACACAAGCGTCAGGAACTTCGGTGGTGCATGAGACAGTGTATGAAAATCGGTTTGGCTACACCGAAACACTCAATGATATGGGTGCAGACATCAACTTATTCAGACAGTGCCTTGGGGGGAAACAATGCCGCTTTGCTTCGCAAAGTTTCAGTCATAGCGCCATCGTCAAAGGGGCTACGATCTTGTCGGCGAAAGAGATCTCCATCCCTGACCTTCGCGCCGGTTTTGCTTATGTAATGGCTGCGCTATTGGCACATGAGACCAGCTACATTAGCGGTTTACCCTTCCTCGATCGGGGATATGAAAAATTGGTCCCTAAACTGGAATCTCTCGGAGTGGATGTCGAAAGGATCAAAAAAGACGACCAGCCAGAGATCACCATTGGCGGCCCGCGCAAGAAAGGGATATTAGCTGAACTAGAAGCTGCCGCCACCAAGCTCTCTTAATACAATTATTTCAACGCAGAGTCGCAGAGTCGCAAAGACGCAGAGAAGAAAACTTAAAATCTAATTTTCCTCAGCGCCTCCCCGTCTCTGCGTCTCTGCGTTAAAAAAGTGCAAGAAGATTCTAGCTTAGAAACACCTAAAAAGTTTAAAATTTTGCCCTTATGTCTCTTAGTATTCCGCTCTGGCGCAAAATCTTAAGTCAAAATTTTACTCGTTGGGAAACATTAGCTCCTTATCTCGGGTTATCGGAATCGGTTGGGATCCGCCCGAAAAATTTTCCTTTGAATCTTCCACAACGGCTCGCTGCCAAAATTGAAAAAGGGAATATTCACGATCCCCTTTTTTTACAATTTGTACCTCAGCCAAAAGAGCTCATTGCTAGTCCTGGATTCCAAAAAGATCCGGTCGAAGATGGGGAATTTCGTTGCACCCCCAAGCTGCTCAAAAAATACAACAACCGTGCGCTTCTGTTGGCTTCAGGAGTGTGTGCAATGCATTGCCGCTATTGTTTCCGGCAAAATTTCGATTATGCACGCCACCAGACTCCATTTGAAAAAGAGCTCGATTACTTACGCAGGGACACCTCTATCCAAGAAGTGATTTTAAGCGGCGGCGATCCTCTTTCACTCACCGATGAAGTTCTGGGAAGCTTAATTGAGGCTATCGCTGCAATCCCTCATGTCAAGAAACTGCGTTTCCACAGCCGCTTTCCCATGGGTATTCCAGAAAGAATTACACCAGAGTTCATCAGCCTTTTGCGCCAATCCCGTTTACAAACATACTTTGTGCTCCACTGCAATCATCCAAACGAATTTGACGAGGAAGTGTTACAATCTCTTCGTTCTATTCGGCAAACCGGCACCATCCTCCTTAGCCAATCCGTACTCCTACGCGGTATCAACGACAATCTCCCGACTTTACTCACCCTATGCAATCTTTTAGTGGACAACGGCATCCTGCCCTACTATCTTCACCAATTTGATCAAGTGCAGGGAGGAGCCCATTTCGAGGTCCTTGAAGAGGTGGGAATCGCCCTTGTCACGGAACTTGCGCGCCATTTGCCGGGATACGCTGTCCCCAAATATGTGCGTGAAATTGCAGGAGAACAGTCCAAAACGCCATGCGCTTCAAACACGCTTTCCATGTCCTACAAGCCACTCTAGGGGAAACTTTATCCCTTTTTGCCTCGCTGCTTCTCTATTTATTTCCCGACCGACCCCTCGATAAGCCCCTCCCAGGCCCAGGTGTACTCCTCGTGCATGGTTATTTGCACAACACGTCCCCCTGGCGCTGGTTTCGAAGGGCTTTGCATAAGCGCGGTGTTGGTTCTGTCAATAGCGTCTATTACCCTTCTCTACTTGTAGATATCCCTACAGCTAGCCTATCGTTAAAGGAAAGGATTCAGGCATTAGAAAAAGAGGGGGAACCCGTTGAAGTGTTGATCGGCCACTCTGAAGGGGGGCTTGTAGCACTGGAATATGCTCTTGAACAGGCTCCCAAAGGAAGAAACATCACCGTAATTGCCCTAGGGGCACCTCTCAATGGCACACGCATGGCCAAACTTCCCCTAGGCCCAGGGCCCAAGCAAATGCAAATCAATTCTCCCTACTTGCATAACCTCAAAAAAAGGCTTCAGTCGGCCTATCATATCCGCTTCCTAGCCATTTCCAGTTCCCTCGACAACGTCGTGCGACCCACTCAAAATGCCATCTGGCCTGAATTTCCCCATCAAACCTTCGACAACCTCGGCCACGTCCAGTTGCTCTTCTCCCCCAAGGTGGTCGACGCCTGCGTCCACTTCCTCAAGCAAGGTTAATGATCTTTATTCCTTAATGCTGCTACCTGTTGTTCTAACCCTGCACTCTCCCTACGAATGATTATGGCGGGATCTTCAGCACTCGTATAGGCGGCTCGCTGCTGCGTTAACTTAGCGATCTCTGCTCGAATCATCCTGATTTTATCTTCTCTGAGGTCGGCTAATAAAGCATCCCTTTGCTGATTCTCCTCTTCTGTTAGATGTGGAAGTGGATCCGGTTTATCGTTAAGATGTGTTGAAAGTGCCTCTTCATATTGAGCCAAAGAAGCGTCGATTTCTTTAAGTTTCCTTTCTTTCCATTCTTGATTGGGATCTTTGGTTTGCTGAGTAGGATTTACTTCCAAGTGATCCCTTTTTAATTCAAAAATCCTCTGCTCAACCCTGTCTGCAGCCATCGCATTAATCCGAGCCAAGGTAGCCGTAGTTTGCCTTTCTGATTTTCTTCCTCCGCTATCTGCTTGGCGGGATTCCTCAGATAGGACTCTTCCGTTGATAATTTTACTCTCATCAATTTTTGCACCATTTTCAAGTCTTATATATCCATTGCAATTTTTGAATCGCACAGAACCTTTGATCACACCGCCCTTGATCACAACTTCCACACCAAAGAGATAGGATCCCTCAACAGATATATGCATCTTCCCCTCAATTCTGCCGTAGGCTTTGCATGACATCAAGCCGTACCCTCCTCTAACTGGATAGTTAAATATACCGGGGGGGGATGCTGAAATAACTAGGTGTTTGTTAAGGCTTCTTGCAGCCTGAATTGTCTCTTCTAAATCTTCAATGATGAGATCATTTTCAAGCACGCCATCTGTCAAAATCACCTCGCAAAATCCAAAGAGTGGACAGATCACTTGAACATCATTTTTGACTGTCTGCCCGATGAATTCTTTTTTCACGATATTCAACTTTTCTGGGATTGGTTCTGGCAAAGGTGTAGGAATTTGAACATTTACAATCGGTGCACTATTAACTTTACTCCCATCCTTTTTTTCCCCTCCATCCTGTGGAATGTACAGCGGATCTCCATCGGACTCGATATTATTCTTGCACAGTGCTCCTTCTTCATTGATATAAACGCCGGTAACACTGTTGACGGGAACACCCGTTATGCGCAATTTAATTTTTAGGATATCAATAAATTTTTTATCGCTTCCGATCCCGTTATTAATGACCAGAGTGGTCATCCATAGTTCTTCTTTCGAGAATCGCGAATAGAGTCTTGCCTCGTTATTCACGCGAAACTCAAAAACCACATCTGCGGTTTGCGTTGCAACCTTGAAAAGTTGACTGAATTTTCCTTTCAAGCTTTGGCATACGGTTGTTTGGTAAAATGCCTTTATTCCCTTTACCGCTTCAACATTGCTCGCATAATTTTGAACTTGGCCTACTGGGGTTGCTGAAAGAACTGAAGTTGATGCAGTTGATGCTCTTATTGAATCTCGAAGTGCTCGCATACTATTCATGAAACTCATTCCTTTGTTGGATTTTATGTTATCTGAAAGGATTTTGCTTCAAGACAGCTTTTTTGAAATGGGTAGAGTCTACCTACCCAGCAAATCTCTGAAGTTTGTGGAGTTTAGCAAACAGGTCAACTTTTGTCGAACAACCCAGTTTGGATTTGATATTTTCGATGTGATGTTCTGCTGTACGGCGCGAAATATTTAAGCAATAAGCGATTTGGCCAGCGGTTTTACCGAGGAGGTAATGTTCAGCACATTCTTTTTCCCTTGCGGTCAATTCCTCGAAGGCAAATTCATCGACTATTCCCATTTTTTTTAAAAGTTTTAAGACATTAGATTTGTTTTTACAACGATCGAATATTGGATTTAGTTCGAAAAATTTGGATCCCATATCTTTCGCAATATCTATCATGAAGGAATCCATCGAAGGGAAGTTGGGCTGCCATTCATCTAAGAAATAATCTGCAAAGCAACTCAACAAATCCACATTGTTAAGAAAGATGGAGTTGAGAGGGATCTGGGGTTTGGAACTAGAGAATTTAAAGCAATGCATCCCGTTGCCACCTTGTTTATAGATAACGAGGATGTTCTGAAAGCCCAGCTTATCACCCACAACTTTTTGGGCTTGTTGAAATTTTTCGTCTGGGAACCCCTCGGATATAATAGTTTGATTATTGTAATAATTTTTAGGATGGCAAACAAATGAATTATAAACGTAGAGATAATTGGAGAAATACATTTCGGCAACCGAGGGTGAATTGCCAATTTGAAAAAAACCACCATCCTCTTGAATATAGGAATACCAAAATCCATCCAGTCCTAAATTGTTCAGTGGTTCAGCCAATTTCTTGATTTGATTGTTCAGTTTCGTATTATAAAATGATAAGACCGTTTTTACATCTTCCATAAATCTCCAAATCAAAATATTGAAATAATATAATAAATTATCATTTTATTTGTATATCATTTTGACATGTGATTAAGCTGGCACCGCAAGGCGTTAGTTCCCGTAGACGTAGTCGAAGGCTTAATGATGAGCGCAACCTAGTGCGATCTAGCTGCGATTGGAAAGCTTGTTTTATCAGAAAATGAATTCATAACCATGACCTGAGCTTTTTTGCGATTGCGCGGCTTAGCTTTTACCACAATATGGACATCCTGTCCCAAAGCATTTAAAAAATGGATCAACATATCTACTGAAAACAAGTCTAGACGCCCTTTTAGTAACTGAGATACACGTGGCTGATCGACACCAATAATTTTGGCCGTTTGAATTTGAGTGTATTTTTTTTTCTTAATAATTGCTGAAATCTTAAAAATTAAATCCGCTTTTGCAATCGATTCCTCAGGATTGTCAAAACCTAAATCTGCAAAAACATTCTCAGACCCAATTTCATAATCCATCTTTTTCGAATTTTTCTTACGAAGATTCATATAATTCTCTGTGAATTTTTAAAGCGTCTTTGAGTCGATTCTTAATCAGATCAATGTCTGTCTTTGGGGTTGCAATTCCAGCTTTAGATTTTTTTTGAAAAATATGCAATACGTAAATCACATCTTCAAATCGAATCGAATAAACAGCTCGATAAGTCCCACAAGGATCAGATTTGATAATCTCAATTACACTGCCTCCACCAAATCCTTTAAGGATTTTAGTATCGGTATCTCTAAGGCCTTGTTGCGCTAGGTTTAATCCATACCCCAGCATTCCCTGAACTTCCTTGGATAACGCAAGTAGATCTTTTTTGCTTGACCCTATCCAAATAATCTTCTTCCGCTCTTTCATAAACGGCTCTCACGGATATATAAGTATTTACATATTACCTTAAAAAACAAGAAAAGAATTCTATAAAATTCATTTATATTAAGAATTTGCAGGCAGGCTATTCCAAGAGGTTATTTTTTACAAGCTTTTTTGTTATAAATCCTTACACGGATGATAGTTAACACAAATCGGCTGCGCCTCGGCATAAATCATCGCATTGGGCAAGCCCACTCGATGTACACAAACCCGCTACGCGGGCACAAAGCTCGCAGTTTTTTGGCTTCGGAACTCTGATTTTTTAAGGGATGGTTATTTTTTTGAGAGTAGAAGATTTGAGCAAATCCCAAAAAAATAATTTGTGTCCGCGTAGCGGGTTTGTGTACATCGCGTACGCGATGGTTTGTGCCGAGGCGCAGCCGATTTGTGTTAACTAATTGCCGATCTTAAATCTTAGCCCATGCTCTACATGCGATCGACAGGATGCAACCCGAGGATGGTCAGCCCTTGATACAATACTCTTGCAGAAGCTTCAGACAGCAGCAGGCGGCTATTTTGTTCCGATGAGCCCTCGACGCGGCAATCGCGGAAGAAAATGTTGAATTTTTCGGCGAGGGTGTAGAGGTAATCTGTCAGGCGGTTAGGTAACAGCTCACGGGAGACGGCATCAAGGGTCTCATTGAATTGCAAGAGATGGACTCCCAAGGCTATTTCAGCAGGGTGTTGTAGCTGAATGGTGGCGTTTTTGAGCACCTGGTCTATGGGGAGGCCCACTTTGCGCTTGATGCCAGCAACGCGCACGTAAGCATACATGAGATAGGGCGCGGTATTGCCCTCAAAGCGGAGCATCCGGTCGTAACTAAACATATAGTCCCCTGTGCGATTGCAGGAAAGATCGGCATATTTGATCGCGCCAATCCCAATGCTTTCGGCCAAGGCGTCGATTTCGAGGGGATCGCGGTCTGGATCGCGATCGCGTAAGATCTTTTTGGCTTCATCGATCGCAGTATAAATGAGATCAATGAGCTTCTCTGTATCTCCTGAACGGGTGCGGAATTTTTTGCCGTCATTGCCTAAAACAAGCCCAAAAGGCACATGATCCACTCTGACTTTGGCTGGATCGAGGTAACCCGCCTTTTCAGCGGCCTTAAAGACCATCTGAAAGTGGGTGCTTTGACCCGCATCTGTGACATAGATGAGGCGATCTCCCTTTTCCACTTCAATCCGCTGCCGGATAGCGGCCATATCGGTCGTGTCGTAGTTGTAGCCCCCATCCGATTTTTGCACCATGAGGGGCAGAGGTTCCCCATCTCGGTTGAGAAATCCCTCCAAAAAAATGCATTTGGCGCCGTCCGAGATTGTAACTAATCCCTTGGCTTCCAAATCGCGCACCACATCGGCCAAGAAGGGGTTGTAAAAGGATTCCCCCCTTTCGATTATCTCCACGTCGAGCAGGTTGTAAATCTCTTGGTAGGCTTGGCTAGAGATATGACAAATGATTTTCCATGCTTTTAACGCCTCCGGATCTCCTCCTTGTAATAAAACGACTTCTCGCTGCGCTTTTTTCTTAAACTCAGGATCGCTGTCAAAGCGGTGCTTTGAGGCTTTATACCAGGCCACAAGATGGGTGAGGTCGGTGTTTTCTTCACCGGAGAGAACCTGTGCGGCTTGTTCTTTCATATAAGCAATCAGCATCCCAAACGCAGTGCCCCAATCGCCGATATGGTTGAGGCGCAAGACATCATGTCCCTGGAATTCAAATAAACGCGCCAACGCATCGCCAATGATCGTGGAGCGTAAGTGCCCTACGTGCATTTCTTTAGCCGTGTTGGGAGAAGAGAAATCTACAATGATCTTTTGGGGAACATTGGGACGATCAATCCCTAATTTAGGGTCGCGCAAAAGGGTGTCAACCTGCTGGGAGAGGGCATGGGGATTCAAGGTGATATTGATAAAGCCCGGTCCAGCAATCTCTAATTTTTCCACGAGCGGATTTTTTTCCATATGGGACACGATTTTTTCGGCAATCTGGCGCGGGTTTTCTTTGGCCAATTTAGAGAGTTTCATCGCCGAATTGAATTGATAATGCCCGAACTTCTCCTGGGTGCTAGGAACAATTTCAGGGTCAAAAGGGGGTAGCTCAGGATAAGCTTTAGCGGCGCCCTCTTTAAACAGGAGCCCGAGTTGTTTCGTTAAGGTTTTCATAGAATCATAATTTTCGTTGTTTATTCAAAGAATAGGTAGGTTTGAGGAGCGATCCGTTGATATTAAAGGTCAGCAGCTCGGCTAATTTAAAGAACAGGTTGTACTGCTTCATCCGGATTTGAACATCTAAATTGCCATCAAAATCGACAGTGGAGATCTTTGGATGGGTCAGATGGAATTTTGATAAACGCCCTTCGCTATACACATCTTTAAACTTAGTCAGAACAAATTTTCCCTCTTTCAGATCGAATAAAATCGTTCCTGAAACGGGATTCAATACTGTTAAATCTAGCCCTATCAACGTCAAAATCTCAGCGGGAATCGCTAAAATTGTGTTCTGCAAGTTCTTTTTGGGAGGATTGGCAAATTGCAGCGATCCCTTGCCAGTCCAGGTAATGGGAGCATCGGCCCATCCGCTTAAGTTTTGGATTTCAAAAGCGCGCACTAACAACGGTTTAGAGATTTTGGGAGGATCTCCTAATTCCCGCAAAAGGCTCGGCTTAAAATTGGTCACCGCAATTTTGGGAATAAATAATTTCCACAATTCGTTCCCATCCTGTACCAGGTTCATTTGATCGATCTGGACATTGCCTGAATTATCGATGATTCGCAAGTTCGCCACCGTGATTACTGGATGTTCGTAATGCACTTGCGCGCTTAAATTTTGCAGTTGATATCCTTTTAAAATAAAATCATGCCCTTCCAAAGCCCCTGTAAAGCACATGCTTTGGTTTCTTCCAAGCCGCCATTGTCCTCTTAAACTATATCCATCTTGGATCAATAACTCCTTGCATGTATCGGCAAAACCTTGGGAGATCAAGCAACCTGCTTGTGAAGGATTAAAGCGCATTTGTCCCGTTAAATAGATCGCCTCTTTATCGGCAGGATGGTTCGGGTCGGCAGCCAAGTGGATTTCCATTCCAGCTAAAAACCCATTCGCCCGATGAATCGCCAGCCCTTGTCCCGGTTCAATCTTCCATTCTATTTTTAACGGCTGTTGCCCTGCGAGAGGCTTTTGCAATTCGGGATGGTAGTCGGCAAGTAAAGCTATCCCTTCTGACAAATTCCCAGTGGCGGTTTTTAAGTACACCCAAAATTTGTGGTCGTGGTAGCGGTATTGCGAGGTCAATTTGAATTCATGCCAATCGTAGCGCAACTTGAAATTATTGACTTCATGCCATTGCTCATTAAAGCGATAGCTTCCTTCAGGTAAAGATAATTCCACAACCAATCCGCTCTTGGATTTTTTCAGGTCAAAAGTCCCTTCCAAGTTATTGGAATCTTTTAGACGGTTGACAGTATTGCCCCAATCCTCTGAAATAGCTTCTGGAAAGGTTTCTTTTAGGCGTTGTACAGCGAAAAACACATTTTCGACTGGAAAATTGAAATGGAACCCTTCTAAGCTTAAGGCATCTGAGGACGTGTCGAAATCAATTTTCTCAAGGTCCAGGAAGCCTAAAATGCGCGGCCCCATGCCTTCCTTAAGCCCTGTGTGGATATTCTTTAGGGTGAGTCCCCGATCCGAAATAAAGTGCAAAGAGAGGTTTTGGCTATCTTGAAAGGCTAAGTTGCGAAATTCGGGGCCACGCACCGTTCCATTTAAAGCAAGCTCCAAATTCCAACTGCGCTTCCCGGTTGATTTAGGCTCCAAATGCACCTGACCAGAGCCCCTGAAGTGCCCTTTGGGCTTATTCTCTCTTTGAAAATTGACTAAGGAGGGCCATTCCTGCAGTTTGCTTAAATCCACTTCAAAGAGATTGACTTTCCCTTCGAAAATCTTGTCCGCATCGCGGTAATCGCCCTCTAAACCCACTAAAAGGGACTGGCCAACCCGCAATCCCATAAAGTTGACTTTCCAGCTATTGGGCATACGGGTGAGATCGGCGGCAATGGAAGTATCATCTAAAAGGAGCTGGTCAATTGCCCAAGTGGCTCCTTTTTTCTTCCCTTGCAACGCACATTTTTGATAGCGATGTTCGCCCACGGCAACGTCTGAAGCGGTCGCTTTGTAATTGAGCAGCGAGGTTTTGGCATCATAATCGATCGAAACTTGAAAGTCCCCTTTGCCATCCTTAAATGAATTCAATTCGGCGATCAGATTCTTAGGCAAAAATAAAAGTCCTGTACGACTAAGGGTCTGCACATCAAATAACATGGTCGCTAAACTTAAACCAAAATCGACCTGAAGTTTATCAATGTGATTCCAATCCTTAAAGGTCAGCTCGAAACGCTCAGGATGCACATCGCCAAAATGGGTCAATTTTTTATCGATCACCAAATCTAAAGCATTAGGTAGATCTTCTTGCGTCGTGGGAACTGTTTTGCCTGCAACCCGTACGATGTCGCGCGATTGATTTCCTAGCCATAGATCAAATTCTGCCTGCCCTTTTTCACAATCGGTAAAGGAGATTTTATCGCCGGAAAGAAAATAGTGCTCGTCCCCTTCCCCAATTTGTAGAACGGCGTGAATGTCTTTAACCAAAAATGATTTGTTTAGTTGGTTGTAGTCAAAATTGAACTGCAGCTCTCCTATTTTCATATCGGGGGAATGGGACAACACTTGGCCGTTTCTGAAAGCTCCTTGCATATCGGCATTCACGTCCCAGTTGCCCGGCGTGTGCTCTAACGTCAAATGAGCCCCTTTCTCCCCTAAAGTCAGGTCCCCTTCTAAAGGCAGTTTTTGCAAGAAATCGAAACCGTCGAAATGACTAAAATACCTTTGCAGTTGTGAAAAAGAACCCTTCACTTGCTGGACGGCAATGGCGGTCGTAGAAAATCCTGGTTTGGGATGGCGTAAATCAAGCCATACCTGTCCCGCAAACTGAAGCCCGCAACTTTCGGTTTTCACATTTTCCCAGGAAAGTTGTTTATCGGCCCAAACGACGTTGGCTTCTACAGCACGGTAAGGAAGCTTTAGGCGGGTATTTTCAACTATCCCTTTTTTTAACTCGATCTGACCAAAAGAGCGCCCCGTGGTTAAATCAAAGCAATGATAACCTCGAATCGGTTCCACGCTGTCTTCTGAAGATCCTTGGAGTTGTGCGGCTCGTCCAAACTGCCATTTCATCGCATCGGTTTCATATTGAGCAGAGGCAAGTTGATAATTAAAAGCCACCGCAGACTGTTCAAACTCCCCTTGAAAGTCCCCTAAACCAGTTAATGTGATGGAAGAATCGTCAAAAAGAAAGGGGGAGATATATTTCTCTAGAACCAATTGGCTCGTTTGAAAGCTCCCATTAATGACCCTAAATCCACTTGTGTGAACCGCCTTGTTCATTTGGCGCCCCCCATCTACAGCGGCGTGAAGGGCTAAATTTTCTGGTGATTTATGCCAAAGTTGCTTCACCACACCTTGCCACAAGCGGTCCGCCAGATCGACGCTTCCTTTTTGATGCCGCTTAAGGTCAAAATTCCAATCGATTTTTTGGTTATCTAAAAGGAAAGAACCGGCAATATGGATCCCTTTTTCGATCCGTTTGATCCCTGCTTGAATGGAGATCGAATCGTTACTCCACTTCTGCTGCAACACGCGGCTAACTTTTTCTGGAACAAGGCCAGAAAGCCCGGCTATTGGTCCGGTGAAAGCAATTTTAACAATTTGCCCTTCAGGATCTACCCCATTGAGGAAGAGAATCCCCTCTAATCCGGAAAAGAGCGCGGTGGCGGTCGACTCTTGAATTACTCCTTTACGGATGATCAGATCGGTGTTCAAATTGGTGAGATCGCACACCCCTTTAAAAATGCATTCTCCCCCTTCAATTAGCAAGTCGGCATTCAAAGTCTCCAAGGGATTTACGCTCGCTAAATTCACCTCAAGATGTCCTGAGAGGGAATCGATATGGGCAGTTGTCTCCCACCGATCGATGCTGAAATCGAGATTTTCTCCCCGTAATTTTTCAATTTTAAAATCGGAAAGCTGTATCCCTTTCAGATAGGCTACGACTGATGCATCCATCTTGCCTTTAATCAAATGGGTCTGCGCGAGTTGAGGCAGATGGGGAACAAGGAGAAATTGTAAAAATTCAAATTCTCTTGGACCAATCTGAGCAAAGGTGATTTCGGCAAATTTAAATTTTGCCCCCAAATCGCGACTGATGAACCGCGCTGTTGCAGGGGATGCACCCGCGTCGATCCCTTGAAGCTCTAAACTTATGTCCAGGGCATTTTCTTCGTTTCCGCGGAAACGGGCCAACCCTTGCGCTTTCATGTGGGAAATTTGATTCGCATGCCGGCAAATCCCCGTGAGATTCAAGCGCGCCCCTTCAGAGGTTTGAAAGTAGAGATTGCCCTTCAGGTCTTCCACGGTACAAAAAGGGTTCCCATTTTTTTCAAAGGCCAGGGTAGCTCCCTCAAGGAGTTCAATATGACCCATCGATAAGGGGTTCCCACTACCTCCCTGAGGATTTTTATTTTCTTCTATATGCACTTGAGCATTCTGAATATGGCCCCGCAAAGCCAAAGGCTCATTATGAAATTGAATCTGTTTCAGGGTAAAATCGCCAAAAGCCAAAGATTGTTTATCGCGCAGCAGATCGATAGATAATCGCCCCGTTATCAAACCCTCCTCAATCTCATACCCTTCCGCTTGTGGATAGAAAAAACGGGCGCTATTAGCTAGAAGGGGCGCCTTAAACTCGTCGGCTTCCACCTCGATCCGATATTGATGCTTTTGAGGATTTGAAAACTGAACTTTTAAATGCGGTGTTGCTAATTCTGGATCGTCTAAACTCGCAACGAGTGTGCCTTTGAGCTCTTTTTCACGAGAGATATCCATAGTAAAATAGAGGCTTTCGGTTTCCCCTTCTTTTTTTTGGAGGCGAAGCTCCCCATTTTCCACAACGACATGGGGACGGAAGCGAATAAATCCCACAGGAGTCAGCGCTTTAACGATTAGATCGCTTAATTCTGACACTTGCGAATCAATTTCCAGTTGGGGGCCAACTAGGTGAACAAATAGGTCTGCTTCCCGCTTGAGCCAACGGGGCACGACTTTAATGGTCAGTGAATGAGCCGAAAAATCGAGACCAGCCCCTTCCCCACGCGTCGCTAACCGGGGGGCTGTCACTTTCCACCCTTCCCGATCGGAAACAATTCCCCCGTGAGTCAAGTCGCTATTGAGCGCTGATTTCGAAAAGTGAACTAAATATTTTTCAAAGGAATAGCTGAGGATTTGATCAGAAAAAGTAAATATCAGAACAGCTGATGCAATTAAAAAAACTAATGGCGCCAGGAAACTTCTATTAAATTTTAGCATGTAAGGCTTAAGTTCTAAATCCCCACCATTTTACCAGATTGCCCTTTCGTTGGAAGAGAAAAAAGATAAAGAATTCCGCTTCCTAATATCTTCCATTTTTCAATGCAGAGACGCAGAGGAGAAGAAAAAAAACTAGTTTCTCTGCGTCTCCCCGTCACTGCGTCTCTGCGTTGACCTTTAATTGGTTAGCTGGACTTTTACAATTGTACAGGACTAAATCTTTCTGCAAAAACGCCCAATCAGACTATCCGCGACAATATAAGTAGCTGCCACGCCAAAACCGACGCCGGCAAACAAAGAAGTGGCAAAAGGGTAGATGCGGGATAAGCGAAGCGCGCCTCCCAAAATGGCAACACCTAGGACGCCGGCAGTCGTCGCTTCGACAATCTGCCACTTTCCTTTCAGAATGGAAAAGGTATCCAAATAGAGAGTGGTGAGGGAAATTTTATAACTTGTGGGTGGGAGGCTCGTATTCGCAGCAGTTATTACGCTAAATTGGGTGGTGCGCAATTTATGTCCTGCATAAGCAAGCCCAATCCCAACAACCGCACCGCCAGCCAAACCGAATGGCAACGCAGATAATGCAGCGCGTGCAAGCCATGCGCCAACACCTGCTGTCAACGTAGCTAAAGTCACATATTCAGCAAGTCTTGCTTGACGGATGAATGGACTATAGGCTCCTTGTGTTTCGAAAAAAATATTACTAGATTTATCCATTTCAGCAAGGAGACTTAAAACATAATTATTTCTTTTTAATGTTGATATTGCGAAGCTCATTATAACCTCCCTTCTATAATGTTCCCTTATTTATGATATGTAAATCAGATAGGATTTTTATGTCCAGCCGGGGAGGGGGAACAAAATCTTCTTACCAGCTGGCTTGCGGAGGCATGGAACAAAGGATCGCTTCTGGGTTTCCATTTGAGGCAAAACCAAACTTGGTACCCCGATCATAAAGTAGATTAAATTCCACATAATGAGCGCGATACGTTTGTTGAATGCCTTTATCCGCAGGAGAATAATACTGGGAAATCCGTTTTTCGTAAATCGGCAAGATGGCCTCTAAAAAGCGGTCGCCCACCCCTTTCCATAAAGAGAGATCCCTTTCAAAATTCCCTGTATTATAGTGATCAAAAAAAATTCCACCGACCCCCCGCTCTTTTTTGCGATGGGGAATGTAGAAATAGTCCCGTGCTTGCTGTGAAAATTTATCGTAAATATCTGAACCAAAAGGACTTAAAGTTTCGCGGGCAATCGTATGGAAGTGGCGTGTATCCTCTTCAAAGGGAAAACCCATTGGGGTTAAATCATATCCTCCGCCAAACCATTGCTGTTTTTCCGTCTCGATGTAGCGGATATTGAAATGGACTGTGGGAGCGAAAGGATTCATCATGTGAGTGATCAAACTCACCCCAGTCGCAAAAAAAGGGCCTGATCCATCTTGCATGGGAAACTGCGGGCCGAAAACTCCTGACCAATTAACAGCTGCTTTTTCGAAGATTTTCCCCCGGAGCAATCCAATTTCTCCCCCCCCACCTGTCGCATAATTCCACGGCTTACGGACAAATTGCCCCTCTTGCTCCATTGCTTCAAAAGCAGAGATGATGGTTTCGCGCAAATTTTGGAGATAGGCAATGATTTGATCACGTCGCTGTTGCATGGAAAAACATTAGTGAGATCGGTTGGATTCTAAAATGATCCGGTCACACTCGTAAGAGGGAAGTGCATGGCCACCTTTAATCGTTCCCTCAACGCGCGTGTGGATATCAAAAATAACCCGCCCCCGTTCCGATTCAAAGGTGATATCTCCTGCAATGCAAGTATTGCCTTTGATATAGACGAGTTGCTTATCGTAATAAGGACCGGTTGCTTTCACATAAATGGATTGCGCCCGCACATCGGTCAAATCGATGATCTCGGCTGTAGCGCATAACAGTCCATTGAAATGGGTATCGACTGCGGTGACGTCCCCTTCGACATGCACTGCTTCATAAAAATGGGAATGGCACGCGAAGAGATCATCCCCTACGCAGACTTCTCCACCCACTTTTGCGCCATAAAAACGCCCTTCTCCGCCAATAGTTAACCGCCCATCCACTGTCGTCGCGTGCAGCCAAGCATCTTTTCCAATTTGCAAAGAGGGGAAATGGCACCGATCAGCGCCGAGCTGATCGTGCGTGACGATCGATTTGCCTTCATCTAGATCGCGTAGATCTGCCGCACCCACAGAGAGAACGAGTACTTGCGGAACTTGGAGGGGTTCTTCAACGGTCGGTTGAATCTTGTGCGCACGGCAGGACACTAACAAGATCATCAAAACAAAGAGGGAAGTTGCAGATCTCATCGGTACAGGTCCATGCAATGGATCAGGTCGTGCACGTAATCATTGAAATCGGGAAAGGGATCGCCATCGGGTGTGAAGCACTCCCTTCCACGAATTTGGCGCACCGTAATCACTTTGGTTCCCGGATAAACCACCAGCTCTTGCCCATTGATCCCACGCGCTCTCACAGAACGGAGGGCTCCCACGCGCCAGTTAGCCAAGGGTAAATGCAGATCGTAAAGTTCCTTCACAAAGTGCGCAGCAGCCTCAGCCCCTCCTAGTTGGGCAATGACCTCTTCGTTTAAAAACGTGGGGCCGCACCGGCTCATGTAAGCTTTATAAGAAGTGAAAACCCGCCCCTGTAGGGAGCGAAGCAGGGCGATCGTATGGGGGCTGACCCCTTTTTTCTGATATTGGCAGAGCAGCGGTTCATCCCACCAAAATTCCACCGTTTTAAAATCGAGATACCACAGCAGACCCATATAAGGGTTTAGCGATTGGCCAGGTGAACTGATTAACTGGATCCACTTTTTGCTCACAATTTGTTTGCCGTTCCACATCCCTTCTTGTTCAATCAACTTGCCGATTTTAATTAAGTCGGGGGCATGGATGACGAGATGGGACATCCCATATTCATTACCATGGGTATCTGTTAACCATCCCATGTAGGCGCAACCCAGCGGTTCAAAAAGCTTCCCGCGCAAAAATTGACTCACTTGCTGACCGGACACTCTCTCGACAATGGCCGCTAATAAATTGATCCCTTTGGGATTATATCGGCAGCAGCAGCCGGGAAGGTCAACGATTTCGGCACAGAGTGCTTGCTGGACACAATTGGGGGCGCGGTGGATTTCATCTAATGAACCTTCGAAATACAGTCCCGAAGTGTTGGCGAGGAGATCGCGCACGGTGATCCGTGCCTTATTGCTTTGATTCCATTCGGGAAAAAAGGTGTGCACAGGAGTGTCGATCGATTCAATTTTCCCTTCATCAATTAAAATCCCTATTGCCAATGCAGTGATGGCCCCCGTCATCCCTTGCGCATCCAAGGGTTGCCAACACGCATGCGAGCTGTATTCAAGGATGATATTGTCGTTATGCGTTACAAGGGCAGAGTCTACCTGCACTTCGCGGCAACGGGTCACAAGCTGATCTAAAATGAGGCCGGCAGGTTTTGCCGATAAAGTGGCTGAGAAACTGGCGAGCAACACGCACAAATATCTTAGGCAAAGCATAAATTGAGTACTGGGTTCTTTTGAGCCTCATCTTAAAGAAAGGGTTAGTAGTTGGCAAATATAAATGTT
>Ga0153954_1000948_pt1 | contig 18162 bp, 14 predicted proteins | sample TSFL038MetaG_FD_102277 | JGI IMG/M metagenome (GOLD analysis project Ga0153954, IMG submission 102277) | Attine ant fungus gardens microbial communities from Florida, USA - TSFL038 MetaG | ecosystem: Host-associated > Fungi > Mycelium > Unclassified | place: USA: Florida, Wekiwa Springs State... | reverse complement strand
GAGACCCAGCACCTTCTCGGCAATGAAGCTGAGCGCGAGCTGCGGGCTGATCGGTGCGATGCGCGGGATCATGACCTCGCGCAGGTAGCGCTCGACATGGAATTCCTTGGCGTAGCCGAAGCCGCCATGCGTCATCACCGCCTGCTCGCAGGCCTGGAAGCCGGCTTCGCCCGCAAGATACTTCGCGGCATTGGCCGCCGCGCCGCAGGGTATGCCGTTGTCGTATTGCCAGGCCGCCGACATCACCATCAGCCAGGCTGCTTCGAGCTCGACCCAGTTCTTCGCCAGCGGGTGCTGGATCGCCTGGTTCTTGCCGATCGGTCGATTGAACACGATGCGGGTCTTGGCATATTCCGCCGCGCGCGACAGCGCGAGTTTGCCAAGGCCGACCGCCTCGGCCGCGATCAGCACGCGCTCGGGGTTCATGCCTTCAAGGATGTATTCGAAGCCGCGGCCCTCTTCGCCGATGCGGTCCTCCATCGGGATTTCGAAATCCTCGAAGAACAGTTCGTTGGAGTCGACGATCTTGCGGCCCATCTTCTCGATCTCGTGGACCTTGATCCGCTTGCGATCGAAATCGGTGTAGAACAGGCTCAAGCCATGGGTCGGCTTCTTCACCTCTTCCAGCGGCGTGGTGCGCGCCAGCAGCAGGATCTTGTGCGCGACCTGCGCGGTCGAAATCCACACCTTCTGGCCATTGACCACATAGCGATCGTTCTTGGCAACCGCGCGCGTCTTGAGCTGGGTTGTGTTCAAGCCCGTATTGGGCTCGGTGACCGCGAAGCAGGCTTTCTCACGCCCCTCCACCATCGGCGGAAGCATACGCTTGCGCTGCTCCTCGGTGCCGAACACCACGACCGGATTGAGGCCGAACACATTGATATGGACCGCGGAAGCGCCCGACATGCCGGCGCCCGATTCCGCGATCGTGCGCATCATGATCGCGGCCTCGGTGATGCCCAGCCCTGAGCCGCCATAAGCCTCCGGCACACAGATGCCGAGCCAGCCGGCGTCTGCCAAGGCCTTGTGGAAATCGTGTGGGAAGCCGCCCTCGCGATCCTTGTTCAGCCAATAGGCATCGTCGAAGCCCGCGCAGATCTTGGCGATTGCATCACGAATGGCTTCCTGCTGGTCGGTCAACGCGAAGTCCATGGCTCTTCTCTTCTTGCTCTTGGGTTAGATAGGTTGCGAAAGTTGGCCGTCAGGCCGACGCGTGGGTGACGGCTCCCTTTTCGCCGTAAGGCGGCGTGTAGATCACGAGCACACGAACCGGCTCGTCGCTGACGGCAGTGAAGGTATGCGGCATGTCCGCAGGAAAGAAGCAGGCATCGCCCGGACCGAGCTCGTCGCGCTCGCCGCCGATCTCGGCCACCGCGCGTCCTTGGATCACGTAGCAGACCTGGTCGATGCCGGGATGGCTGTGCGGCAGCGCACCATGCGATTTGCTGACGACGCCGAGCAGCACCTCGAGATTCTCCGAACCGGTTTCCTTCGGCCCGATCAGGCGGCGATTGACGGTGCCAGTGTGGTTGAGCGGCGAATACGGCGTGACTTCGCTTTCCTTCACAAAGAACTTGTGTTTCTTCGTCATTTGCATGCCTCCTTCAATTGCCTTGCGCTGCCGCCGACAACGCGTCGTGCCAGACCTTCAGCGCTTCAGTCCCGGGCTTGCCGCGACCGTCCAAACCGGCGGCCCAATCCTGGCTGACGCTGTCGAACACGGTTGCCATCGCTTTTTCGTCCTCGGGCGAGAACTGGATCAGCTTGATCCCCTTCTCCTTGGCCTTGGCCAGCGCCTGCTCCTCGGCATGGGCGAACTTGGCGCAGCTTTCCTTGGTGATCCGCTCGCCTTCTTCCGCAAGCACCTTCTGCACGGATTCCGGCAGCGCCTTCCATTTGGCCGCGCTGATCGAATAGGTGATAACGACCGAAGACAGCGGCTCGTTCAGCGTGCCGGTCTTCAAAAGCCCGAGCAGATCGTAGGCCGCGGCGCTCTGGTAGCCCAGCATCGCACCATCGAGCGTACCGCGCGACATCGATTCATAAATTTCCGGCGGCGACATCCGGATCGGAACCGCCTTGATGCCACGCATCATCAGGTCGAGCGCGCCGCCCGCGGTCCTGATTTTCAGACCCTCGATATCGGCGAGCGAGTTGATCGGCTTTCGCGACGACAGCAGGATCTGGTAGGTCGGCAGTGCGAACGTGATCAGCGGCCGGATGCCGTTCGGCACGAATTCCTTTTCGGCAAGGAACTTGCCGTCGCGTGTCAGCGCCCAATAGGCCGCCGTACCCTGGCACGCATTGCGGAAGCCGCCGGGCAATTCGGCGACCGCCGTCAGCGGCATCTTGTCGGAGGCATAGGACGGCACGATGTAGCCGATATCGATGACGCCGGATTGCGTCAGGCGCAACAGATCCTTGGCCTTGCCGAGCTGCTCCGCCGGATAGTGCGTGATGGTGACGTCACCATTGGTCCGCTTGGCAACCGCCTCGATGAACGGCTTGGTCACGGACTCGTGGATAATATGGCCGATCGGCAGGCTGTCGGCGAGCTTCAGGCTGATCTTGTCGTCGGCCGAGGCCACGCTCGAGATCAGCGCGGCAACCAGCACGCCTGTCAAAATCGATTTCATGCCGTTTTCTCCCTTCGCGGCTTTTTCTAATTTCCCATCTGCGACGGCAGCCAGAGGATGATGCTCGGGAATGCCACGAGAATCGCGATCGCGATCAGATGCGCGATGAAGTGCGGGAACGTGCCGTGGAACACTTCCGCGACCGGGCGGTTCGCGTAGCGCGCGACGATGAAGCAGTTGAGCCCGACTGGCGGCGTGATCATGCCGACTTCCGCGGTCACGATCTTGATGACGCCGAACCAGATCGGATCGAAGCCGAGCGTCTTGATCAGCGGCAGCACGATCGGCACGGTGAGAACCAGGATCGCGATCTGGTCCATGAACGAGCCGAGCACGATATAGCCGCACAGGATCAGCACGATGATGATCCAGCGCGACGTCGGCAGCGTGCCGACCCAGGCGACGAGATCCTGCGTGACATGCGTGAGCGTGAAGAAGTAGCCGAAGATCGAGGCGCCGACCAGAATCATCACGATCATGCAGGTGCCGTGGCAGGCGCGCAGCAGCGTGTGATACAGCGACGACGGCGTGATCTTGCCTTTGACCACCGCCAGCATGAAGGCGCCGAACGCACCAAAGGCTGATGCTTCCGTCGGCGTCGCCACGCCGAGATAGATTGTGCCGGTCACGATGGAGAACAGCACCACCATCGGGCTGACCTGCCACAGCAAGGCAAGGCGCTCGCCCCACGGCACCGCCTTGGTGCGCGGCGCACGCGACGGATCCTGCCAGACCAGGAAATAGATTGTCGCCATGATGGTGATGGTGACGAGAATGGCCGGGATGATGCCGCTGATGAGAAGCTTGCCGATATTCACTTCCGCGAGCAGCCCGAAGATCACCAACGCCACGCTGGTCGGCAGCAACATCGACAGCGTTCCTGAAATCGCGACCACGCCCGCCGCCATCTTCGGCTCGTAGCCCTGCCGGATCATCGCCGGCAGGCTGGTCGAGGACAGCGTCGCCGCGGAGGCCGTGCTGGTGCCGCAGATCGCGCCGAAGCCCGCGCCGGCGAGCGCGGTGGCCATGCCGAGACCACCCGGAATCCGCCCGACCCATGCTGATGCCGTCTTGAAGAGATCATCGGCGACGCCCGAGAGCAGCACCAGATCCGCCATCAAAAGGAACATCGGGATGGTGATGAGCTCATAGGAGGATACGGTCGACAGCGGCGCGGTCTGCAGGATGCCTGATAGCGTCGACATGCCGCCGACCATCAAGAGGCCGACCGAGCCGGCAAAGGCCATGGCGAATCCAACCGGCGTGCCGATCGCGAGCAGGCAGAACAGCAGCGCAAGAACAATAAGAGGTGTCATCGGATGCCCGCTGTTATTCGAATGTTCTAGCTTCGCCGATGCCGGTGATGGGCGGCAGCGGATAGAGGTCGCGCCCGGAGACGAGGCTGAGCACGTTGCCGATCAGCTGCAGCGCAAGCCGCAACACCAGCACGCCGCAGCCGAACGGCACCAGCGCCGCCGAAATCCAGGTCGGCCAGGGAATCGCGCCGGCAAGCACGTCGTTCTGCTGGTAGTTCTCCAGCGCGCGATCGAAGCCGACCTTGCAGATCAAGACGAAGACGAGGAGACCGGCGAGCGCGGTGACGATCTCCGACAGCCGCCGCCCGGCGGGCGAGAAGCGCGAGAGCAGAATGTCGACCCCGACATGGGCATGCTCGCGCAGCGCGTCCGACAGCGTCAGGAAGAAGACGCCGGCCAGCAGATAAAGGCCGATCAGGTCGTAGGTGAAGGAGAACGGACGGTTGACCGCGTAACGCATGAACACGTCGGTCACGACCAGCACCATAATGATGAAGAGGAATACGACGGCGATGACCGTCAAGGCGCGCTCCAGTGCGGCGAGGATGCGCCCTGCCTGGTTGATCATCTCAGACACCTCCCTCGGGCGAGATCGATGATGCTCTGCTCTGCGTCATTTGCCGACGGCGCCGGAGGCCAGCAGCGTTTCGAACTCCTTGAGCGCGGCGGATGCCTGCTTGCCGCGGCTGTCGAGCCCGGCCGCCCATTCCTTGCCGACGCCCTTGAGCTTTTCCTTCATCTGCTGGCGCGTGGCTTCCGGAATGGCCTCGAAGCTGATGCCGCTCTCCTGCATGTGCTTGCGCGTACCTTCCTGCTCCTTGTCGACCTCGGCGCAAGCCTGCGGCTCGATCGCCTCGGATGCGGCATCCATCGCCTTCTTCACGTCGTCGGGCAGACGATCCCACACCGACTGATTGATCGAAAAGGCGACGATGAAGCTACCGAAGCTGACGCCATCGGTCGCATGCTTCACCAGCTTGTCGAGCCCGTAGGAGATGACGCTTTCCATCGGGAAGAGCAGGCCGTCCATCGTGCCGCGCGACAGCGACTCATAGGCATCGGGCGCCGACATGCGGACCGGCACCGCATCGAGCGCGCGCACGGTCAGGTCCTGCGCGCCGCCGGTGGTCCGCAGCTTCAGGCCCCCAATGTCCTTCATGCTTTCGATTTTCTGCTTGACGGTGAACACCTGATAGGGTGGCAACACCACTTCCATCAGGAGCCTGATCTTGTTCGGCGCATATTCCTGCTTGGCGAGAATCCCTTCACGTGCGCTCTTCCAATACGCGAGCGTGCCCTGGCAGCTGGTTTGAAACGCCTCCGGCAGTTGCGCGACTTCCGACAGCGGCATCTTGTCGGAGGCATAGGATGGCGCGATGTAACCGATATCGATGACGCCGGACTGCGTCAGGCGCAGCATGTCGGCGGCTTTGCCGATCTGCTGGTTCGGATAGTAGGTGAAGGTGACCGCGCCGTTGGTGCGCTTGGTGACGTCATCCATCCAGGGCTTGAGCACGAGGCGGACGAGATAGTGACCGGCGGGAAAGGAATCGGCGACTTTCAGCTCCAGCGACTGCGCGGGAGTCATCGCGAGCGAGCCCACGAGCGACAGCGCAACGACCGGTCCAGCCAGCCCCAGAGTCTTCTTCATTCTCGTCTCCTTGATGTTCCGCCCGAAGACCGCAATGCGCGCCCGCGCACTCGGCCCCTTTTGGTTTTGTTCGGAGGAGAAAGTACATATACGTGAATTTGAGTGTCAATAGCTTGAACAACGCAGGCGGCTATGCGGCGAAAGAACCGCAACCAAGTTGACACCCCATCTCTTTTGAACTTTAGATGCACATATATGAATAATAGGGAGGTCAAGGAACAGCCATGGGCCCACTCGGCGGCATTACGATTCTCGACCTCACCACCGTCCTCATGGGGCCCTATGCGACCCAGATCCTGGCGGACATGGGCGCCAACGTCATCAAGGTCGAAAGCCCCGACGGCGACATCGTAAGGCAGCTCGGACCCGGCCGCACGCGCGGCATGGGCGGGATGTTCCTCAATGCCAACCGCGGCAAGCGCAGCATTGTCATCGATCTCAAGCATCCCGACGGACGCGACGCCCTGCTGCGCCTCGTCGAGAAGGCTGACGCACTCGTATATAATGTGAGGCCGCAGGCGATGGCCCGCCTTGGTCTCGACTATGAGACGCTCGCCGCCATCAACGCCCGGCTGGTCTATGTCGGCGTGTTCGGCTACGGCCAGTCCGGCCCCTATGCCGCAAAGCCCGCCTATGACGATCTGATCCAGGGCGCGTCCACCATTCCGACCCTGATCGCCGCGGCTGGCGACGGCACGCCGCGCTATGTTCCGATCACCATGGCCGATCGTGTCGTCGGGCTGATGGCCGTCAATGCCATCATGGGCGGGCTGATGCATCAGCAGCGCACTGGAACAGGACAGCGCATCGACGTGCCGATGTTCGAATCGATGACGGAATTCGTGCTGATCGATCATCTGGGCGGATTGACCTACGAGCCGCCGCTCGACCATGGCGGCTATGCCCGCCTGCTCTCGCCCTACCGGCGTCCCTACAAGACCAGCGACGGCTATATCTGCGTGCTGATCTACAACGACAAGCAATGGCGCAGCTTCTTCGAGGCCATCGGCCAGCCGGAATTCCTGCAGCAGCCACGCTTCGCCAGCCACGCGGCGCGCCACAAGCATATCAACGAGATCTATGAGGAGGTCGGCCGCATCTTCCTCGGCCGCACCACGGCCGAGTGGCGAGAACTGCTGGAGTGTGCGGACATCCCCGTGATGCCCATGCACACGCTCGAGACGATCCTGGACGATCCTCACCTCAACGCCGTCGGCTTCTTCAAGAACGTCGAGCATCCGGTCGAAGGCAGCATCCGCCAGATGCGGGTGCCGTCAACCTGGAGCGTGACCCAGCCGGAAGCCGGTGGCCCCGCCCCGACCCTTGGCCAGCACGGCCGCGATATCCTGAACGAAGCCGGATATTCCGCCGAGGAGATCGAGCGGCTCGGCGAGAAGAAAGCAGTTCACCTGACGAATCCTTTGGCGTAACGCCAAGCAAATCGGCCGAACGGCCGACGCGCAACAGCAACAAGAGAGAAGCAACATGGCCGGACTTTACTACGAAGATTTCAAGGTCGGACAGGAATTCAAGCATCCGCTGACGCGAACCGTTACCGAGATGGACAACACCATGTTCAGCCTGCTGACGCTGAACCCGCAGCCGCTGCATATCGACGCCCATTTCTCGGCCTCGACCGAATTCGGCCAGCGCATCTTCAACAGTCTCTACACTCTCGGCATCATGATCGGCATGACCGTCTACGACACCACGCTCGGCACCACCGTCGCCAATCTCGGCATGACCGACGTCACCTTCCCCAAGCCCGTGTTCCATGGCGACACCTTGCGCGCCACCACCAAGGTGCTGTCGATGCGCGAATCGAAATCGCGTCCCAACGCCGGGATTGTTGAATTCGAGCACAATGCCTACAACCAGAAGGACGAAGTCGTCGGAAAGTGCCGTCGCATGGCGCTGATGCACAAAAGGCCAGCCTGATGCGCACGATGCTGTTCGTGCCGGGCGACAGCCCGCGCAAATTCGAGAAGGCCTCCGAAGGCAAGGCCAGCGCGCTGATCATCGACCTCGAGGACTCCGTCGTCTTCGACAAGAAGGACGAAGCGCGCAAGCTGACGCGAACCATGCTGGAGGGCCGCCGCGGCCCGCAGCAACTTTACGTTCGCGTCAACGCGCTCGATACCGACATGACGCTGCAGGACCTCGCCGCGGTGATGCCGGCGGCGCCGGATGGCATCGTGCTGCCGAAATCGCGCGGCGGCGACGACGTTCGCAAGCTTGCGCTTTGGCTCGAGGCGTTCGAGGCTGCCGCCGGCACCAAGGCAGGCTCGACGCGCATCGTGGTGGTGGCGACCGAGACCGCCGAGTCCGTGTTCGGGCTCGGCAGCTACAAGGACAGTTCACCGCGTTTGGCCGGCCTGATGTGGGGCGCGGAAGATCTCGCCGCCTCGCTCGGCGCGACCGAAAATGGCAGGGGCGGCGTTTTCCATAGCCCCTACCGGATCGCGCGTGACCTGTGCCTGATGGGCGCGGCGGCGGCCGAGGTGGCGGCGATCGACACCGTCTATACCGACATCGACAATCTTGCGGGCCTCGAGCAGGAAACGCGGATCGCGCGACGCGACGGTTTCTCGTGCAAGGCGCTGATCCACCCCAAGCACGTCGACGTCGTCAATGCGGCCTTCGAGCCGTCCGATGCCGAGCGCGCCTGGGCGGAGAAAGTCGTCGCGGCATTCGCGGGCAGCCCCAATCTCGGCACGCTTCGTCTCGACGGCAAGATGATCGACAGGCCGCATCTGCGGGCCGCCAGGAAAATCCTGGGTCTGTAGCTTCTCGACCTCGACGAGTCGGATTTGGCGGCGCGGGCCGCGCCACGGTGGAAGCCTTAAATGATCGTTCGACAGGCGGCGAATGTATTGGAGATCCTGGAATACTTCGCCCGCACGAAGAAGCCGGCGACGCTTGCCGAGCTCGCCGATCATTTCGGCTGGCCGCGCTCGAGCACGTTCAATCTCCTGACCACGCTTTCCGAGAAAGGCTATCTCTACGAGCCGCGGCCGCGCGCCGGCTATTACCCGACGCTGCGCTGGCTCGCGATGGCACGGATGATCGCCGAGGTCGAGCCGCTGCCGGCCTGGACGCATACCCTGATCGCCGATCTCTCGTCGCAAACCGGCGAAACCGCGGCGATCGCCGCGCCATCAGGCACGATCGCGGTGTTCATCGATGTCGTCGAATCGAGCGCGCCGATCCGCTACTTCGCGCAGATCGGTCATCGCATCCCGATCCACGCCACCTCGAGCGGCCGCGCGCTGTTGCTGCAATACTCACCGGAGGAGCGCGACGCGCTCTATCGCAAGATCGAGTTCAAGCAGTACGGGCCATCGACACCGATCAGCATCGACGCGGTGGAGACCGAATTGCGCGTCTCGCTCGCGCGCGGCTATTGCCAGAGCTTTGCCGATTACAGCCGCGATCTTGCTGGTGTCGCCATTCCCTTGCCGGTCGGCGACCGCCGCCTGTCAGTCGTGGTCGCCGGGCCGGAATTCCGCTTCGGTCCAAAGATTCCGGAAGTGGCGGCGCTGCTGACGCGACTGACCCAGCGCCACCGCGGCGACAAGAACGACGCGATGCTGATGCTCGCGGGCCAGTCCGGGTGACGCACCAGTCACCTCATGTGACGAGTGAGGGACTTCACAAACAGAAATAAAAGGCCCGCAGCCGACGTCGGATGCGGGCCTTATTTGCGTTGTGCTCAGTGATGGCCGTCGGACTCGGCGGCCTTGAGGGCCACCGCCAGATTGCGCACCGGCCGCTTCACGAGCGGATTGAGGTCGAAGCGCTTCTCCAGCAGCTTGAGGATCGACATCGTGTCGTAGTCCTCATGCGCGACGCCGGACTTGTCGAAGCGCTTCGAGATCATCAGCGCCGGGATTCGGGTGCCCGGACCCCACTTGTCCGCCGCCTTCGCATCGTCACCGTGACGGTTGTGCGGCGGAGGCGGAACGTGGTCCCACTGGCCGCCGAACTCGTCATAGGTGATGACGATCAGCGTGTCCTTGCCGTCCGGACCTTCGGTGATCGCCTTCACGAGATCGACCAGGTGCTGGCTGCCCTCGGTCTCGCTGGTGTAGCCAGGATGCTCGTTCTCCTCACCGACCGGCTTGATGAAGCTGACCTGCTTCAACGTGCCGTTCTTCGCGGCCTGGATGAATTCCGCCTCGTCCTTCAGATGGTCCTTCCTGGCCTTCGTTCCGGGCGCGTAGGTGGCGAAATAGTTCAGCGCCTGATGGTGGAACTGGAAGTCCACGTCAGGACAGTTCGGGTAGACGGCTGATGGAAGATGGTTCGGATCGGTGCAGACGCCGGGCGAATTGCCGTTGGTCCAGCCGGACGCGCCGACGTCGCCATTGGCATTCGACCAGCCGCCGGAGTACCAGGCCCAGTCGACATGCCTCGCCGACAACAGGTCGCCGATGTTCGGCGTGTTGAGCGGCGGCAGGCGCCTGGCATCCGCCGTCCCGGGCGAGAACGGCTGATAGGTTGGCTGCGTGGTGTTGACTGCGAAGTCACCGCAGGCAAGTCCGGAAGGCAGGCCGGGCTGGCTGCATTGAGCGGTGAGCTGTGCGTCCTTCACCGTCGAGACCGGCACATACAGCGGCGTGCTGGTGGGCATGCCGTTGGCGTCGACGACCGAATGCAGGTCGTTGGCGCTACCATCGCTCAACGCGCCGGTGAACTGCGGTGCCGCCGCGGCAACCAGGAACTGATGGTTGAGGAACGAACCGCCGAATGCCGCCTGAAAGAAGCTGTCGGCAATCACATAGTTCGGCGCGCCACGGCTGTGCAGGTAGGCGTAGATCGGCAGCTTCTTGGTATCGTAGTAGCCCATCGTAAGGCCCGACGCATCGCTGCCGGTCATGTAGCGGTTCTGACGGCCGCCATTGATCTGGTACTGCTCGCTGTAGAAGCGGTGCACAATGTCCTCGGTGCAGCCGCCGGGCAAGCCGGTGCCGTTGAGAAAGCCGTGCGCCATGAACGCACCGATCGGCTTCGGACAGGTTGTTGCCGATGTCGGAATGAAGTCGTTGATCTCGAACGGCTTGTTCTTGAACGCGCTCAGGATTGCGACAGACCCCGCACTGTCGGTGCAGCTTGTCTTCAATGGCGACGGCGAGGTCAGGTTGACGTCATTCTGCAGCAAGCATTTGTAGGCGGTCTGGTTGTCCTGACGAACCTGCAGCGTGTGCGCGGAATCGGCATCGTCCTGTCCGTTGATGGAGTCGTTACCGACCTTGCCCCAGAAACCATAGAGGTTATCGAAGCTGTGGTTTTCCTGGTAAATAATGACGACATGCTTGTAGTCCTTGAGACTATCGTTGTCGTCATGGCCTTGATTGCCGTTATGACCGTTTCCTTGATTGCCGTTGTGGCCGTTGTCGCCATCGTGGCCGTGATCGCGGAGCTCCGCCAATTGCTCTTTAATCTCGTGCCTGAGCTCGGCGAGGATTTTTTCAACCAGATTATCTGCCTTCGCCACCGGCGAGACAACGACACCTGCTGATAATACGAAAAATGGAATGGCTCCCCAAAGCCGCATCGTTTTCTCCCTGTATGGAAAAAGAATGAAACGGCCGAAACGCTAGGTGACGTACATTTCGCTCGGATGACTGTTTGCCGAAAATGGCCCCGCTGCGTCGTGAAGCCGCAGCAAGCGAGGAATCTGCATTTAATTCGATACGCGATGCAGGCGAGACACGATTAAAAATTTTCTGGCAGTGGCAACGCCGCAACGCCTGGCATGATTTTTCTCGCTCTATGCCATTTGTGCGTCGCCAAAAATCAACCCGGCCCTCCTGCATGCAGACAGAAAAATCCATGACGATTCAATGCCGCGGCAAACGCAGCGCGCAGGCGCTCGTCATTTTGGTGCTCGGTGAAAGCAACTGACATCACCAACGGAGGATTTAAATCACCCATCCAGCCAATGTCGCAGCAAGGAATAAACTGTCATCTTTGTTTGACATTCTTTGGCTTTGGCGTTGTCGAGATTGTTGTGAGTGGGGGACGTTGGTGAAAGCTGTGGATATTTCTGCGCGCGGTCCGCGCCGGCATTTAATTCGATGGGGCGCCAAGGTGCTGGTTACGATCCCGATCCTGGCGCTAGCCGCCTCCCTGCTGTCACAGCCGGCAGGCACCTTCCCCCTCAGCGGTGATCAGACGGTTTTGCCGAGCGGCACCGAGCTTTACGAGGAGATGTTGGCGCGTCCACGCGAGCTATTCCATTCCGAAGCCGTGGGCGGACACAAATCATATCTCGTCAATCTCGGCGATCTCGCCTTCAATTCGCCGGCGATCCTGGGCGGCGCAGCGCGCCGCGCCGAGATGAGCTGCGGCACCTGTCACGTCAATGGCGTGTCGAATCCGAAGCTCTTCATTCCCGGAGCCTCGACACGGCCCGGCAATTTCGACACCACGAGCCTGATATTCAATCCGAAGACCTTCAACAGTATTCTCGATCCCGTCCGGATTCCCAGCCTTCGCGGCGCGCGCTTCCTTGCACCTTACGGCCATGACGGCCGTATCTTTTCGCTGCGCGACTTCGTCCATAATGTCATCGTCAACGAATTCGACGGCCCCGAGCCGAGCCCTGCCGTTCTTGACGGGCTCGTCGCCTACATCATGGATATCGATTTCCTTCCAAATCCGCGCATTACGACCGGCGGCGCGCTTTCGCCGCAGGCCAGCGATGCCGAGCGCCGTGGCGAGACATTGTTTTTCAAGCCGTTCCCCCACCAGCCGCATTTGAGCTGCGCGACCTGCCATGTTCCGACCGGCTCCTTCACCGATCAATTGCGCCACGATGTCGGTTCAGGCGGGCTGGTGAAAACGCCGACCCTGCTGAACGCGAACTTCAACGGACCCTATTTTCATGACGGCCGCTTTGATGATTACCATCAGGTCGTCGCGCATTTCGACAACGCATTCGATCTCGGGCTTTCGGCCGCCGACAGGCAGGATCTCGTTGCCTACCTGACCGCGATCGGTGATGCCGAGCGGCCTTTCGAGAAGGATGGCGTCGTCATCCGCATGAAGGAGGTACGCGAGCTCGCGAGCGTGCTGGAGCTGGCGATCCCCGCGGGCGATACCACGGTGGTATCGCTGGCGGTGACCGGCGTCGGCGCCGAATTACGTGAGCTCTCGGAGCATGTCCCGGACATCAGGAATGTTTCGATCGGGGGCCAGGAGGAACGCCTGGCAGCGCGGATGGCCGTGAAGGATTTGGTGCTGAGCCTTCGTCGCATCGATCTCGCAGTTGCAGACGGCAAGCTCGACGACGCGATGGCGGAATACCGGAATTTTGCGATGCTGGCGGCGTTCGACGTGCCGGTTGCCTTGAAGAAGGCCGAGCCGTGGTCGCTGTTCAATGCGGGCATTCACGATGAGCATTACGCGGCCCTCGGACGCGTGCTTCAATCCGCGAGCAAGCCGGCGCAGTAGCATCGCCGCCGGATGATGGACGCGGTCAGCATGCCTTTGGCACGTCACACCCCACGAGCACCGGGGCGTCTCGCCATGGATGCCGAGGCTGTCGCTTATGATGCAGCGAGTTAGCGCTGACGTTTCCACATCGTCATGGCCGGGCTTGTTGTCCCGGCCATCCACGTCTTTTTCCGGGGAACCAAGACGTGGATGCCCGGCGCAAGGCCGGGCATGACGATTTTGTGGAATGACCGACTATATAAAAGCACACTGAACCTGCAACTCGCCCCATATGCGATCGCCCTGGCATGGATGCAGGCTCACGCTCCGTCCCTCTCACTGCGGGGGCGTCGGAGCCTTCGTACCCTCAACCCAGACGTCGCTCTGCTTGATCTGCTTGATCAGCGCCAGCGGATCGAATTTGCGGAAGGCGGCCGGTATTTCGAATGACTGCGCAGCTTGCGGTTCGTCACGGATATTTTCGGCAGTGATGACGATGCCGTCCTCAGTCTTGATCCGCAATGGAAACCGCCGCTCGCGATCAATCCAGCCAAGGAGCGGCTGGTCCGCCGATGAGACCGCGCGATAGGCGATCGTGCTACGCCCGCCGACAGTTTCCTCCCCGGTGCGCTCGCAGCGATAGTCGCGATCGGCCAGTCCCGCCAGATGTGCCATCACCTGCCATTGTCGACAGGGGTCCTCGGGATCGACGGCGATGAACAGTCGCGTCAGCGGACTTGATTGCCGCGCCTCCATGAAAGTGCGCGCGCCGGGGCGCACGAAAAGAGCTGCCGGCTTGGCGCCATCGATCAAGAAGAAGCCGTCGGCAAGCTCGGGCGTCTCGAGCCGCACCTTGTCGCCGAGGACACGCAAGCGGCCGGCGGGCGCCGCAGCAGCCCCGTCATGGCTAACGACCAGATCGGCTGAAAATTCCTGAGCACGCGCGGGCATGTTCCCGCCAAGGACGGAACAGACGAGCGCCAACAGGCTGAGCCTTGCGCGGTTGAGCAGCTTCAATGCCATCTGCGCCTCGATCATTCGAAAGCTTCACTTGCCCCTGCTCCGTGCTGACGGGCAGAAAACAAGCGCCGACCGGACCGTCGGTCCGATCGGCGCCAGCTCAGGGGTTATTGCAACCCGTCAAGACGTCAGCTGGGATCACTCGGTATAGGAAAGCGTGACCGGCTTGCTGAAGTCGAACGCGTCGAACATATCCGAGAGCGCCGGGCTGTTGGTCGGCATGTACGGATTGTTGTTCTTGAACGTCGGGTTCGGCAGGTTGTCGCGGCTGCGGTTCGTGAGCGGCTGGAGGCCCCAGTTACGCTCGATGAACTTCAGCAGCGAAACGTGGTCGGCATAGTTGTGGTTGACCTTGCCGCCGGTCGAATAGGGCGACAGGATCAGGGTCGGGATGCGCGGTCCGTCGCCGAAGAAGTCGATCGACTGGATATAGCCCGAGTCCCAGTAACCGCCGGCCTCGTCCCAGGTGACGAACACCGCGGTCTCCGCCTTCAGCTCCGGATTGGCGTCGAGCGCGCTGAGGACGTTGAGCACATACGCCTCGAACAGATCGACCTTGGAGCTCTGCGGATGACCGTCGAGCAGACCATCCGGCTTGCCGAACGACACCGAAGGCAGGTTGTTGTTCTGGATCGCCGTGATCAGGTCCGCAGTGTCCTTGATATGCGCCTGACGAACCGTCGGGTCGGCCATGATCGAGGTCGCATACTGGAACGGGTTGCAGATCTGGCAGTAGGCCACGCCGAGAGCGTGTGCCGGATCGGCGACCGCCGCGGCGTTCAGGTCGGGGTTGGTCTTGTTCTTTGCAACTGCAGCGTCCGAGAGCGCTACGGCGTCGTTATAGGCGCCACCGTAATAGGCCCACGAAATCTGCTTCTCGTTCAGCGAGTCGCCGATCGTCCGCACGGACGACGGCGGCACATTGCTGCCACCCGACAGGGCGCCGTTCGGCAGGAAGCCCGGATTGACGTTGTTGAGCATGTAGTAGTGGTTGGGCTTGCAGTTCGGTTCCGCCGCGTACGGCAAATGCTCGAGATAGTCCACGATCGGCTTGACGCCGGGCTGGAACACGTCCGCGCAATTGCTCCAGTTGCCGTCGACCATGTACTGGTTGACCGTGCCCGACTTAGGATTCGGATTCGCGATCTGGCTCGCGGGAGGCATGGTCGGATTGCCCTTGCCGTCGCTCCAGAAGGCCGCGTCGCCGGTGCCGAGCATGAAGTGGTTGGCGCCGGTACCACCGTGGAACGACTGATGGAAGTTGTCGCTCAGGGTGAAACGGTCAGCCAGCATCTTCAGGATCGGAGCCTGTTCCTGCTCCGCGTTGTAGAAGCCCATCGAGTTGCCTTCGCTCTTGTTGTTGCTGGCGTAGGTCGCCATCACGAAGGGGAACAGGTCGTTCAAGCAGCCGGCGTTGTTGGTCTTGCTCGTGCTCGAGGCGCTGCAGTCTTCCTGCTGCCAATCCTGGTAGAACCGGTGTGTGGTGTCGCCGGTGTAGTCGTCGTCGCTGAGCTGCGGCCCTTGCATCAGGAACGGTCCCGACAGCGTGCCGACGCCGGGAACGCGGGCGTCGTCGACGCCGGTCGGCAGGCCGCTGGCACCGGTCGTGAGGATGTCGAGATCAGCCGGATCCATGTCCTTCTCGACGCTCGCTTCGGCGATCGACTTGAACGGAGCGCCAGTATCGCTCTGCGCGGTCGGGGTGCCGTTGGTGTTCGGCTGCGGCATCTTGTTGGTCGCATTATATGGCGACTTCGCCATGGCCGGAGCGCCGATGTAGAACGAGGGCTGGCCAGCGACCGAGAACTGCTGTGCCTGCGCGAAGTTCGGGCCGGGCGTGCCGTCCTCGTTGACGATGCCCTTCGACAGCAGGTTGTAGATCGTCTCCTTCTTGCCCTTCGGCTTGTACACACCGAAGGTGTGGTCAAGACCGCGGTTTTCACCAATGAGGATGATGACGTGCTTGATCGGCGAAGCGGTCTTCAGCTTGTCGGCCGGATCCTTGTCGTTGCCGCCATTGCCGTTGCCGTTGTTACCCTTGCCGTTATCGGCCTTCTGTCCTTTGGAATTGTTTTTTCCGTTGTCGTTATCGTTGTTGTCATTGCCGCTGTTGAGGAAGCGGTTGTGATGGGGACGCAGGTCCCAATCGCTTACGCCATTTTTGTGGGAAGCAGCGTACGCCGCAGTGACGACTGCGACGGTCGAGACCACGCATAGCGCGGTAGTTGTTCGCCAGCTCTTCAAATTGAAAGTCATGTTGTCGACCCCGAAAAGGTTGCGGTTAGCGTCGCGCTATGTAGTGGGTCAACATGACGCATGCGTATCGTTGCTGTGAAAGCGAAAAAGAAACTCAGAACGATTCAAAATTTTTTCGCGGACAACATTTCGCCGAGAAGACTCGCGATGGTGCTCGTTGATTCACGCGCGATGATCATTCGTGCATCTACAAGACAGCCGTCGCTATACTCGATGACGACGCACATCGATCTGACAATTCCGCAACGTAAATATTTTCACGAAAGACAGCAGACAAATCACGCAGCACAGCGCTGCGCCCGACTTCCGACATTGCGATTTCGCGTCGTATCGAAACGATCTAGTGCGGCAAATGCTTCGACTGCAGCACCTGACGTAGCGCAGCATAGTGCTGGTCATGCACCGCCGGATTGAATAGCGACCATGGCTCCGCGCCTGCCAACACCGTCGGAATCGCGGCAGCCATCAGGTTGCGATAATTCCTGTACTCGTTGCTCGCATCGGCGATGCGTCCATCTGCGACCGCCATGTCAATGCGACGCAACATGAGGACGAGATCCTTGAGCGCGTTGCGCGCCATGACGCGCTGCTGCTCACCGCCCGACACGCTGGTGTTCTTGCGATCCGGATATTGCTCGGTCAGCTCACGCAGTTCGTTGCCGATGGTGTCGACGGCGAGCGCGACGATCTCCTTGTCGCCGGAAGGAATAGCAGTCGTGAGCACGGCGTTGAAATCGTTTATCTCTTTCAAGGTCGCTCCTGCTCCATCGCGCTCATAAGGCTGCACGCCGTCACCGACGGCAGTCAGATAGGCGATGATATCCTGGCGATCCTGCGCCGACAGGCCGAGACCGAACACGCGATCGAAATGCGTGACCACCTGATCGTAAGTATCGAACCGGCCGTCGTGAAAATATGGTGCATTAAAATCGGCGTTGCGCAGCGTCGGCGTCTTGAAGAGACCACCTGAGCCGACATCATGTTGCTGATGGTCGACAAAACCTCCTGACGGAACGTGGCAGCCGGCGCAGCTCATGCCGGGATCGTGCGGGAACGGCTTTGAGAACAGTGCCTCGCCACGGCGCTCCGATTCGCTGACCTTGCCGACCAGGCGTCCTCCCGGTCCAAGGCTCGGATTTGGCAGAAAATCGATGTCCTGGATGTAAGCCACGATCGCATCGAGGACCGCCGGCGACGGTTCGGGACCGGCGAACTCGTTGACGATGACGTTGTGGACGAAATCACGCAACGACGCCATGCGTCCGTCCTGCCCGTAAGGCGCAAGATAGCGCGCCCCTCGCAGGCTCGGAATCCGGACAGGATCGAGCATGGAATTGTTTGCCTTGGGGTTGAACAGAGGCCCTGTCGTGTCGAAATTTCCGGGCCGCGTTGACATCTTCGGCATGAAGAATTTGGCGTTGCCCGCGCCATTGACATGGCAGGTGCCGCAACTCACGCCGGCCTGCCGTGCGACGCCGCCGAGAATCGACGGCGAGCTGAAGGCCAGGTTGCCGAGATTGACCAGATAGGATTTGACGCCGGCGCGCTCGGACTGGAATACCTCGCGTGGCTTGTCGAGCGCGTCCTCGTTGAATTCGGTTTTCGCGGGCAGCACGGTTTGGTCGCCGTCGACCGGAAACGCCATCGCATGTCCGAACAACGCAGCGACAACGAGCACGCCCGCGAGCGCAGCGATCCCTGAGTGGCGCCCCCTCATCGCGACTGAGCCTCCAGCGTCGGACGTTGCAAGCCCAACTTCGCTGAAGCGCTCTCCAGCGCCACCACGAGTTCCTCGCTGGCGCGGCGCAGCTCGGGAATGTCGACGTGCGGCAGGTCGGGCGCG